>TARA_R110002012_G_scaffold31609_1_pt1 | contig 10641 bp, 19 predicted proteins | sample TARA_R110002012 | Tara Oceans TARA_R110002012 (sample SAMEA4396515) | marine metagenome | biome: Westerlies Biome; feature: [DCM] deep chlorophyll maximum layer (ENVO:01000326); material: water (ENVO:00002006), including particulate matter (ENVO:01000060) such as... | depth 40 m
TTTAGATATATATGAAGCATATCCTTATTGTGGTAATGAGTGTATACCAGTTGTTATGGGATGTATGGATCCTGTAGCATTTAATTATAATTCATTAGCAAATACTAACGATACTTGTTATTATAATCCAGGCTGTACTAATCCTGGTTATTTAGAATATTATACACAAGGTTATACTGCTGATATAAATGACGGAAGTTGTTTAACTTTAGCTATATTTGGATGTACAGATAGTTTAGCATTTAATTATAACTATAATGCTAATGTAGATAATGGTGGATGTATCGCTGTTATATTAGGATGCATGAATCCTTTAGCTTTTAATTATAATCCTCAAGCTAATACAAATGATACGTGCATAACTGTAGTGTATGGGTGCACATCACCTATAGCTTTTAACTATAATCCTTTAGCAAATACAGATGATGGTAGTTGCATAGGAGTTGTTTACGGTTGCACTGATAGTACTATGTGGAATTACTCACCAAGTGCAAATATAGACACTGGATCATGTATACCTTATATATATGGTTGTACAGATCCTAATATGTATAACTACAATATAAATGCAAATACAGACAATGGCTCTTGTGTAGAGTTTTCTTATGGATGTACAGATTCTACAATGTTTAATTATGACCCATTAGCAAATACAGATAACGGAACTTGTGTGCCGTATATATATGGATGTACTAATCCATTAGCTTTAAATTATTGTGATAGTTGTAATACAGATAATTTTAGTTGTATATTACCTATTTATGGGTGTACAGACAGTACAATGTTTAATTATAATCCTTTAGCCAATGTTGATAACAATTCTTGCATTCCTTATATTTATGGTTGTACTGACCCTTCAATGCTTAACTATAATGCATCCGCTAATACAGAAGATTTTAGCTGTATTGCTTATATTTATGGTTGCACTGATAGCACTGCTTTTAATTATGATTCAACAGCTAACACTGATAATGGTTCGTGTTTGGTTGTGGTTGAAGGATGTATGGACCCAAGTGCATACAATTATAATTTACTTGCTAATGTTAATGATACCTTATCCTGTTTGTATGATGCTGGTTGTATAACTGGACCAGGTAATCCATATTGGTTAAATGATCCTTGTTATTCTTGGGTGATTGATGTAGATAATTATTGTTGTGAAAATGAATGGGATACAATATGTCAGTTAACTTATAACCATTGTTTGGAAGGATGGACTGATGAAAACATATCTTTTAAAAGAAATAATGATATTAATATATATCCAAATCCAACAAATGGAAAAATTTATTTTACTAACTTTGTAAATGTTAGTGTTTTTGATATGACAGGAAAACTAATAATAAAAAATAAAGAAATTACAAGTATAGATTTATCTAATTATAATAAAGGAATTTATAGTGTTTTAATTGATTTTAAAAATAAAATTACACATCATAGAATTATAAAACAATAATGAATATATTTAAAGATAATAATGATTGGAATGAAAAATCAATAATAGGAGCTGTAGCTTTTGTTATAATGTGTTTAGTTATGATATTAGATCTTTTAACAGGTTGGCTGGGTAGAGATTTAGCTATAAATGAATTTGTTTATGATTCATTTGTTTTTGTAGTTTTAGGATGTTTTGGAATAGCTGGTTTAGAAAAATTTGCAAAAAAATAATATGGCGGTATTAACTACAATAGACGGTATTCCTTTATACACCACTTTAGAAGAGGCTATTTATTGGGCAAGTCTTAATGGTTTAGAAGGTTATCATACACATCAATATCAAGGTCAAACTGGATATATGGGGGGCGTAAATCATGGTAATGTTATAGGGCAAAATGTTTCCCAACAACAAACTCCGACTCCACCAGTAGCGCCACCAGTACCACCAATGAATGAACAAACAGCACCTCCAGCAAGCCAAATGCCACAATCAAATATATATACAGGATCAACAGGAAACACAGGAGGTTCAGGATCAACAGGAAGTTATTAATTATGAGTATACTAGGAAAAATATTTTCAGGAGGAGCTGCCGATTTAGTTAAAGGAGTTGGCGGAGTTATAGATAATCTACATACATCACAAGAAGAAAAATTAGCTGCAGAACAAAAAATAAAAGAATTAGTAGCTAATTATGAAGTGGAAATGGAAAAAAATATTACTGACAGATGGAAGATGGATATGCAATCTGATTCATGGTTAAGTAAAAATATTAGACCTTTAGTATTAATTTTTTTAGTTGTTTCTACTGTGTTAATGATCTTTATAGATGCTGGAACAATAGCATTTACAGTTGAGCAAAAATGGACAGATTTATTGCAACTAGTTCTTATTACTGTTATAGGAGCTTATTTTGGAGGAAGATCATTTGAAAAAATTAAAAAATGAAAAAATTCATGAGTAAATTAAAAGACGATGAAGAGTTTTTATATCATGAATCAATGCAAAATGCATATATAATATTAACTGATAAATTAGATTTTAATGAACTTTTAGATTTTAACGGTTGTATGCTTCCGTTTCATCCGAAAAAAAAAATAGATAATAAGGTTTTTGAACAATTAATTGATTATTTTTGTAGTTTAGAAGAATATGAAAAGTGTGCAGAGCTTAAAAAGCTAAAAGAATCTAAAAAATATAAGAAAAATTTCATAAATTTGTAAAAATTAAAATAAAATGGCAAAAAATTATACATTAAATGTTTCTTTAAGCATGTCAGCTGTAACTTCTACTGGCTATACACAAGCACAATCTGGTGCTTATACTGTAAATATTACAGGAGTTGATCAGGTTGCAACAGGAAGAGTAGATTGCGCTACAGATGGTGATGCAACAATTATGGCTGCTCCTGGATTTGGAAAAGCTGTATATGTAAGAAACTTAGATAACGCAAACGTATTAGAGGTGTATGGAGGAGCTTCTTCTTCTAATGATTTACTTGGAGTATTAAAAGCAGGTGAATTTATGTTTACTATTTTACGTGATACAGATACAGTTACAGCACGTGGATTAGGAGGAACAGTTACTGCAGAATATTTTGCTGTAGAAATAGACTCAGCATCTTAATAATTAAAAATATAATAAAATGGCAACACAAACATTATCAGTAACAGCAACAGGATCTTTTACTTTAGTAGACTCAGAAGGCGTTACAGTATTCTCATTCTCTCCTTCATTTACTACTGCTGCAGAAGTAACTGATTCAAATCATATGCATACAGGAGAAATATTAACTAATGGAACTTCAGCAACTACTATTAATAGCGCTATGAACAATAAAGATTTAGTTTATACATTTGTTAAAAATGTTGACACTGATTATATCGTAACAGTACAAGCAGATGGTGATGATATTGCAGACTTAAAGCCAGGACAATGTTTTTTCTCTCCTGTACATATAGATGGAGCTGGAGATGCTTCTAATAATTTAGATTTAGTTGCCGCAACAGCTGCACAAAAAGTACAATACTTAGTGTGTGACGGAAAAGATACTGGTATCAATACAGACGACTAGTAATTAAAATATGTAATACATGAAACTTAAAGTATTAAGATTTAGTAGCCAGGAGGATAGTACTTCTGGCTTACTTTTTTTAGAAGATAATAACAAATTAGAATTTATTTGTTATACATTAGAGGATGAATATAGATCTAAAAAAGTAAAAGGAGAAACTAGAGTGCCTTGTGGTACTTATAAAATAGAATTAAGAACTCAAGGGGGATTTCATGAAAAATACAAAAAAAGGTTTGCAAAATTTCATAAAGGAATGCTACATGTTATTAATGTACCAGGTTTTGAATATATTCTTATACACACTGGTAATACTGATGAACATACTGCTGGCTGCCTTCTTGTTGGTGATTCGCAAGAAAATAATGTCATCATCAAGGATGGTTTCATTGGCAAATCCACTAACGCTTACAAAAGAATATATCCAGATATTGCTAAAGCTATATTAAACGGAGAAGATGTTACTATAGAGTATATTGATCATGCCTAAATGGTTTGGTTATAAAATAGAACAATTTGGTAAAAGGTTTGATGCTGCAGTAACAATGGAGGGTGGTTTAGTTCTAAACAATATATTAAATTATGCAGGTACAGATGGTGAGTATTTAATTTTAAACAGTGGTAGTGTTTCTTATAGGACGGTAGCTAATGTTAAAACAGATATAGGTAATGCTACAGCTTCAGCTTCTGGGTTAGTTGAGCTTGCTACAACTATTGAGACAGGTACAGGAACTGATGCTACTAAAGCAGTAACTCCAGATGGTTTAATAGATGGTTATCGTGGATCTACTAATGTGACTACTTTAGGAACAATAAGTACTGGAACATGGAATGGAACAGCTATAGCACATGCTTATATTGGCACTGATGCTATTGAAACAGATAATATAGCAGATGCACAGGTTACTGTTGCTAAATTACATGCTGATGCAGTTCAAACATCTTCTGAATCATTTGCTGATAATGACACTAGTGTAATGACATCTGCAGCTATTGATGATAGAATTAATACTGGGGATGCTGCAATTGCTTCTGATACGCTAACACTTACAAATAAAACTTTTGACGCTAATGGTACTGGTAACTCGCTTTCTAACGTTGAAGTAGCTGATTTGGCTGCTGCAGCTATCCAAACTAGTGGTGAATCTTTTGCTGATAATGATACTAGCTTGATGACATCCGCGGCTATTGATGATAGAATAAACGCAGCTGTATTTACGCCAAATTATTCTCTAGTAAGTGCTTCTGGCACTGTAACAACCAGCACTACAGATGGAGTGGCAAATGCAGTAGTAATACCTTATGATACAGAACAATTAGTATCTTCTACTAATACTGTAATATTAACAGGATCAAGTGGTTTAACTGGTATTTCTGCTAGTGCTTATGCTTGGTATTCAGAGACTCAAGGTGATTGGGAATATCAATGGAACGTTATGACTAATACAAATATAGTAAACAACAGGATATTAGTTGGTGTTAAACTGCAAAGAGGTACTCATGATGGTAGTACTATGACTTGGGCTGACTATGATCCTTCTACTTCTTTTATATATGATAGGGGTAATAGTACTGTAAGAAAAGGGTCTACTACAAATCAAACTTTAGTTACACAAGGTGGTACTCAATATTATTGGAGATTAGTAGTTTGGAAAGAAGCTGCGTCAAATGCTTCAATGAACGCTATAACCGTGGTAACAGGTGTTAGTTTAATAGCAAAACAAATAAGTTAATAAAATTTGAAATATGCCTATAATAAAAGATAAATACTCAGCAAAAGGATCACAAACAAGATCTAAATTTGTGGTTAGAAAACAATCAGAAGAACAATCTACACAAATACAATCTCAAATTTCAACACAACAAAGAGAAGCTGAAAATGCAAATACATATAGAAGAGAAAATAAAATATCTACTGGTCAAATTTCTAGTAATCAAATTTCTATTGGAAATATAGGTTCTGCTAGATTATTAGCAAATAAAGCTATTCTTTCATTTACTTTACAAAAAGGACACACACTAAGAAATATAGCTATTAATAATTATAACACTAGTAGCACGTCAAATGTAATTAGTATGCATTGGACTTTAGAAACTCCTGATAATGCAGATGTATCAGACGCTTCTAATGGTCTTATAGAAAGTTCTAGATCAACCACAAGATTATTTACTGCTAATTTTCCATATTTAGCAACTATAAGTTTGCAAGATTTAATAAGTAATATGTTTGTCAATGTAGATAAAACAGTATATTTTTATGCAACTGCTAATTTAGAAGGCCCAGAATTAACGTTTTCATCTACAAGTGGTGGTAATATATAATTAAATTGGATTTACCAAATAAACAATATTGTGTACCTATATGGTTAAGTAATTGGACTTTTAAAGACAATAAAAATAAAATATATAGATTAGATAATCAGGTTGTAAAAGGATATAATAAGGGGCAAATATTTACAAATAAACAAATTGTTAACAAACTTGTTAATAAATTAAAAACAAGTCGCTCTAAAAAGGTGCTTGTTCCCGTAAATTTAACACTATTAAGTCAACACGGCTATGGTGTTGAAGAAAATTAAAAAAAATTAACATGACTTTAAATGATAAAATACGGGAATATCTTTTAAAAAATCCTAACTTAATGCGTAGTAAATATGCAGATACAGCAAAAAAATTTGGTACTAATTACGAACAAATTAGAACTGTTGCAAGGACTTTAAGAAAAAAAAATCCAGATACTGAACCTAAAGAAAAAGAAGTAATTAGTTTTCAGGAAAGTAAAAAAGAAGCTGTTCTTACAGCAGAAAATTGCACTAGAGTAAAATCTTTAGAAGATTTATTAGAAGCTTGTCAGGTAGATTTAGAAAATTGGGAAGTAGCTAAATACGATATAGGAACATACGAAGTAACGGGATTTGATAATGACAGAAATCCAGTTACAGTAACTATGTTTAGAACTAAAGCTTTTTTAAAAAGAATAGAGCCTAAATTAAATGTAAAAGTTATAAAGCAACAACTTATAGAAGATTTACGTAACTTATCACCAAAGGTTTCTAAAATTAAAAGAAATAGACCTAACGATAAAAGTGATTTGCATTTATTAGAAATATCTGCTTTTGATTTACATTTAGGTAAAATAGGTATAAAGGGTGATGAATACAGTATGGAGATTGCTGAAAAACGCCTTTTAAGCGCTATAGAGCACCTTTTATATAGAGCCAAAGGGTTTTATATAGATAAGATACTTTTTATCGTAGGGCATGATTTATTAAACTCAGATGGCGATTGGCCTATACCTTCTACAACTAAAGGAACACCACAATTTAACAGTAATTATCATATAGATATGTATAGGTTTGCTCGTAAATTAATGATTAAAGCCGTAGATATATTAGCAGAAGTAGCTGATGTACATGTAATGGTAATACCAGGTAATCATGATAGAGAGTCTGTTATGCATTTAGGTGATACGCTTGAGTTGTATTATGAAAATAATAAAAATGTAAAAGTAGATAATAACGATTGTTTAATGAAGGCTATACCTTATGGTAATAATTTAATTATATCCGATCATGGTGATGGCCCTAAAATAAATGACTTACCAGGAATTATAGCGCAAAGATTTAAAAATTTATGGAGTAATACTGTATATGTAGAGGTTCATAGAGGTCATTACCATACTAATAAAGCCACAAAGTTACAGGCCATAGAAGAGCTTAACGGTATAACAGTTAGAAATCTTTCGTCTATGTCTGCAACTGATTATTGGCATGATAGTAAAGGTTTTATTGGAAATATAAAGAAAGCTCAAGCCTTTATATATAGTAGGCAAAATGGCTTACAGGGTATATTAAACTATAATGTTAACGTTTAATTGAGCTTTCAAGTTTTTTTATATGAGCGTTAACTCTTTTTGCCCATTTATCTAATCTTCTTTTATATTTTTTCCACCTTCTAATTTGATCTTGTGTTGTCATTATTTAAACTTTTAATATGGTTTGTAATTTTCATCTTCATATTTAGTAGACCATTTGTCCATTTCATCAAAATATAAATCTCTAAATTTATCTACTTCTTTTTCTAACGCCATAACTTGAAATTTTGTATAAATAAAAGCAACTAAAGCTCCTAATACAAAACCAAAAATTAATGATAGCGTTATTATAAATATAAATTCTAATGATGAATTATCCATACCAAACTTTGTATATTTTTGATCCGTTAGATGTGGTACATGCGAGTTCTTTTCTTTTTATTATCTTTTTTCCTTTTTGATTTTGATTCATGTATTTTGGATTTTTGCTGTTTAATTTTCTCTTTTTTGTCATAGTCCTCTATATTGTTAATTAATGATTTATTTTGACTTGTTTTTAAACATTCATATGTATATAAAATTATTAAAATAAATATAAATATAATAATAAAATAAGCTAGATATTGCATTTTTTTATTTTTTCTAATTCAAATTCTAAATGTGCTATTGCTTTTTTTATACAATCTACTGGAGATTTGTGTTTACGATTTGCTCGTAAAAGATATGTGACGGCTGTACCACAATTATAGGAAAGGTCAAAATCTTCTACAACTTTACGAGCTTCATATTTATAGTATTTACCAATATAATATGCAGGTATTCTTGAATCTATTGTAGTATCAGATACATATCCATTTCTGCCTATTTCCCAATAATGTTTATTATGTTCTTTCATTAGTCTAGTTTAGTTTTAAAGTGATCAATTATTTTATTCATTTGTCTTTTGTAGAATAAATCAAAATCTATATACTCCATTTGTCCCGTGTCTCCATTCATAGTTTTAGGTTGTGTTTTTTCCCACAACTTATAAAGAACTCCTCTCATTCTTTGACTAGGTGTTTTTTCACTAAATTCTGCATTAGTACTTGCTTTTTCAACAGCATCTATTTGATCTTGATTAATAACGCTTGTTGACACTAACACATATCCAGGTTGTTTAATTAACTTAAATATGTTAACCATAGTTTCATTTGATAATTCAGGAGTTCCTACGTAAATACGTAAACTCCCGTCTGCTAAGGTGCTAACTTTATCAATACCACCTTCAAATACTACTGAATTTTTCATGTTTATTTTTCTTTTAATTGTTTATATATATTTTCAGCTATATTGTCGTATACTATTAAATATATAGGGTCTGATTTTACTACTTCTTTATCTTTATAAGTTCCTTTACATCCATAAAGACAATTTTCTATAACAAGATTATCTGTTATACTATGTATTATTTTTATTGTTGTATCACGTAGATTATTAATTTTATTACCAAATTTTTTACCTGAAATAACATATGATATTTTTACTTTTTCATTATTTTTAATAGTTTGGTACATTGATATATAATCATTATCTTTTTTTAATATTTGATCTGCTTTTTCCCATTCTTTTAATATTTCAAAATAATGTTGTTTAGTAAATGGGTCTAAATTAGGGAGTATAGCTAACCCCCTTAAGTATATAGCATCTATTTTTAAATCTTTATTATATCTATACTCATTATGACCATCAGGACGAAAATATATTTTATCAAATAAAAAGTTAGATTTAACATAATGAAATTCTCTAAATTTATATTTAATAAATATTTCTCCCTGTAATTCAGTATCTTTTTTTGGTCTACATATTAAATACACTGATTCTATTTTATTATCTTTTAATCTTATATAACCAGTTTTATATTCCGTTACCTCAAAGTTAAATTCCTGATTTATATTTTCAGGAACTAACTTTAGTAGGTATTTAATAAAACTATTTTTAAATGTAGGGTTTATCATAATATATCGTCATTCATTATATGAATAGTTCGTTCTGATTTTTTATTAAGATAGTCAAATCCTTCTCCTGGCCAATAATTATTATCAGTGCAGTATTTATAAATTTCTAGATCTCTATTATAAAGTTCTCTTCCTTTATCTAACAAATCATCACCTATTTGTATAATATTTATGCTAAAAGGTTGATTCTTTTCTATTGCTACAATATAGAACTCTTGAGCCCTTACAGCGTCTAAGTAGAATGCAGCCTGCTTATAGTACTTAAACTTCCTTACAGACTTTGCAAAGCCGTAATAAGAGCTGTCTTGAGTTGTTTTAAGGTCAACTATAATATTAGCCTTTGTATTGTAAACATCAAGCATTCCTCTACATTTTACGCCAAACTCTTCATTTTCCCAAGCTATAATATGTTCTTTAAGTCCGTTAGTTAAGAGCTGTACAGCATCGTTATCTTTAAATAACTTACTTGTCATTTTTTGTATAAGATCATTTTCTTGTTCAGAAATAACAGTTTTAAACATGTTATTGTTAGTAAATTCTGCATAATCTTCTTTTCCTTGTTTAGTTCTTTTGTCAAACTTTGGTGAAACAATATAATGTTTGTTAAACTCTTCTGGCTGTAGTACATTCATATGTAATGCTGATCCAAATTTCATAGCTGATGTAGATAGCTGAGGATTATTTGTTATAAATTTAAAATATTCTGGTGATTTACCAGTAAGATTATTCAGCATACTATTAGATACATACTCCGTATCTTGATAGTAGTTGTGTTGCGTTAAATTATGATTTTTTATTAATTTCATTTTGTTTGATTTTGGAGAACATCAAAGCCCTAATCCTAAGAAAAGGGCTCTAATGCAATCAAAACAAAAACCATGTGAACATGGACAAGAAAGTTCTACAAAAGTAGTAAATTATTCTTTTGCTCCCGAATCTTTCTCTTGTTTGTTTTGAACTTCTCCTTCTTTCTCTTCTTTGTTTTGTTTTTCTTTATCTTTTTCTAATTGATCATCAAGCTCTTGCATTCTTTTTAGGATGTTTTCTGACTCTGGTATATTCATGCAATATTCATGCAAACTTTTTCTAAAGCCATTTACATCTTCTTTTTCAAACTTACCTTCGCTTGTGTAGTCTTTATGCACCCAAGTTAATAAAGCCACTTCATGTGAGTGCAATGCTTCTGACATAGCTCTTAAAGTATCACTTATAGGTTTTTCTACCTTATATTTTTTACCCATAATATTTACTTTTTGTTTTTTAGTTTTTGTTGCCATTTAATTCTTTTTCTAAATTAATAATTTTATTTTGTAATTGTTTGTTTT
>TARA_R110002012_G_scaffold109416_1_pt1 | contig 10640 bp, 11 predicted proteins | sample TARA_R110002012 | Tara Oceans TARA_R110002012 (sample SAMEA4396515) | marine metagenome | biome: Westerlies Biome; feature: [DCM] deep chlorophyll maximum layer (ENVO:01000326); material: water (ENVO:00002006), including particulate matter (ENVO:01000060) such as... | depth 40 m
GCTCAAACTCGTTAAACTTTGTATCTACATACAGCTCTAAACCACTGTCTGTTTTAATTGTGTCGTCAAACCTTTTTTCAAGCTTAACAACAAATAGATCAAATGTCTTCATGATTAAAAATTACAATCAAACTCAAGCATACATGGCATATCGTCTATGGCTTTCCATAAGGTTTGAATGCTCTCTTCGTCCTCTATGTATACGAAATATCTTGTTTTACCATATTTATGTAGATGCCTTTCATCTTGTACTATTGTGCTAACCTTTCCAGTTCCAGCTCTCATACCGACATAATATGCCATAGCATCTTTAGGGTCTCTACCGACCACAATTTTTCTAATAAGTCCTTCCATTTTATTTAATCTTCTAATTCTATTCCTGTTCCGTCCAGCAGATCATCTATATCTTTATAGAATTGATCTTGTGATTCTTCTTCTGGATCGTTCCAGGTATTGTTAATAAAGTTAACTACATTGTCTAATTCTTCTGGCGACTCTAAGCTATAGCTGTATATAGCTTTTAATCTCATGTCTCCGAATATATTGGTGTCTAATATTCCTGTAACCATAATAGAAACGACCCTATCGCGCATATCATACTTTTCGATCACCCTATCCATCTCTATAGATAATCTCTGTATCTCTAAGAAAAAAGCCTGTTCTTCCATATCTTTACGTAATAAATTCATTTTAATGCCTAAAAGTAGAGTTCCAAAGAAACGTCTTTTCAGAGACTTTGCCCTGCAAGATAAGAAATATATTCTAAGAAACTATCTTAAGAGACTTAAAGAAGTCAAACGTAATATAAATAAAAATACCGATCTCTCATTTAGCGAGGTGGAGTTTTTGTTGTGGGGTTACGATCTTCAGTTTTTTACTATAGACTATGCATCTAAAGACATGGGTATGAATAAGAACAATACTCAGAACCGCTTCATATACCCCATGGTAAATAAAGGGTATATATACAAACACTTTGATAAACTGACTCCATCTAATACTTATGAAGATCATCTGTTTAGGGATGAAACTAAGTACAACTACAGGGTTAGATATGCCCTAACTCAAAAAGCAAGACTATTAGTACAAAGAATTTACAGAGAGCTAGAGGGTTAGTTCATATACTGCTTGTATCTATTCCCTATAGCCTGTAAGGAAGCTGTTGTAGTTGGAGGACAATCACTCCCATTGTAGAACCTTGCATCCAACATCTCACCTCTAAACTCTGTAGAGGTGGAATTACTAGCTCCTATTCTTTCTAGATTAAAGGTTGTTCCATTTCCTGCAGCACTATTTTGAGCAATAAGATTTCCATCTATATTGTAAAAAGATAATACATTAGAGTCTGCAGGCTTTGATAAGATGAGCACCTCTACGTCGCTACCAAAGCTATAAGATATAGAGCTGTTGTCTGTGTTGTTTGTGGCTATATCAAATTCCACCCCTCTGGCATCGTTATTTTTATACACTAAACCAGCACCCCCAGCATCAATACCAATATACCCATGATTGTCAGAGGTGTAAGCTAGTATACAGTCGGTGGTACTATCTAGATCCACAAAAGCAAATACCCACATCCAAACTTCATTATAATTAAACTCTTCCGCAGTGCTTAAATCTAAATACATGCTACCATCAAATGATGATGTTGTTATGATATCATCAAGTTTAGCGTTATTACCTCTTACTTTATTAAGAGGTCGTTTTGCGCTATTGCTGTTGTCCCATGTTCTACTACCTACGCTGCCCCTTGATGCTTTGCCATCTATTGCTGCATCAGCAGAAGCTGTTGGATCAAATGAATCAAATCTTACTTTTGCTTTTCCCATTATGCTGCGTCTATTGATATGTTACTAATAGCTATAGATTCCGATGATTCAAAACCTGGTATAGATAAAATACTTGCAAAATTGTAAATCTCTCCAGAACCACTTGCGTCTAAACCAGCGTCAGAACCTCCAGAATTTAAAAATGTAGCTGCGGTTAAATCCACAGCCTGATAGTCGGCACCAGAGCTTATAGTTATGTTACTTGTTGCTAGAGATATAAAGTATATAGCTGTAGAAAGGTTACTATATTGAAACACGTTGAATGTATCTGTACCTACTAGATCTGGATCTGCTGTTACGTTTGTTACGGTAAGCTCAAGGGTTCCGTTTACTTTAGCCCCAGTTGCTTGAGTTATACCAGATAACAGGGCTGCTTGAGTATCCGCATCGGTTACAGTAAAAGCAACCATTACGTTTTCATCATCTAAGTCTGTGGTTGTTAAGCCAGTTAGAACTAATTTAATAGCGCTTTGTGGCGACTGATATACTATGTCTGTTCCTAGTCCTAACATTATGCCTCCCCACTAAAAAATTCTGTTACATCCATTTGTGTTAAAATAAGACACTCTGCAAAGTCTCTATATATAATAGTGCACTCTTCACCAGAGGCAACCGCTTCTACTATGTCTGGGTATATTCTCGTGTATGCTGCTGTGCTCCTCCCTATAAATCCGTTTTTCTTGATGTTGTTGTTTTCTTGCGTATCACCCACGAGAAGACATCCCGCAGTATGCTCATCGGTATTACCACAATGAATAAGGATATAAGAAAAGCCAGGTACATCAAGGACATGAAGCATCCCCATATGAATGTCGGCAAATCTCTTAGAGTACTTTTTATGGAACCCACCCACATTTCTAATACCGAGGCGGTACTCTCCTTCAGGTATACAAGTTTCTCCATGTACCTTTTCGTCTCTGCTCTCATCTTCGAGAGTGTAGCATAAAAACTTCCTTGCTCCATTTGTTATATCGAATAGTATACCATTAGTCGAGTCTACTCCTTTGTTGAATCTTATTACTTCTAGTTTCATTCTTTACTCTATTAAGCCTGATTTTTTCAGCTTCTATTGCTGGATCTTTTCGTTTCTTTTTTGTGTTAAAATACTTTTTAATCACGCATAAGCATATTAGCTAACATGGCTCTTTGTTCCTTTGGCATTTTCATTCCTTGTTCAGCTAGTTTTATTACAACATCAGGCATCTCACCACCATGTCCGTATTCCATTTGACCTCCCCCCATATATTCTTCCATTTCACCACCATCTTGATACATCTTGCCTCCATCAGGCATCTCATCATACATCTTGCCCCCCCCCATGTATATACCTCCATCCTTCATAATCTTCATACCATGCATAGCTTTTTTCTCCTTACCCTTGCCTACACCTCTACCTTTTAATATGTCTGCAAACGTAACCTTTCCATCCCCAGTAAGATCTGGAAACTTCATTCCTTTTTTTGCGTAAACTACGTTTTGAGATCCTACACGAGTTGATCCTGTAGGGGCGTTATGACGAAAAGAGTAATTTGATGGCATATTCATTTGAGGCCCTTGGCCTTGAGCCCTAGCTAAATTTATACCCTGACGTGCTGCAGCTACAACTAAAGGATTTTGCTGAGCAAACTGATTGTATGCATCATAACCTTCTTTTACTGTTGTACCAACTGTTTTAAGTGTTTCTGCTAAATTCATGATTTTATATTTTTAACATGCTATAAAGACCTCTACAGTAACATTATTACTAGACGGATCAACTAATAAAGATTCTAAGTCAACTAGCGAAGTTACGATACCTGCTGCATCATCATCAAGGGCTATTCCGTCATGCGGAGAACCCATAACAAAGCTTCTGCCTGCAGCTACTAATATAGTTGTAGACATATTAGCAGTACCGTCCTCTCCTCCAGCCACCTGCAAAGATAGGTTAATTGGGTTAGTGTCATCTAGGTTAGTCACTCTAACATATTTTACGTTGTCTAAGTCAAGAGCACCATCGCTAGTGTTGGTTGCCGCTTGGAATGTAGCCACAGTAGTGTCTTCTCCCGTAGGGCATGTAACTATTCTGTGGAATATCTCTGTAACAGATCCTATTGTTAGGCTGTTCGTAGAACCCCTCTCTTTACCGTTTAGGGTAATACTCTCTGTTATTGTGGTTACTAAATTTGCCATTATGCGTATTTATTCATTATGTATTTACGTGTATCTTTTATTGACCCCATATGGTCTTGTATTTTACCGCCTTGTTTAAACGGCATTGGTATCCCCATAGTTTCTGCTACTTGTGTTTGTCTATCTGGAGATAGATTTTTAAACTCTGTACTTGATAAACGGCTAGGTAAATCATAGCTAAAGTCTGAACCAACAGGCCTACCTGAAAGAGTAACATCTTCACCTAGCTCTCTTAGGTTTGCTTGCTTTTCAATTATATCTATAATTCTGTTATTTCTTAAGTTTGTAGAGAACTTCTCTATCATATAAGGTTTAGGCTCTTTACCCAGCCTACCTGTAGGTGTGTATTTACTAAACCATTCTCTATACTCATCGATAGTTTGAGGGTAAGGTATATTTACTGCTTGATCGTATGATGGGTAACCTTTACCCGCCCATGTACCCATACCTTTCTGCGCTGCATTATAACGCTGATCGTAATCTTTTTTTGTTAAGTAACCACCTGGTTTTGCAGGATCTTCAACGTAATTCCATGTACCAGAATAATCATTTAATAACTCAACTTGAGCCTCACCTATATCAACTCCTATTCCACCTGCAAGAGTTAAACTGCTTTTTGCGTCTTTTAAGGCTTTAGCATAGTCTCCATCGTAACCAGGCTGACCTTTCAGCCAATCCACATACTCTTCAAGTGTTGTTACACCCTCTTCATATTGTCCAACAGGCATTCTAATTCCAATCCCAACTGGAGCAGGCTTCTGTAAAACATCTTCATCAGACATGGCTTCATAGTTGTCTGTAACAATAGAAGGCGATGTGTCTGGATTATATTTTTTGTAGTAGGCATCTTCTAGCTCAGTTTCAAGTTCTGCCCCAGGGGTAAAGCTAGGGAGAGGTTGAGCCTTACCTACTATAGACGGTTGTGTTACCTGATTGGGTATTAATGTAGGTTGCTTACCAGTAAGCGGTTGCAAATTTACAGGTGGGGTAGGTGGTGGTGGTGGTGGTAGCATTGCCGACAAATCTACCTGCTGGCCAGGTATCTGAGGAACAACTGATTGCCCTCCAGATCCAGAATATGATGATGGTATACCACCCATTTCATCTAACTGCTCTATCTGAAGGTCTCTTTCTAAATTAGATGGTGTGATAGCAGGTAAAGGCTGAACTGTGCCTAATATATCTTTATCTTGTAAGTTAAGATCAATTTGAGCTGGATCTTTACCCTCTAGGAGTTGTAGACCTTCATCTTTACCTAAATTGCTAATACCTTTCATTGCTGCTGCTGAAGCTATAGGGATAAAAGACTCTAATCCAGGAGTATAGTGTGCTCCCGCACGCTGCATCTGTTGAGCACTTTGAAAATCCCCAAACTCCATAGCTCTTAACGCTCTTTGTTTATACACAGCTTGCTGGCGCTTCATTTTGTTTTGAGCAATTTGTTTTGCGCCTTCTCCCGCTATTTTTTGAACAGCTTGCTTACCCAGCTCTTTAGCTGCTTTTTTTGCTGCTTCTTCTGCTGCTTTTTTTCCACCTTCCTTTAATGCTTGTACACCTGCTTGAATACCTTCTGTACCACCAGCAGTTGCAACGGCTAGCATAGCTCTCCCCATGTACTCGAATGAATCACGAGCCATCCTTCGATTTCTAACTTTTGATAAGTATTGAAGTCTGTTGTTTTCCCTTTGAGTTAGTTGCCCTCTTCTTGACTGCTTTTTGAGCTCTCTAATTTCTTTTCTAAAATCTTTACCGCGACCTTCGTACCCACCTAATGCGCCTTCAGCGCCAGGCAAATCTCCAAACAGCGCCTGCTCTTTTTGTGATTCAGGGGTAAAATATGTATCAGGTAGAGCCATTTAAGCAAAGATAGTCATTAATAGTTCCATTCTTTTTTACGTTTTGCAGCATCTTTACCTTCAGCATACGCACCTTTTCTGTATGCTTTTGTTTGATCATAATACGTGCCACCTCTCTTAGACATTCCTGAAGCCTCTCTCTCATCACGTAACTCCCTTCTAAAGGTTCTTCTATCCTCTCTATTCTGCGACATAGCATCTCTCTTTGCCTTTCTCATTTCTTTTTTATCCATAGGCGGTCCAGGTACGTAGAATTGAGGGTCTCCTAGCTCTATAGAGTCCATAGGAATACCCCCTACTAGAGTAGAATTATTTTGCATAAAGCCATCTGATGCATTTTGATAATTAACCATACCAGAATCATCCATATTGTATGGGAGCTGTCCCCCAGAAAACATCATCCTGTATAAGTTATCGTATTTACTTCTTTTACGTAGTCGCATTTTGTTTTTCTTTTTTACTTTAAACTTACCGCCTTCACTGTAATTATCCCTAGCTTCTCTATATTCTTTAAGGTATTGCACTACAGTTTTATTTCTTCCTGGTGGTTTATATGTTTCACCTGCTTTTCCTGCTTTTAAAGCTTTGAAATAATTTATAGTACCCTGCCTACCTATAAAATTACTCAATGCTGCTACCTCGTCAAGACTGAAATCCCAATTATCTCCAAGATCATCCTTAAACATTTCGGTAAGCTCATATGCATTATCCTCTAATCCAGGTACATCAGGTATTTCCCCCATATACCTCATATTAAAGACTTTATTTTGTAGCTCTCTATTCTTAGCAAAGTCATCTCTAGTTACACCCTTCATAATTGGAAGGTTTACTACTTCGTCATATAGCTGACCATATTGACCAGTAGCAGAAGATCTAGGGTTTTTCATAAATATATCCTGACCGCCTCCGCTTTCTACAGCAGATATACCTCTCATTAGATTATCCATATCAATTTCTGGCTCTTCATGGAATTCGCTCCACCCTATAGGCACTAAATTGCCCCCTTCATTACGTACATATCCTGTACCTAATGAGTCTGTTAAAACAGGTTCTATCTGTGGGGTAGTTACGCCTAGGGAATCGGTTGGTATAGGGTCTCCTTCTAGGGATCCCCCATTCTTTAATGCTTTAAACTTGCCTCTCTTTTTAACTTTAACTTTACCTCCCTTCTTAAGGCTTGGCTTAGTAATACTCTCTATGATCTTCATTTTGTCATCTATAGTAGGATCAAAACTACCAACAGGAATAATCTCATCTATGTTTTGTATTCCAGATCCAGGCCTAGATACCGTAGTAATCATATCTCCCCCTGACCTTAAGCCCGATGGCATTCTGAATCCAGGAACACTCAACGCTTCTTGTCCATACCTATATAAATCAGGATTAAAGTGTCCTCTCTGACCGTACTCCCCAATCCTGCTTAAAAGACTTTGGTTAAGCTCGTCTGCACTAAACCCCAATCTTTGTGCTGTTTCTGGACCAAACCGCTGCCCCTGCCTCTGCCCTTGCCACAAATGAGGAATATCTTGGTATCCAGACGTACCTGGAGGTATCTTTCTACCATATTGCTGGAATTTACCGTAATCACTCCAAAAGCCAGGGATATCATCAGGATTGAATTTTGGTAAGTCTGTTTTTAGGCGGGCTAAAAATGGCTGCTTTCCGAGCTTTTCATAATACGGAATTATACCAGTTTCCATCTGTATGTTACGTAACATAGGATCCTTACTCAATATTCCACTATACGAATCTAAAGCTCCTCGTGCTCCAGCATCACCAGCATAACTGTAAACTCCTGGCCCATGCAGGTTTCTATCAATATCTCCAGCACGAGGATATTTGTATGTTGAACCGAATGACTCCACTTGTCCTGGAACATTAGGGTTGGCTGTAAAGCCTCTGTAACTATATTGGTGTTTGTTTATAAAATCATCAACTAATTTAGGGTCAGACATCACATCATCTATTGATAAAGTACCCTTCTGTATACTTTTTATTACATCTGGATGATGTTTACTTAAAAACTTCCCAAATATATCATGAGTTTTACCACCTATATCTTGTGCAATAGTATTAGGTAAAGGGTAACTACCCTTTAATGAGCTAATGTTTATTTTTTTAGGTTTTAACCCCCCTTTCAGACCCCCTTTTAAACCGCCTCTAAGACCGCCTCTTACAAGACCAGCTCCACCTAAAATAATAGATGGGTCAGTAAGAACATCAACAGCAAAAGCTCCATATGGATTTTCTATACCTAAACCCTCTGAAGGTGTCATAAATCCCTCACCTGGATCGTCAGCATATCCTGCCCCTTGCAGCATAGATTGCGTAAAGCTAAATGGGTTATAGTTTGCCTCCTTCCCAGTTATAGCACTTATTACGGGATTTACAAGATATTTTTGAGGAGCACCAGTAAGATCCATCATCGGTCCAAGTGTAGTGGCCGCTGCTGTTTCGGCAAATTTACCAGTTGCATCCCTTACACCTTGTTCTACCGCTGCTCTTTCTGATTCTGGTACTTTGGCGTAATCACCCAATACACCCGCCCCTGTTCTATTAACAACTTCATCTATAGATGATAAGTCCATAAATCCTTTATTAGGGTCGTCTGCTACAACTTCAGCTGCTTCTAAGAGTTGAGGTATGCCTGGATACAGACCTTTCATCTCTTCATCTGAAATTTTTACATAGTTACCTGAAGAAGGAGATGGAGTAATAAATGATGTGCCATCGTCACGAAACTGCCTATAAAGCGGAAACCCACCAAAAGCCTGTGTTGGTGTAGAAGTCTCTGATTTCTTAGGATCGCCCTCTGGGGTACCTCCATTCTTGAGTTTTTTAACCTTATATTTCTTTATCTTGATAGCTTTGGGCATAAAGCAAATATACTACTTATCAAAGTATCTAATCTTAGGGCTCTTGCCTCTTTGATAAACTATCCAGCCATCTTGAGTTCCTTTTCCGTCCCTATTATATTTATAGTGGGGTTTTCTCCAAGCTCCTTTTGGTAGGTAGTACGGTGACGATTCTGGTATCTGAAGTTCTGGTTTATTAACTCCTTTAGATTTAGAAATTTGTGTAGGTATAATACTTGGCATATACTGCTCTTCTGGTATTAATGGATAATTCGGTCTTTCCATTTCTCCTCTTTCAATTAGAAGATTATCCCAGTAATCGCCTCCTACGGTGCTAAACTGTTGACTTGATTCATTATATATGTGTGGGGGAAAGTGATGCAACTCACCTGCACTAAGTCCTAAAGCTTTATATGGATCCTGTGTAGGTGTGTTTCCTGATTTTATGTAGTTGTTAAACCTCTGTATTATGTCTAATTTAGGCGTACCAGTCTTCCTAGAGGAAAACTCAATTAGATCCATTAGATATTTTCTACGCTTCCTTCTAATGAAATCGTCAGTAGTTTTTGTGCTTAGTTCATATAGAAGCTCATCCATAGATCCTTTATCTAGATATCGATCCATAACCTTACGGGTTGTGTCTTCGCTTTTACCCCCGTTCTTGAGTATACGGTACCTATTTTGCTTTTGAATCTGCATAAAGCAAATATACTACTTATTATTCCTTCTCTTGTACATGCTCAGAGCAATAGCAACCGCCTGTTTAAGTGGTTTACCCTCCATCATGACCTTTCTGATCTTATCTGCAACGTATTTACTCTTCTTTGTCTTCATAATACAGCTATCCCGCATTTAACACTCTAAATGCTTACTGGTATACATACCCTAATCATCTAGATTAGCTTTGATATGCATTATAGAATAGCAAAGGTATAACATATTTTTTTAAAAGTCAAGTCTAAAGTCATTATTTAAGCAAAATAGTCTAATTGACCGCTTATCAATGCTTTAGGGTAAGTAAGGGGGCGTAACCATCGCAAGCAAGATCCTCGCCGCCTGGAAAAAACGGTGAGAAATGTTTAGGGAGGGGATTATATGTCTTTGTGTGCGCCTAAAACCTGCAGGAAAATCGAAGATTTAGCACCCACCCCTTCGAATATACGCAACGCAAGACGTAAAACTTTTGACGCTAACTTGCTGTAACCTAAGTTTTTATATCTACGTAGTTAAAGCTAAACTTTAACGCAGTTGGCAAACACATGGTATGCGTGTAGCTCTACGCAAGTGTGTGACAATCACACCCATAGCATACAAGTCTTAGAGTATAACTCTAACATGCATACACACAAGCCACTTGATTTAGTGTTAGTAATTGCCGTTTATTGTTAGCATTTATTGGCGATTTAATTGCAATACAAACCATGAATTATCAATACAAAATTACTCTCTCCCTCGCGTGGGCGCATGACGTGCTCGCATGTACGCTCACACACACGCAAATTCTCGCGGGTGTTTTACCTTCGGTAAAAGGCGCATGGAATTAGTTGCCAAAAAGTTTGGATATTGGAAAGTGATGCCCATATATTTGCAGCGTCGATTCATTCGGAATTGACACAAACCAAAATCTTATACATCATGTCTACAGACATCAACATCAAAGACTGCCGTAAGGCAGTGAATCAAGCTAAGTACAATCCAACGAAGGCACGTAAGGCCAACGCAATCAAGCTCCTTACGGAGCTAATGGATGCAGTCAATAACCTCGAAGAGGTTAAAGACAAGCCGAAGGCTAAGCGTAAGGCAAGCAAGCCAAAGCGCAAGTCATCTAACCAAAGGTTAGAAGAGAAGCAGGCTAAGGACAACGTAGCTGAGAACTTCATCCCAGAGGCGGTTGCAGAGGTGAACACGTTACCCGAATTCAGCGAACT
>TARA_R110002012_G_scaffold275263_1_pt1 | contig 10636 bp, 11 predicted proteins | sample TARA_R110002012 | Tara Oceans TARA_R110002012 (sample SAMEA4396515) | marine metagenome | biome: Westerlies Biome; feature: [DCM] deep chlorophyll maximum layer (ENVO:01000326); material: water (ENVO:00002006), including particulate matter (ENVO:01000060) such as... | depth 40 m
AGAGGGCGATCGGCTCTGCTCAAGAAGGAAATCAAGGCTAAGAAGTAGGTTGTTCTCAAAAATTAAAAGGCTTAGGAAAGAAAGTGTAAAAATCAGATATATATATACCCTATATAGGGTATTTTTTGGGGAAATGGGAAGGAATGTGATGGAATTGGAGTGTTTTTGAAGAACTAAATTACATGTATCCGGTGTGTCATTTGAAAATGTAAATGGAGAATGGTGCTCATGATCATAAATTAGATCTGCAGTTGTAATTTATAGTAAGGAGAGGTTCTAAAAAAGTAGATTATCCGCCGACGCATATCAAAGTCTCATACTGAGAACGACATTGTTACTCTTCAGCAGGAGAATAAAAGGCTTTATAAGTATGTTGGATTACTCTAGGTCAAAACCTGATATTCATTAGATCGCTGAATGCAGCCTTTTAGCAAAAATTTGTATACGGAGAGTGAGGAGCACACCATGGTCGTTTTATCAGTAAGTCCGATAGGTGGCAAAATTTTAGTTTATTTTTTTCTCCTTATTCGATGGTGGTTTTAGTATTTTTCGAGCGAAGCCGTGAGTAAGTCAATGGGTAAAACAACAATGGCCATTTCATATTCTGTTTATGGTCCAATTAATTATTTCTTTTAATCTTATGTCAAGTTGATCAAAATTATTGAGTGACCAAAATGGTATTTCCATTGCGGTAACATTGATTTTTTCACTTTCATCAAATCCAGAACATACTATGAAACGGTCAGGTGGCATAATACTTTCAGAAATATTTGGATAAACTAATACGATGTCAGTACAGCCTCTTTTAAATGCATAGCTAATCATTTGATAAAGATCATTTTGTGAAATCCCTTTCTTAGGGTCGTCCTTGAATTTGGTCGAACGTAATTTGTATTTCGTATCAACGATGATTTTTCGTTTGGAATCATCTTTAGCGGTAAGAAAAATATCGTGCTGCATATTAAATACATTTTTCCCTTCAGAAGTTTCTGCTAAGTACATATCTGACTTTTGATAGTGAACTTTCCAGTCATTCGAAAACCATGATTCCAAGAAACCTGCAAGAAAATCTTCAAATATGTATTCCATCGGAAATAACAAGCACCATTGAGACAAGTCGTAACTACTGTTTGAGTACAACTGTTGGTTAAGAATTAACTTGCAACTGTCCAGTATAATTTCATAATCTTCAAAAAATGAATTAATAGCTATTCTTTCAATATCATGTACTGAACATGGCAAATCATCAACTTCATCCAATATGAAAATTACATCTTGAAGTATTCTCTGGTTCTCATAAAACTTTGTTTGGTTTAACAGTAGTCGGGAGCAGTACTTAATGGACCGATTCACTTTATTATCAAACAGAAAAGGTTCATAGTCGCATTCAATCCTTTGATAATTTCCATATGAAATGCTGTTGGTGATATATCTTTTAAAGTTAATAGAGCCTCTTGGGGTTTGCATGGCATCCGCTAACTCCTGATACATGGTAAATGGTTGATTAGAAACTGCATCTAAGAACTGATTCGCAATTAAATTGATAATGAGTTCAGGAAATTGAGTGGTTTCTATCGTGTTTAGCTTAGCTTGGTTAAAAGGAAAGCGCCACTTACGACAATAACGGAACCAATAAAATATGTGCTTGAGCATTAATTCCTTAGAATGAATTGCAGAGGTATCTGACTTAAAAACCTTTGGATAGATTTCAATTAACTCCGACCCATTTTGAACAAACCCCACATAATTATTTGCCCGTATGAGATTTCCGTCAAATTGTAGAAAAGGTTGGTAATTTTTATCCTTTTCAGAATCGAAAAGCTCAATGTCACGGGTGAAAATGCGGCTGTCCCATATAGACAACAACATGCCTTCAAGAGATTCTCTGTCCAATATTGATGACCACCTTCCGTATTCAAACAATGAAATCATTCTACCACCTTAGATATATTCCAAGAATAAGATTGGGAGTCGTAACTTACTATCCACCCGGATCCTTCAAAAATGTTGCTCACTATATCCGTCTTACCTGAGAAATACTCCAGAAGTAATGGAATAACCTTGTTTTCTAAAACAGCTTCTATTGGTTGTTGTTTCATGAAATAAGCATGGCCAATTAAATAATCTGGAGATTTCTTCTTATCAAAAATTGAATTGTTAATAGATTGAAGTAGATGAATGGCGCTTTCATTGTAACCTTCGTATTGGGGATAATATCCAATGAATTCAAACCGCCTACGTAAAGCAATGTCAATCAGTGCAATAGATTTATCTGCAGTATTCATTGTCCCTATTATGAACAGGTTTGGCGGAATCCCAAAATCTTTTTCGCCATTAGGCAATGTTATTTTAAGTTCATTTTCCTCTCCTAATCTTTTGTCGTCTTCAAGTAATGTAATTAACTCTCCAAATACTCTTGAAATATTGGCTCTATTTATTTCGTCAATGACCAAAATAAAGTTCTTGAGTGAAATTTCTTCCTGAATTGGTTCTAGCGTTTTCGAATGCTGTTTTAACTTATCCACTAAAGAATTATAGTAAACACCCAATCCTTGTTCACTATAATCTAAGGTTCCATCATAAATTCCTTTTGTGTTTTTTACTAATAAATCATGGCCGGTTCCTCCGCTTTGCTTAGTAAACTTAATTCGTCCATTTTCAACATCTATCGCAGTTATTTTAAAGTTGTAACCTTTGCTCCTCATTGGGATTTCAACTTCTTTAACTTCTTCTTCGATGAGCTTACTGAAGAAACTATAGAATACGTCATCAAAGTCAATTGTCTGATCTAGTTTTTTTGTAGCAGTTGACCAATTTTGTTTAGCTCTTTCGCACAGTTGTTTAAAGATCCCATCTTTTTTGTCAAATCGTAGTATACCGGATGTGGTGTCAGGAGCAATTCCCACCATAAAATCTTCATAGGTGTAACTCTGATGGAATGTAACGAACTCAATTTGGCCTTCCGATCGTAACCTGTCAAATTCAGCTTTATTCTGGCTGTGACTTCCTAGCGATTTTCCTAAAGCGATCTCTATAGCATGATCAATACTAGTAAAGGTTTTACCGGTTCCAGGAGGTCCATAAAGGATAATATTTTTCGACTTCATATTATTGTGCTCGTATTTACTTTGCATTGCATTTTCGGCAAAGGCTTCTATAATTCTGTACTCCTGTCGTGTGGCTGAAAAATTGGTCCCTTGATTTCCAACTTTTAGATTCTCAATGCCTTTTACTGATTTGATATTCTTCCAAAGTAAAGGACTATCAATAAGGTTGGCCTGTATCTTAATCCCAGCTTTCAGATCGTCTTTACCTTTTAATTTCCAAAGATGATCATCTGGGGAGCTTTTTGTTTCTCTTGGACTGTTTGATATTTGACCTAGCGCGTAGCATCCAGCATTTTTGCCAGTAATCCAAAGAATTACTTTATCGCCAACTTTAATTTTGTCCTTATGGGCAGATACAGTCCAGTCGTGAAGTAAGTTTTCTCTTATTGCTTTTTCAAAGTCAAAAACATTGGGGTTGCCTTGAAAAATCCAAAATGAAGCATTTCGTTCATCCCAGAGTCGTAAGGTTTTATTCCGGGTTTTGAATTCATTTACTTTACATATTCCTTGTTGTAGTTTATAATTAAACTGTTCTTCTGTCGTCAGCTCATACCATTCTACTTCCGCATAAGTTATCCAATCTCCATATTCAATCTCATTTTTTTCAAAATCCGATTGTAAATCGGTATTGGTTGTTACCGGTTGCGGACTTTCCAAAACCTTTGCTATAGATTTAACTTGGTATCCTTCTGTTATCACCACCAAATCATCAATACTGTATGATTTATCGGTTACACCAATTACAATATTTAGTTCTTTGATATAATTATAAAAACTTGGTTTACCACTTCCCCAATTGCAACCTAATTTCCAAATTCGTCCTGATGTATGGTCAATATTTAAATTCTCTTTACTTGGTTTAGACCTTATTTCAAACCCTAGATTAGAAAGAAACTTATTTGTTGGTTCTCCACCGCTTTTATTCCAAATATGCTCCCCATTCATTTGTTCATGAGAATATCGCATAATCTCTTTTGGCGGAAACGCATTCCCTTCAATAATTACGTCATATCCAGTCGAAGGACTTAGTTCAATTTCTTTGCTTTGGATTTTCTGTACCGCATTAAGTACATGCTCTTTTGTTATTTTGTCTGGTTCAAATGCCATTGCAGTTAGTTTAATTGAGTTAATTGAAAAGAGCAAGCTCTTCGTTGCGCGTAGAAACGAACATAACAAGGTGTTTCATGGCGAAAATGAAATCAAAATTTTCCGCTCCTAGACCTATTTCTTTTCGTCCAATTATATTGTTTGATTAGTTTTCTGTCTGATTTATATGTCAATGTTTATACGTCAACTGTAGTCTTTTCAGTATTAGGCACAAAAGCGGTTTTCTCCTTGGATATCGTAGCCATCTCACAGAGTGGCTAAGCGTTATACCTTGTTTTATACCCCCACTTGGCGTAGTCACATCGCTCGTGGCACCAGGTGAAGTGTGTAACTTAACCATCTATCTCTCCAATTTGAAATGGGTTAAATCTCTATCTACGCCTCATGCTGCCAACAATAACTACTTCCTGAAGCCGATTTCCTTGAGCATCTGGAACCAGCTTTTGTGGTTGCCTTGCATTGGGAGGAAGTTGCTTGTGCTGGCTTAGTTTCTTTGCTTGGTTCTACATTTTTTGGTCCTGCTGATAAAGAAAGAGGATGGGCTTTTCCCGCTTCCCTGCTGGAAGGCTTGCAAACCAAGCAGGCGGTTAGACCTCTCTTTTTGGCTGCTGAAAGATCCGAAGCCCAGCCAGTTTTGGCGTACCGACAGGATTCTTTGTGATATTTCGCTCCTGTCTTCGTGATAAAGACCGTCTGCGCCTGAAGCTGGGCAGCAAGCAGGAAGAAGAACGTGAAAAAGAAGCCGTATAGCAGTTTGTACATTTGGGTTAGGTTGGGTTAGGAAAAGTATCCGGATATATGCCCAGATGGATGATAAAAGTTGGCTATTTGCTTTCTACTAAAAGGTTATGGTAAGAAAGTGGAAAAATCAGACATATATATACCCTGTATAGGGTATTTTTACCCTAAATATTCTGATTATCTTGTATTATGAAGTTTTTTAATAAAGCAATCCCCATTTTTCTGATAGTTTCTATTGCTTTAGGGTCTTGTTCTGAAGAGCAAATCCCCAGTCTTCCATATGATCCACGTATCACGGCACGGGATAGTCTGCTAGCCATCTATGGAGAACAGATGAATATCAAGGATCCGGAATATCTTGAAGTATACGGGCAGGGAGTGACTGAGCTGACCTACCTCAATGGGAAGACTGAAGGCAAGTTCTGGCTGGGACTTTTTGAGTCACCCGGGAAGAAAATCTGTGAATACCTGGTGGATCTGGATCCGGAAGCCAGTATCAAAAATTTTTATCAGATTATCCTTAATGATGCCAGTGACTTCTTTGCTTTGCTTATCAGGCTGGAAGACCGATGACAGGTGACCGAAGTATCAGCAATGCTAGTGTTTATCTCACTTTAAGTCGCTTTTTACATTTTACTGGTGCAATTGCGGATATACATAATATTTATTTTTATCGCATTGGCATTAGCAAAATGGACTCGGGGTTTGAACTTATAGAAGTACATGGGTATGATCCTTCCGATTTTACCCAGGATGTGCTGATTTCCAAAAGTATCCTGAGAATTTATCTGGATAATTTCGCCCTTAAAAACGCTACCACCTACTTGCGCCGAAAGGAGTTGACTGTGCTGGATTTTGCCAGAAGATGGACAGGGGGATTTCTGCTGGAGCACAGTGGCATAGTCAGCGAGTTCGGGAAAAACACTACTCAATACCTGAGTACAGACTTATCCGAAAGTATAATTTGGGACTGCCAAGTGCCCGGCTTCCCTGCTGCTGGCGTGATACATTTAAAGGTGGACTTTTTCCTGACCCTCGGCGAAAATTCTGTGGGCGGGTTTGATTATTCTACGTGCAAGTCATGGACTAAGAATATTCTGGATTTTTATAGTATCACTACCTGTCCCGGCTTTATGACCTCCATCAAGCTGCTGAATCAGATAGGTAATACGATCGCTGTTGAGGTACAGCTTAATGAGGAGGTCAGACAGGTGGTATTGGTTTATAGAACCAGACAGGTGCTGAGCAATGAGAAGATTTAGAAACAGAAATCTATACTAGTACTTCATTATGCCAGTTTCATTCCCACTGAACAATATTCAGTTGTAAAATATTCTCAAAAGCCAACCTAGGTTTATCTATAGTGAAGAGATATTGGAATTACCCGTTAGACGTACCAATTGAGAGTAATCAATTCTATCTATAATAAGATGCATTTTCAATTTTGAATACTATTAAGTTATCACCAAAAATGAATCTCTGACACAGGCTATCGCAAATCCATTTGTGATAAGAACAAGCTGGTCAAAAACAGTTGATCTTTATAGCCCATTAATCTACTTACTCCATGTACAACTGGGCGGGCATATGCAGTGAACTAAAAGATGTGGAGAAGCGTGTGGATGCCAAAATAAGTCGTATTTACATAGAACACCCCAATCCTATCCCCTATGACAGAATCGCCAAGGGGAAACAGATAGGGGCTTTATCAAGAGCACTGAGACAGTTTATCGAGCAGGAGAACGAAAAGGATGCAACAGTGATATTGCTGATGCTAATTAGTATGGGTGTAAAGTTGAAGTCGGTAAGATAAATCTCAAAGATTACGTTCAAGGAAGTTTGGTGGCCGCTGAGTAAAGCAGCCATTGGAAGGAGTAGCTATAATCCTCCAAACATTAAACTTGGATCTGATTTTCAGTTAGTTTACCGTAAAAAAGTTTTAAACTTTTTACAGCAAAAAAACACCCATTATCCAAAAAAGACACCTGGATTGCTGTTACTAATGTGCCATACAATTGCTAGTGGTTCGCCTGTCAAAAAGAGCGTTTTTCTCCTTGCCAGTTTGTATGACGTAGAAATTGTTCCCAAGTAAGTGACTCTGGGTTTATTTGCCTGCTCCACAATAAGTCTCGGTCTTTGCTATAATACCCATATTCAACGGCATATTCTGCCATTCCTATATTTTCCCTTACAAACCGTCATTTGAACTAAGTTCCGGAAAGTGATTGATGAATTCTTCCCGTGTATACGCAGAAGCATATTCAGCCTTTTTTTCTGTGACTTTTGTAAAGGTATCTACCAATTCCTGGGGTGAAATAATATCGCCGATGACAGGTAAAGACTTTCCCGAATATGAATTAAGGTTGAAACGAGCCAAAAGCCTTGATTTTATTACTGTTTGGCATATTTTTTTTTGAACATTGTTATTTGCTGGGCTTTATTTCATCAAAGCAAAAAAACACAAGTAAAAGGTAGGTGCACCAATTACTTGTGTAAGTTACAAATTTATATAAAGGTTAAACTTATTAATTACTTTGCTAAATAAGTCATACCCCCATCAACAATTAGTTCGGCACCAAGCATGAATGATGAGTCATCAGATGCAAGGAAAACTGCTGTTTTGCCAATGTCAGATGGCTGACCTATTCTGCCTATCGGCATCTGTTCCGCGAAGTGTTTTTTCAGACCTTCAAGTTGTTCTGTGGGAACAAACTTCTCAAATGCTGGTGTATCTGTTGTGCCTGGTGTGATTACATTAGCTCTAATCTTTCTATTTAATAGGTCGTTTGAAAATGCTTTTGCTAAAAAGATTACAGCTGCTTTTGCAGCACCATATAGCCCAAATGATGGATATGCCCGATGTGCTGCGTTTGACCCGATAAGAATAATCGAGCTACCATCATTCATATAAGGAAGTGCCTTATTTACTGTAAAGTATACACTCTTTAGGTTTAAATCCATTGACTTGTCATAATTGGCTTCATCAATATTTTCTACGGTTCCTACAGATCCGGCACCTGCATTGGCTACAACGACATCTATTTTTCCGAATTTTTCAAATGTTTCTTTAAACACGCTTCCTAGCTCTGAAACGTTTGTTACATCGGTGTTTATTGCTATAAAATTATCGCCAAGTTGCTGCTGAGCGCTATCTAAAGTTTCCTGATTTCTGCCTACTAAAGTTCCTTTAGCACCTTCATTTTTAAATTCTTGGGCAATACCCAATCCAATACCGCTATTGCCACCTGTAACTACCACTACTTTATTTTTTAATTTACTCATTACATTAATTTTTTAAAGTTTAACAAGACCTTATTTTTTAAAATATTAAAAGGTCTTTTTTTAAAAGTTTATTAAGACAAACTCAATAAGTTATTGATTTTAACTATGTGACCCGCTTCGTGTTTTGCCAATAATTCTAACGTAGTTTCGAAATCTAAATCGCCAAAAGCTTTAAAGACTTCAAATATTCCTTTTTTATAATCTGATTGCAATACATCTAAAGTTGGCAGCAATGCATCCTTTATGGCATTATACTCTTTATCAATATCTGTAGCTTTTGGTTTAGAACCTGACATATAATTTTGAATATAATAGGGCTCAACATTAGGAGCATGGCCATTAGTGATGTAAAAGTGGTATTGTGGTACCACTAAAATGTGACCAAGATTCCAAAGTATATTATTGTTACTACCTTTTGGTATAAACCCTAAAGTTTCATAACTCAAAGGTTCGACTTGCGATAGCAAGTTTTTTCTTTGAGTTTTTAAAGTTTCTATTTGTGCAATGATATCCATTAGTTGCAAATTGATTTTAACTTGTTTAAACTTAAAATCCATACATACCACCTGATACGGAAATTTGTTCTCCCGTAATCCAAGCTGCATCATCAGAGGCAAGAAATACGGCAGCTTTTGCTATATCTTCGGGTTGACCTCTACGACCAAGCGGTGTATGTGCGATAAACATTTCTTCTGCCTCACTACCAGTAGTTACACCTGCATTATGGGCACCTTCTGTATCCGTTGCGCCCGGCAGAATGGAATTGACACGGATTTTTTTTGCACCAAGTTCTTTAGATAAAGAAATGGTAATGGCGTCTATTGCTGCTTTAGTTGAAGAATATAAGGATACGCCTGCCATCGGCATTTTGCTTGCGCCAGAACTTATATTGATGACATTGCCTCCTTTATCCTCAAAGTGGGTTATGGCAGACTGAATGGTAAGTAAAGCCCCCAATACATTAACATCGTAATGCTTATGAAAAGCTTCTGCCGTTGCCTCTTCAATGGGCAAGTATTGTTGATAGACTGCATTGTTTACCAAAATATCCGCATTCCCGAAGGCATTTTTTGTTTCATCAAAAAGCCTGATGACATCAGCTTCTTTAGATACATCTGCTTGTATCGCAATGGCTTCACCTCCATTTTCAATTATGGATTTCACCACGTTATTTGCTTCATCTTTACTTGAAGCATAATTTACAACAACCTTTGCGCCTTCCTTGGCAAAGTGTGTTGCTATTGCTGCCCCGATTCCTTTTGCTGCTCCAGTAACTACTGCTACTTTGTTTTTTAATTTACTCATTTTATGTATTATTTTTAAATTAGTTTCGCAAAGATACTGTCAATAGTTTATATTTGTAACCATAATAGTTTATTCTAGTTACCAATAGGTAACTACTAATTTCAAATAACGTATGAGAGACGAAAAATTTTGTAATTCAAATTGCCCATTTACACGTGCTATCGGGACTATTGGCAATAAATGGAAGCCAATTATTATTAATGTGATTGATATACGTACCATACGTTTTGGTCAGTTACATGCTATCATACCCCATATTTCGCGGAAAGTACTAACTGAACAACTAAAAGAATTGGAAGAAGATGGATTATTGGAACGAATGGCTTATAAAGAATTACCGCCAAGGGTAGACTATAAACTTTCTGAAAAGGGATTGGCATTTCTGCCTATATTGGAAGCAATTAAAGTATGGCAATCTAAATATGAGGTAGTGTCAATGGAGAGTTTTAATTAATATAAGCTTCACTTTTACCGGTAGATTTTTCGCCTTGCACGTAACACTTGTGGTTACAGCATTCCTACTACCCTATTGCCTCTATATCGCAATTGTCCAATGGGTTCCAGGTGATGCTGTGACTAAATTAATAATTTCGTCGATCCTATCTACTGGGCTGTGAATATTTTTATTTAAAACTAAAAGTACATTGGTATAGATTTCTGTTGACTTACCCCCCCTTCTATCCTTACCAGATTACATTTGGCTTTCTTAACCTTAGCTGATCCCTTCATCCCTGTTTATTCGATTCCGCCTAGGACGCATATCCACCTTGGTATTAGCTTTTGATAAGAATATGTTGTCATGGATCAGATTATGGGGCTGCACTTGGGTAGGATTGTGGTAGATCACCAGACTATTATCCATCACTTCCTTTATAAAATTGCCTTTATCAAGATGATAGTTCAGTACTGCATATGCCCGATCCCAGTCGTGGTCGTTTAATTTGATGATTTCTTCAAAAGTTAGTACTGGTTCTTTCATGGGAGAAAAGTTGGTGGGTCAGAGTGCAGAATTTTAAAGTATGTTTCGACATCAGTTTATATATCGCATTTATATTCCAAGATATCCCCTGGCTGACAGTCCAACGCTTCACAAA
>TARA_R110002012_G_scaffold296966_1_pt1 | contig 10636 bp, 4 predicted proteins | sample TARA_R110002012 | Tara Oceans TARA_R110002012 (sample SAMEA4396515) | marine metagenome | biome: Westerlies Biome; feature: [DCM] deep chlorophyll maximum layer (ENVO:01000326); material: water (ENVO:00002006), including particulate matter (ENVO:01000060) such as... | depth 40 m
CCAAAGCGCATAGTCTTCTTTAAAAGCCTCTCGTATTTTGGTAAATGCAATCCGCATTTGGGATTCCACAGTTTTAACGGAAATGCCCATTTGCTCTGCAATATCCTTATACTTCACCCCTTGTATCTTATTTAGTATTATAATTTCCTTGCATTTGGGAGGTAAGGATTCCATGATCTGTTTCATTTTCTGGATACGATTTTCCAAAGCCTCCGAGTCTTCTTCTATACGATCTAAAAGCGCCCGTTCCCAAATTTGACTCAGAAGTTTTTCCTGTTTCTTGGCTTTCTTGATGGTGTCAATATATCTATTGTAGGCAATGGCGTAGAGATAGCCTTTGGGGCATTTGGTTTCATCCAATTTGGATTTTTCTTCCCAAAATCGAATAAAGGCATGCTGTACAATGTCTTCCGACTGTATTTTGTCGTGGGTATAGGTGGTAATATACGCCACTAGTCGGTCATAGAATGTATTAAATAGATACCTGAAAGCACTTCGGTCGCCCTTCTTCATGGCCGCTACTGCCTCTATTTCATTCATTTGAGCTAGGTATTGGTTTGGTTAGTTTTATAAAAATTAGTACGAATATCAAATATTTTTTCAATTCTTTTTAAGGGTTTTATATTTTTTTGATGTATTAATTATGTTATGTGCAATGAAGGGGGTTTCAAAACAAACATAAAATGGGAGATAATCGGGCAAAAAGATAATGAAAAAAAATATAACTAAACTACTTCTTGGTACTATTACGGAAATGGAGATCATTGAACTTCGTAATTGGTTGAAAGATCCAGCCAACCAAGTTATTCTAGAATCATATATCCGCGACTATCACGATCTAAACTTGGCTACATTGGAGAATAACCTCGATGAAGCCTATGACAAAGTGGCGAATCAAATAGGTTTTAAGGAAAAACCGGTTAAGAAGCTTTTTCCAAAATGGATAAAGATTGCTGCTGCCATTGTATTTCTTTGTGGTTTGGGATTAGTCTATCAGCAATTTTTTGTGACCGAGCAAGAACATTGCTCTTTGAGGCCCCATGACGAACCTATTACCTTGGAATTGGAAAATGGTACTGTTCAAACCATTGATGTTAATGGGCAGAAAGAGGTTAGGGATTCCGAAGGGAATATTGTAGGTGCCCAAAAACAAAATCAGATCAGTTATTCCCAGGTAAGTCAAAAGGAGGAATTGGTTTTTAATACTTTAAAAATCCCCAATGGAAAGAAGTTTCAATTGGAATTGTCAGATGGTACTTTGGTTCACCTAAATGCTGGCAGTTCTTTAAGATATCCCGTAAATTTTTTAAGGGAAGGGCCAAGGCAGGTATTTCTTTCCGGGGAAGCCTATTTTGATGTTGCCAAAAATGAATCCAACCCATTTATTGTAAATATTGATGAGCTGGATGTAAAGGTTTTGGGAACGGAATTTAATGTGTCCGCCTATCAAGAGGATAAGAAAATTGATGTTGTATTGGTAGAAGGGGCGGTGAGTTTGGAAAATAACAATGAAGTGGAGGGAGACATTGTTACCTTGTCTCCCGGTCAGAAAGGATCGTGTAATCAGGGCTCCAAGGGCATAACCGTGAAAGAAGTCAATACTGATCTATACACTTCTTGGATGCAGGGCCATTTGGTTTTTAGGAATTTGACTTTTGATCAGATCTTGACAAAATTGGAGCGCCACTATAGTATTGAGATAGAAAATACCAATATTGTTTTGGGCCAGGAAATTTTTAACGCAAGTTTCAATGAGGTTTCAATAGAGGAGGTGCTCAGTTATTTTAATGACATCCATGCAATAGACTATATCATCTTAAATAATCAGGTAATTATTAAATAGAAGTAGAACCTTTAAATAAAATAAACTATGACATAGACTTTCGACTTGAATCTTCGACACTCTAAACTCATAAAAAAAAACCGGAAAATGCGCTAACATTTTCCGGCAATAAAGAGTGATCGAGTAATTATTTACTAACCACAACAAAACATTCAAAAATATGAAAAAACCATCTAATCAGGGAAGGTTGAGCAAACCTTTGTTGAAATTTGACTTGAAAATGAAATTGACCACGCTACTTTTGTTTGCCACGCTATTAGGTTTAAAGGCCAATGATAGCTATGCACAGAAGACTAAGGTTACCTTGGCTGCAGAGAACGCTACAGTACGGGACATTATTGATGACATCGAATCTACTACAAAATTTAGATTTATTTATAAGGTAAAGGATGTAAACCTTCAGCGTAAATTGTCATTGCGCGCAAATAAGGAGCATATAGATAATGTATTACTTAGTTTATTTGACAAGACCCATACTGCATATAAAGTCCGGGGAACCCAAATTATCCTAACTCAAGATAAAAATTTAAATACACCCAAAGAGGTTCCAATACCTACCGCAGTGGAGCCCAAAAAAGAACAAATCCAAGTTTCGGGAATTGTAACTGATGATTCTGGGGTCCCCTTGCCTGGAGCTAACATTGTGGAGAAAGGTACTACCAATGGTACCCAAGCCGATTTTGACGGAAAATTCACCATCGATTTGGGTAGTGAGGATGCCACACTTGTTATCTCATATATAGGGTTTGCCACGCAAGAATTAGCTCTTGACGGAAGGACGGATATTTCGGTAGTTCTAAAAGAGGATGCCGCTGGCCTCGATGAAATTGTTGTGGTAGGATATGCTACCCAAAAGAAATCTACCTTAACTGGTTCTGTAAGTACTATGCAAGGGAAGGAAATAGCGAACATCCCTACGTCCAATGTTTCCCAGAATCTTGCAGGTAGGATGACCGGTGTGAGTATGAGGCCAAATGGGGGTGCTCCGGGAAGTGATAACCCGGATATTTATATTCGAGGGGTGGTCTCTACAGGTAATACTAGCCCTTTGATAGTGGTAGATGGAATACGCAGGGACAACATGAGCCAAATAGACCCCAATGTTATTGAGTCCGTAACCGTACTTAAGGATGCGGCTGCAGTTGCCCCTTTTGGTATTGGAGGTGCAAACGGGGTTATTGTTATTACTACCAAAAAAGGTAAGACTGGTAAACCTACAATAAGCTTGAGCAGTTCTTATGGTTTTCAAAACCCGACCTACCTTCCAGAAATGTTAAGTGCCCGGGATTATATGGCCTTGCAGAATGAAGGGTACTTCAATTTAAACCCTTCGGGAACTACCCCTCCGAATGATCCAGGTCTAATTGCCGACTACAACCAATTGCACCAGTCCGATCCTTATAAATATCCCGACTCCAATTTTACGGATGAGTTTGCAAAAAATACAGGGGTATCAATTAACAACTTCCAGATAAGTGGAGGGACCGATGTGATAAAATACAATGCTGGTCTGGGTTACTTTGATCAAGAGGGAATTTTTGACCCCGTAGGCTACCAACGGTATAACTATAATATGAGCTTGGATATTCAGGCCACCAAAACCACCAAGTTCGGAATGTCACTGTACGGTTCTATAGAGCATACGGACGGTATCGATGCCGATGAAAACCTGACCCACTTAATGAGAAGTTTCTATAAGTTTGTGCCTATACAAACCTTGAGATACCCGGAAGGGGACAAATGGGGCGAATCTTCGGGAGGTAGCCCAGTAGGGGTGTTAGAGTCTGAAGGTTATCGCAAGGATGAGGATAATACCTTACTTAGTTCGGTTTATGTAGAACAGGAATTACCATTTATTCCGGGCTTAAAGGTAAAGGGGGTTTTTAGTTATGACCCTACCACGAACAATGATAAACTTTGGCATGTTCCGTTTATCTTTTATAACATTGACCTGGATCAACAACCTTATACTTATACTGAGGCAATTTCCCTGCAAGAAGGTAGCGGACAGCCATATACCTGGTTGCAGTTGGAAAACCGTAGGCAAACAAAATTCACCTATCAAGGGTACCTTAATTATGATCGTATTTTTGGGGACCATAGTGTTTCGGCCTTGTTTGTAGCCGAGGCTCGCGAGACCAAAAATGACTTTTTTAATGCCCGTAGGAACAATTTCGCTATTGAAATAGATGAGTTGAGCTTGGGAAGTTCAGATAAATTGGATTATGATAATGGCGGATCTTCAGGAACTGCAAGTGAGATCGGTTATGTATATCGTTTAGGATATACTTTTAAGGATAAATATATCATGGAGGCCTCTGGTAGGTATGACGGACACTATTCCTTTGCACCAGGAGAACGTTGGGGCTATTTCCCGGCTTTTTCAGCTGCCTGGAGAATATCCGAGGAAAATTTTATGAAGGAAATGACATCCATAAATAGTTTAAAGGTTAGGTCTTCTTGGGGTAAATCGGGGAACCTTCCGTATATCAATGGTAATTTGGCCGCATTTCAATATTTGGCGGGATATGATTTACGTGGTAACGCCTATGCCTTTGGAAATGGAAGCCTTGTGCAGGGGTCTAGGGTAAGTACAGAGCCCAACCCTAATATTACATGGGAAATATCGACCAAATTTGATATAGGTTTTGACCTTACTATGTGGAACGGTCTTTTTAACATGGAGTTCGACTTCTTCCACGAGGATCGAACTGGAATGCTCCTTGCACCGCAGGTTACTGTGCCGGTTGAATATGGTTTGGCCCTCTCCCAAGAAAACAAGGGGTCTATGGATAACAACGGATTTGAAGTGGGATTGGGAACCCAAAAAATGTGGGATAATGGTTTTCGATTCTCCCTTAATGCCAACCTTAGCTATGCCGAGAACAATATGTTGGAGGTGTTCCAATCGGATGCGGAAAGGGACAATCCTAATAGAACTAGGGTAGGACGACCCTTTGGAACGCCCTATGGGTATAAATCTTTGGGTCTTTTCTCTACGGCCGATGATACCAACGGAGACGGAATTATAAACAGTACGGATGGTTATAACGTGGTACAATTTGGGGATTTGCACCCAGGAGACGTTAGGTACGCGGATTTAAGTGGCCCCGATGGCACACCTGATGGGATAATCGATTCCAATGACCAAACGGTAATAGGTAATCCTGTTTACCCGTCGGTTACCTATGGTTTTAATACCACGGCGGAGTACAAGGGCTTTAACCTTTCCTTATTTTTCCAGGGGGTGGCTAATTCGGACATTAATATCCAAACTTTTTTGACATCCCCTTTTGCCAATAATGGAAGTAATACCTCGTATGAATATTTCAACAACAGATGGACCCCGGACCATCAAAATGCAAGTTATCCCAGGGCTACACCCTCACCATATTCCAACAATACGCAAGCTTCGGATTTTTGGATGGTAGATACAGGATACGTACGTCTTAAAACTGCAGTTTTGGGTTATACCCTTCCAAAAAGCGTTTCCGAAAAGCTAAATATGGAATCGATAAGTTTGCGTTTAACGGGACAGAACCTGTTTACCATAAGTAAATTGGATTTTATAGACCCAGAATTGGGGTATACCGATCGTGAAAACTCCTATCCTATTACGAAGACATTGTCTTTTGGAGTCGATATTTCTTTTTAACTTAAAAATCATAAAAACCATGAAAGGATTAATATATAAAATCAGTACTATTGGAATCTGTGCATCTCTCTTATTCGGTGCCATTTCATGTGATACGGAGGATTTTCTGGAGAACGAAAATAAATCCAAACTTACCGATGCCACCCAATGGGCCTCAGAAGCCAATGCCGATATCTTTATCAATGACGTCTACAGTGAAATTCCCAGGATTTGTACACTGGCGGAGCAATTGGATTATTATACCGATGACTACAACATTAGTCATTACTATACGGCTTCCAACTGGAGACAGGGAATATGTCAGGCTCCAGCCTCTAGCAATGATAGCCCATGGGGCGGTACTTATGGCCCTACAAATGGGTATAACTGGCGAACCTTTTTCGTAAAATTGAGGAAATGCAACACGGGTATTCAAAAATTGGAGGAGAACAGGGAAAACTATTCGGACGAATATTACAATCAACGGGTGGCCGAACTTAGATTTTTACGAGCTTTCTTTTATAGCGAGTACTTTATGCATGTTGGCGGCTTGCCTATTATCACTGAGCCACTGGACAGAAATACCATGAGTGAGGATGAACTCTTGGTTCCCAGATCAACATTCGAAGAAACCTTTAATTTTATTACGGGAGAACTTGGTGCTATCGTTGATGATGGTAGTTTGGAAGTAAAATATAATAACGGGAATGGTGACGCAGGTCGCGCCACCTTGGGAGCTGCCCTAGCTCTAAAAGGATGGCTGGAATTGTTTGCCGCAAGTCCTTTGTTCAACAGCGGTACTGCATATCTTTCGGATCCTGGAAATTTCGTGCATTTCGCAACAGCTGATGCTGGACGTTGGGCGACTGCGGCGGCGACGAACAAAAGGTTTATCGATCTTTATGATGGCACCTATGATCTGTTCGACGACCTTCCAAATCTTTGGCGGGCTTCCAATGAATACAATGAGGAGATTATTTGGGATAGACAAATTGTGGCCAATGTGGGTGGAATGGGATCCAATTATGAAAGACGTGGAGGACCTACCTATGTATTGGGCAATTACCTGACCTGGGGGAATTATAACCCTACCCAGGAATTGGTAGATCAGTTTGCCATGGCCAATGGATTGCCTATTACCGACCCGGCTTCTGGGTATGACCCTCAAAACCCTTATGAAAACAGGGAAAAGCGCTTCTATGATTTTATCGTTTATGACGGGGCTACTTACAAATTGGATTGGATGCCTACAGAGGATATTATCTATACCCGTATCGATGAGACCTATGCCAATCCAGACAAGACCAATCAGATAGACCTTGCAGGTAAGACCGATGTTGGGGATTCTGGCTATTACCAAAAGAAACGATTGAATCCAGATGCGGCTCCTGGAAACGATGCCAGCGGACAAAATGATGTTTTCTATAGGTATGCAGAAGTTCTATTGAACTATGCCGAGGCGCAGAACGAAGCCGTAGGGCCGGACCCATCTGTCTACAATGCTGTTAACAGGGTCAGGGATCGTTCTGACCTTCCAGACCTTCCGGCCGGCCTCAGTAAAGAAGAGATGAGAACGGCCATACATAACGAACGTAGGGTAGAACTGTGTTTTGAGAACAAGAGATATTTTGACAACAAGCGCTTGATGCAGCAGGAGGAAACCATGGGAGTCCCAAGACACAATATGGTCATCAGGAATTCAAGCCCCGCGGATAATTCTGGTACTTGGGTCTACAGCGTCGAGGAAGAGGTGAAATATACGGCCAAGTTTGAGGCCAAACAGTATATGAGCCCAATTCCACAAGATGTCATAGATCAAAATCCAAATATTGAACAAAATCCGGGATATTAGGAGCTAGGCTCCATATAAAAGTTTTTAATAAGAGGCTGAACGAAAATTTATTGATTTATATAGCTGTTGTGAATACTATATGGCTAAAAACGATAATTTTTGTTCAGACTCTCTTTTTTTTACATATTACTTTGTGGGGTAAACCTGTAAAACTATTTACCCATTAGTCTTATGAAAACCTACCGTTTGGGAGCTGTGTTCCAAAAAATGGGATAGGTATAAGTATTAAGATGTGTTATTGCCAAATTTTTGGACAACCATTTAACTCCCTTTATGGAATCTCGTAAATTCTAAAAAAAATTGGGATAAAATATAATTGAGCCAACCCAACATAAATGAAAAATTCTTAAAGATGTACTCAAAATTAATTCTATATATTTCGGTATTAGGTCTCTTGTCGGCCAACTTTTCCTTTTCCCAATCCAAGACCGAATTGCCGAATATTCTCTGGATTGTAGCCGAAGACCTAAGCCCCTATTTAGGTTGCTATGGCGATGCCAATGCCTTTACACCCAACTTGGACAAATTGGCAACTGAAGGTACCCGTTATCTTAATGCCTTCGCCAATACCCCTGTTTGTGCCCCTGCCAGATCCACCCTGATTACAGGGATGTACGCCTCCACAACGGGAACACATAATATGCGGAGTACCTATAACATTCCTTCTTATATAAAGAGCTATTCCCAGTATTTAATGGATAAGGGTTATTATTGTGCAAATAACGCCAAGGAAGATTACAATTCTTCCATGTTGAAGCGAACCATATGGGACGAAAGCTCGAATAAGGCACATTATAAGAATAAAAAGAAAGGCCAACCTTTCTTTGCCATTTTTAATCTAGGAATTTCGCATGAGCACGTAATCCATAATTATGACCCTAAGGATCTTGTCCATGATCCCACAAAAATGAATTTACCTCCTTATCATCCCGATGGTCCGGAAATTAGAAAGGATTGGGCAAAATCATACGATAACATCACATTGATGGACAAACAGGTTGGGGAAATTCTAAAGGAACTTAAAAAAAGTGGACAAGAGGATAACACTATTGTTTTCTTCTATGGTGATCACGGGGGCATTTTGCCAAGAAGCAAAAGGTTTTTATACGATACGGGAACACGTGTACCACTCCTAATTAAATTTCCGCCAAAGTATAAGAAACTGGCTCCTACCAAGCCCAATGGTACGGACGATCGATTGGTTAGTTTTATAGACTTTGGCCCAACGGTCATGAGCCTCGCTGGGATTCCTACCCCTGAGCATATGGACGGAAAGCCATTTTTGGGGAAGTATAGCACTAAAGCACCTGACCATGTCAATTTTTTTCGAGGCAGGATGGATGAACGCATCGATTATATGCTGGGGGTATGTGATGAACGCTATCGGCTCATTTATAATTTCTATCCCGATCGGCCTACAGGTCAGCATATTTCATATCTGTGGAGAGCTGCTACGGCCCGGGCTTGGGAGCAAGCCTATAGAAACGGGGAATGCAATGAAGCGCAAAGCTATTTCTGGGAGAAAAAACCAACTGTGGAACTATACGATATGAAGAATGACCCTTGGGAGATCAATAATCTTGCAGATAAACCAGAATACAAAATAGTACAGGAAGAACTTTTTGGGAAATTGATAGATAATGCCATCAATACCAAGAATGCCTCTTTTATACCGGAATCCGAGCTTATTGAAATTAATAGAACAGGAACAATATATGAGTATGCCCAATCTGAAAATTATCCTATTGAGCAAATTGTAGATGTTGCAATTAAGTCGGCTACCGGAAATGAGGACAACTATGCTCTATTTCAAAAAGGGATTACCCATAAAAATGCCACGGTACGCTATTGGAGTTTAATGGGGCTGACACGGATTGCCACCCAAGAATGGGATACGCAGCAAGCTATAAAGGAATTATTGAACGATGATTGCCCCGATGTAGCTATTCTGGCCGCAAAAACCTTATATCAAATTGGGCAAACCGGTATTGCAAGCGAAACAATTTCTAAATATCTGAATGATGAACATCTAGGCATTAAATTGATCGCGATAAATGCCATTCAGCAAATTGGTGATGGGGCATTTGCTCATTTCAAGAGTCAATTGGACAGCATTTATAAGTTGAATTCCTTAAAAGATGAAGGAAGTAACACTATATATATTAGGGATATAATAAGCGAAGGTGAAAAAAGGACAGGTACAAATAAAAATCAATAATACTATACCGTCAATCTTGAGTTACTTTAGTTGGAAAGGAACATTGGGAAACCATTGTTCCTTTTTTTCTATTTTCCATTTTATAATATGTTTTGATGCCAGTAATCAATACCACAACAAATCCTCATTTCATTGTTAGAGTTTATTTATTTTTTACAATCTTTATGCGACAGCTAAATTTTAAAATAATTAAATCAACCAAATGATTGTATTTAAAAAATCTAAAGGCATTGCGTTGACAATGCTTTTTTTAATTCTTTTCCAGGCAGTCTTTTCCCAAACATTCGTGAAAGACTTACCCAACGTCATTGTTATTATGACCGATGATCAAGGTTCCATAGACCTAAATTCTTACGGGGCAACGGACCTTTTTACCCCAAATATGGATAGGTTGGCCAAAGAGGGGGTAAGGTTTACCCAATTCTATGCAGGAGCGCCTGTCTGTTCCCCATCTCGTGCGGCCCTAATGACAGGTAAGACCAATTTGCGGGCCGGTCTGGAAGGCAATGTCCCTATTCCGGAACACGCGGAAAGGAGCGGAGAATACGGTCTGCCAACAGAACAAATTACCATGGCGGAGATGCTCAAACCCAGTGGCTACTACACCGCCTTAATTGGTAAATGGCATCTTGGGCACAGGGAGCAGAACTTGCCCAACGGACAGGGGTTCGATTATTTCTTTGGGCATCAGCGGGGGTGTATCGATAATTATTCCCACACTTTTTATTGGGCTGGCCCCAACAAGCACGATTTATATAGAAATTCAGAGGAGGTATATTATGATGGCCAACATTTTTCTGATCTGATGGTGGAAGAAGTCAAGCAGGTCATCAACCACAGGCAGGACAAGCCGTTTTTTATTTATTGGGCGTTCAATGCACCCCATTATCCCTACCAAGGAACTACAAAGTGGTTGGAGCATTACAAAGATATTCCAACACCTAGAAAAGAATATGCCGCCTTTGTGTCCAATACCGATGAGAAAATTGGCCAAGTTCTGGATTATCTGGATGAGATGGGTATAGCGGATAATACCATAGTTGTTTTTCAATCCGATCATGGACATTCCTTGGAGGAAAGAGCCTTTTG
>TARA_R110002012_G_scaffold322078_1_pt1 | contig 10626 bp, 19 predicted proteins | sample TARA_R110002012 | Tara Oceans TARA_R110002012 (sample SAMEA4396515) | marine metagenome | biome: Westerlies Biome; feature: [DCM] deep chlorophyll maximum layer (ENVO:01000326); material: water (ENVO:00002006), including particulate matter (ENVO:01000060) such as... | depth 40 m
AAAACTAATGTTTTATTGGTTGAAACATATTTTTGGAGATATAGAAACCAGCTTAGTACAAGATAAAAAACTAAGCTGGTTGAAAGTTGCTTGCGTTTATATAGAGAACAAGCACTTTATTAGGTAGTAGTATATTGAGGGTGTTATAGCCCTTCCTAGTCTCTCAATTTTATTAGGGTAAGTGTCTCCTAAGTAAATATCTTTAGGAAACCCCATTATTTTAATCGACTCTTGGACTGTAAATTTACGGTTTTCCCAATGAACAATAGATGCTGCTGACTTACAACCAGCTGTTTGGGTTAGGGTTCCAGCGTATTTTTCTGGTGATTGCTTAATCAATGAAAAGTATTTTTCGCTTTTAGCTCCTATTGGTGTATCTAAAGATGCTCCGTAAATAGCGTACTTTGTTATATCGGCTTCGGCTAGCTCTTCTTTTGTATTAATGATTCCAGAAAAAGCTTCTCCTAGCGTTATATGTTGTCTCGTAGTAGGTATAGGAAACTTAATTTTTTGCTCTATATCGTTTCTAACACCAACTATAATCAATCGCTTTCTAGATTGTGGGACACCAAAATATTTTGAGTCCATGACCTCGTATCTGATTTTATAACCTGCGTTTGATAATAAGTGGAAAAAAGTCTCGCTCTCTTTAGCTACACCGTTTCCTATTTCCTCTCCAAACATATCTAGCTGAGGTGTTCCGAATAAAAACTTTGCTTTGCCTTCTAATAAACTAGCAACGTTTTCTGCTATAAAATACTTCGGTTGAATCTCTTTAAGCACTCTTGCAAACTCTCCAAACAAATCATCTGTTCTTTGTTTCTTATCTGAGTAAGTCTTAACCTCTCCCCATCCTTCTTCTCTCTTTCCAACAGTAGAAAAGCTAGAGCAAGGGGGAGATGCCATAAGTAAGTCAAGCTCTCCTTTTCTTATCTCTGCGGCTTTCATAATATCGTAGCCACTAAGTTCTCGTATATCATTAGGAATAACAGGTGTATTAGGAAAGTTTATATTGTAGACACGTTGCGCTTCCTCTATAAATTCATTTACCGCTAGCAATTTACCGCCTGCGAGTTTTGCTCCTAGACAACCACCCCCTACTCCTGCGAATAGTGATATAGCTGTAAACTTATTTTCTTTAGACGCATCTGATACGTCTTTCATCGTGTAGTCTAACCAGTTCATATTATTGTTTTAAATTCTTTATATATTTCCTTTTTTAATCTATTGTATTCCGTTGCTGTTATATGGCTAAACCAATACCTTTGCTCTAAAAAAGTTAAGGAATCCTCTCTAGTTGGAGCAGATAAACAACGTTCTTTTATTTCACTATATCCCATCCTATAAAATTTATTGATTTAATCAATTCTAGTGTTTTCATAAAAAAACTCTTTATTTATTTTGTTCACAATACTTTCAATATCGTAACTAGTCAACCTTTTTTCAAATAGCTTTAAGTAAATCAAAGCATCTCTTTTACTAGTAGAGTTGACGCATACTTTCATAATATCCCTTATTTCTGAATACCTTAACTGCGTTCTAGCTGTTCTATTTGTCTTTACTTCCTCTAGCTTCATAAAATTTTCTATTATAGGGAATACATACTAAAGCTAAAAAACAGCACTCTTCGTTTACACATCCTTGACATTCTTCACAAACTATATACTCGCCTTCTACTTTATTAGTACCCATCCTATAAAATTTAGTGATTTAAAAAATACCTCAACAACCTCAAAACCTGCTTCTCTAAACATTTTTTCGTTTTGCTCTTGGGTTAAAGGGAACATTACACCTCTCAAGTCCTTTTGCTTTTTAAGTATCTCTTTTGGAGTGAATTTATTTGACATTTTTAAGTCGTAGTTTGAAAAGGTAAAAAAGTCCTCTACCATAGCGTTATTTGAGTATATCTTTTCACATACAAAAAAAGCTCCTCTCTTATCTAGTGAATCATAGATTTTTTTTACTAGCTTGATGCGTTTAGGTAATTCAATAAACTGCAACGTAAAAAGGCTAAAAACAAGGCTTGTATTAAACATTGTTAAACTCTCTTCGGTTACGTCTCTAGGAAAAAAACTACAATTCGGTGCGTACTGTAAGTCTGGTAACAGTCCTTCTGCTATATCGTAGCCTATATAAGACAAATTATCATGTATAGGATTGAACCTGCTTTGCAACTCGAAAATCAAATCTCCCGCAGAACAGCCAATATCATAAATATTACTGTTTGATACTAAAAAATTACTAGCCAATTTTGGCAATAAAGTACGCATACCTTTGTAGTTAGGTATCGACCTTGCTATATGGTCTTGAAACTCGCTTGAGTTAAAGTCTGTAAACTTAAAATGGTGCTTCGTCATTGTCTTCTATGTTTTGATTAAAATATTTATTCTTAAATATAAAATACATTCCTATTTTGCTATTTTCATCAGTTAATGTAGGCTCGTATCTTGAACGTATATCCATACGCTCTAGCTTCATTTTGTCTCTAATAATTTTAGCAACATAATTAGCTGAAATACTATTGTTATTCTTGAACCAAGCATTCTTTAAGTCGGTAGGAATAAAATGCACCTCTTTTATATCTGGGTTATTACTACAAAAATCATCTAGATATATTTCAATATCTTTATGTAAACTCTCTTTACTTTCCTTCTTAACAACAGTTAAAGCATCTGTTTCAATCTCTTGGGTAGTGAAAACCTGTCTTGATTTTGTATAATCAACATCATCTTGTTCCGATAGGTAGTGTAAAAAATAAGGTATCTCGTCTGTTAAGTCGCTTAATATATTATGATTTCCCTTACCTTTAAGTGTTGGTATTTTCCGAACCCAGTACCTTATCTCAGCTTCATCTACTTTTGAGAACTTCTGCTCGTCATTAGATGTTATTATTAGTTTTCCGTAAAAAGGAGTATTGTAAGGTGTTACGAATTTAGTGTTAACTAATAGGGTTTTTTGAGTTGCTAAAGCTTTAAGTTTTTCGGTAGTTTGTATGCTATCAAACCTAGACTCTTCTATTGCTATAATATTTTTCGTAGCATAACTAGAGTTAAAAGAACTGCCTATATCTTGAGGATTTACAATTACCATATTTCCCCCAAAAATAATACTAAGCCAATCCACAAAAGTAGATTTACCTGTTTGCCTTTCTTCTGAGATTAAAACTAAAATAGGTAGTGCTTGTTTAGGTTTCTCGTAAAGTACTTTTAAATAACGCATACCTAAATGTAATTGGTCTCCGAAAATATGTTTCATAAGATTTAAAGACCACTCTATATTTTTAATATCCCTCTTTATATTAAAAGACTTTTTCTCGTGAGGAAAAGGAGAATATAAGTTATAGAACCCTCTAACAGCCTTTTGATGCTTCTCGTTGTTTGGCTCAATTATAAAATCATCGTAAGTATTTACTCTAGCTAACATTTCCTTTCCGTAGTCTTGCTTGATTTCATCTTTAGACCATACTAAAAGCTCCTCTCTATCTACACCAAATCTATCAACTTTGTGAGCTAACTTAAAATACTTAACACCAACTCTGACATAAGGAAAGTTCATATCCATATAAGTTAGTCCAACGTATAAAAAACACGCTTTGAAGTTATTATTAAAAGCAAACTTGCAAAATATTTGAAATGGAGAATAATCTAAATCTTCTATCAAGCCCATATTGTTTTCATGAACAATCTTAAAGAATATACCAGTTCTTTTCATAAAAATTTTAGGCTCTTTAGAATCGGATTTTATTACAATGTCCTTTCCTTTTATAAAAAGCTTTTTATTTTTTCTGAGAACAATCTCAATGGCTTCTTCTGAGTGATTTTGATTATAGTAATCAACAGGATTTTTTTCTAACCAACTAGTTTTTTTTACCATAATGTTTATCTAATTTTTTAATTATTTTATCAGTTTGTGTACGCAACTTCTTATTAGCACCGATTAATTCTGAGCGTATTATAGAAAAGTAAACAGGTCTATATAAATCCCCCATTCTATTAATATACTTATCTCTATTAGATAGATAATGCTCCTTGCTTGTATGAGATAAAAAGAGTTTTATTATCTGTCTCTCCAATAGCTTAAAGGCTAAATTAGCACTATTTCCGTTGTGCTTTGCGTAATTTATTATAGAGGTAGATGTAGGGTATCTAGGTTTTTCTATTTCTACAAACTCCCCATTTATTGTTTTTGTCTTTGTCTTTGATTCTTGCTTAGGTTCTTTACATTCTCCGCACTCAAATAAGTCTTTTTCTGAATTATAAACGCTCCCTTTTAAGTTAAAAGCTCCGCAACTATAACACTCCCAAACTTGCAATAAATCAGAAGTTTTTTTAGCTTTCCATTTATTGACTACAAAATTCTCCGACCAATCTCTATCGTCAGACCAAAAACCATGTCTTTCAATATTTAGACCTAAATCCATAATAGTAAAGTGAGTTTTGCCTTCCGAAATTCTACCACCCCTACCGCAACTTTGCAACCATAAACTTAAGCTTATAGTAGCTTTATTGTATATGATAGTTTCAATGTCTTTAACGTTAAAACCAGTTGTAAAAACTCCAACGTTTAGAAGTATAGCATCGGGGGTGTCTTTAAACCACTCTACAACGCTTTCTCTAGTTACCGCACTATCTTTGTTTACGCTATCGTACATTTTAACTCTATCTTCTAAACCGTGAAAGATAAAGAAGTCGTACACTTTTTTATTAACCTTTGTTGTTGGATTGAATATAATGGTCTTACTACCTTCTTTTTTAAGATAGGCTTGATAAACTTTTTGAACCGTAGCTCTGGAGCCGAATACGTCCGTTAGACTCGCACTAGTATATCCATCTGGGTTACTTGAAGACTTCTTAAGTTCTGATAAGTTTGGGGGTTTTAAAGCTACATATTTATCTTCCGTTAAATAACCTAAATCTATTAAATCATTAACACCAATTCCTTGTATAAGTATATCAAAATCATCTGCTAAAGATAAGTCTCTTGTGAAATCAATACCATCAACGGTTTTCTTTTCTTTCTTATAAATAATAGGTGTAGCTGTTAAACCAATTAAAAGACTATAATTTATATTACTATAAACTTGTTTGAAATAATCTACATGAGTTTCGTCAACTATGATATTATCAAAATCTCCTAAATATCCAACACCGTATTTATCAAATCTAGCTTTGGCTGTTTGGGTCATAGCGATAACGTTTTTGCATTTTTTAAGACTATCAACTTTCCTAACCTTAGCAGTTAATTTACCTAAGTCTTCAATCCATTCAGAATTTTGCTCAAGTAACTCAATCCTATGTGTTAATATAAGGGTTCTACCTTTTAGCTTATTCGCTGTATGACCTATTAGTATTGATTTTCCCCAGCCAGTTTCAGCTTGTATCAATATATTACTATAACCTTTGCTTATTGCTTTACACAGGTCTTGATATAGTTCGTCTTGATATGGTCTAAGAACAATCATTAAACTGTCTCTACTAAGGAATCAATAACATCGGTTAGTTGGTCGCAATAAATATCATGCTTAAACTCTCCTGTTTGGTTTCCTTGTAGGTCTAATAAATGAATAGAGTAGGTGTCCATAAAACCTAAAATAATAACAACGTAACCTTTGTGTCTGTAACCATTAACTTTTAGATATAGTCCTTTTTCTCCTACGCCTCTAAAGTACTCAGTTCCCCAGCAAGCAACTAATAATCTACCGCCTGCTAGTATTTGTGATTTTGTGACTTGTGGGTTAAATTCTCTTTCGGATATTGAAGCTATAAAACCTTCAATTTTTTGATGGGTAATCGTCATTGTTTTCATCTTGTTTTTTGTTTAATTGTATTGTTTTTTCTATTAATAAAAATGTCTCTCTACAACATTTTTCTATTAATTCTTCATTAGGTATAAAATCCCCTTCTATGCCTAAATTTAAAAGCTCCTCTCTGTAAATATTTTTTAAATCCTCTAAATATGTGCTTTTGTTTACAGCACTAGTAACTTTATTAATTATACCGCTAGTAATTGATGATAAAGAATCCATACAAAATAAATTTGTACCACCGTTGTCTTTTATCTGTGCCTCTAATATAAACTCAGCTATGTTATAGGAAGCTCTTAGGTATTCTATATAACCTCTACTGCTCTTCATTTCTCTTTTTTTCTAATAGTTCATTAACTAGGTTGTCAACATATTGCCTATTCCTACTTAGCTCGACTTCTTCTCCGTTTTCATGGACAGCCTTTATATCGTACTTTCCGTTTTTTTCGTTGTAATCAGTACTAATAACTTCCCACTTTTTATCGACTAAAATATCCTTTATACTTGGTCGTTTGTATGCTTTTGTGATTTCTTTCATTTTTACTATACTATGTAATCTATTAATAAATCTCCTGTTGGTCTGCCATCTCTTGTTATGGCGTAGTTAGGGTCTTGACCGCTAGCTAAAACATCATCTACTAATTTTTGAATAGATGAAAATTGTTTATTGTAATGACTGCAATATAAACTAAACATATTATCTGATTTTTTTCGTTATACTAATATACTTCTATATTCTTAGATGTTTTGACACTGTTTTGATATTAACAAAACTTTAACAAATTATGGTATTTGTTTCTACCAATCTCCAAAATGACATACTTCCAACATAATTTCTCTTGCTTCTTTAAAAGTGTATCTCTTCACGTTTTTTATCTGTCCTATCTTGTAATACAAAGATTTTGGCATTGTTATATTTTTTCCGTTACTTTTGTCAATAACCATATCGCCTTCTTCAATCCAAGCATGACCATGTACAATTCCTTTTATTTTACCTTTACCTACTACTTCGCCATGACAAACAAAACTCGTGGTATTGTCTATACTATTTAATGCTATTCTACCTGCTACCTCGTAGCAATTTCCGTTTTCTTTATTGGACATCTAGAGATTCTTTTATACTCATTAGCATTTTATCTATTTCGCCTATATAAAATCTAGAGTTAGTTTCTTCATAGTCTGGGTATATCTCCCAATAAGGAGCACCTACGTAACCTAAGTTATTGTAGCAGTCTAAATATATGCTAATTTCTTTTTCTCCTTTACTTTTGTCTTTTACAAGAAACCTAACAACAGCACCTAGTGTTGGCGGTATTATTTTGACAGACCAATTTTTAGAAAAACTTATGTAAGGTATTTCTACCTTCCATTTATCGGATTCCATTTCTTTGTTGTATGCTGAAATTAATTCGTAGTTATTCATAGTTAATAATAATTTGGTGTTTTATATCCTTCGTTTAAAGCCCAAAGAGCAGTTTTAATATACCCACTAACTCCTTTTTTTAAATAATCGTTAGAACGCACTAGGTTTTCAACTTCTTGTTTAGCATCTTGAAAATCAACGTAACCAGCACCGCAACGAGTACCAAAAATCAAACAAGCTGACCTAAGCTGAAAATGTCCTGGGCTATCTACAATATTCTGAATTGCTTTTCTAATAGTATTATATGCTCTCCTCTCGTTTTTATCGTTGCTTTTTAGTTTTTTGTATGGTTTTATAGGCAAAGGAAATTTTTGTGTTAAATTATCCTCTTCAAACTCTTCTATATCCCATTCTTCTGCTTCGTCGAAACTTCTATCTAACATAAAATAATCATAGGATAAGAACAAAGGCAAAGCCATATTCTTTGGAGCTGAATCAAAACCCTTGTAGTTTGAGAACTCACTCTCTATGGCTTTATAATAAGCTTTATATTTATTAATGCCTTTGTCTATACCTTTGCTTGTATCTATTTTAGGAATCTTAATAATACACTTTACACCCTTTCTACTTGGACTTAAAAAAGAACAAATAATTTGTGGGTAATGATTAAAAATATAGCTCCTAAATTCGTCTGCTTCATCTTCATTTAAGCCATCAAAATCTAACTGAGCAATAGGATTAAATTCTATAATATTTTCATACTTTCTTCTGCTATTAAACCTTGCCGATACAGTAAAGAAAGGTAGTTGCTCTTTTAGTTTTACTTTTAGTTTCTTATCTCCAAGCCTAGATGCCTCTTCTATTTGCTCAAAAAGACTCACAATGGAATCTTTGGGGTTTAATATTGAAGAGACAAGTTGCTCTAGTGAGATTTCCCCACTAGAGTTTGTTGTCCTTATACCGCCTATGTAAAAAGGTATTTTCATTTTACTTTACCTCTACTTTCCAACCATTAAGACTAGTGAAATATTTAACCTCGCCTTGAGGATTAGTCCATTCTCGACCTTTAATATTAACACTTATTTCTACGTTTTCTCCAACGTTTACAACATCTAAAAGCTCTTCTTTGGTTTTTATAAATTCAACTTCTAATGTTTGAGGATACTCTTCTTGAGTGGTTATTATTAGGCTTCTTTTTTTGAAGTCTCCTTTTTCAAATAAAGCAGTTACCTCTTTAACTTGTCCTTTTACTTTTGTGTTCATAATCTAGTTTTTGTTTTTAATTAATAAATATTCTGATAATTTTTCTTTTGCAACACCGCTATTTTCTTCCTCAGTTTTTAGAATTTTAATAGCATTGTTATTACTTTTTATTTTTTCCTTCAATTCCTCTGAATAGGTGTAAGACTTCCTAGTTGCTATCGTTATATTGAAGTTTTCACTAGAACCATACTTATTGTCAAGCTCCTTCATTTGTAGCATTATTTCAGCCTTTATTAAATCTAACTCCTCGTCTATTCTTTTCTTTTCACTTAAAAGCTCCAATAGTTTAGCATCTCTATCTGAGCTTACCGAAGTTATAGTATGCTCATACTCTTCTATTTCAACACATACTTTTAGTAATTCTTTTTCAAAAGCAGTTATTTCCTCTATCGTAAATTGTCTATGAAAAATCTGTACCTTTCCAGTAAACTCAATACCGCCATCTTCTTTGTCTCTAGTCTCAGCCCATAATAATCTAGATTTTGGTATTACACCGTATTTTAGATTTATCATCAAGGCGTAAAACAATAGCTGTTTATCCTTCATTACCTTGCTCATAGTCCAAGGGATTTTTCCTGTTTTGATTTCCTCAAAAGTCTTGCAACCTTCTCCAACAACATCTATTATTCCAAATAGGTCTTTACTAAAAAACTTAGGTCTAACAGTTATCTCCTTCTCAACAACACCTTCCTTTACTCTTTTTCTTAAAATACTCGGTATAGAGTCTAGTTCCCCAAACTCTATATTCTCCATTAACCTCTTACCGAATTGTTGATATTTAGTTCCATAGTGCTCTTTTCCTTCCGCATATTTTTCATAATAAGCCTTTGGGCTACTTTTGAATAATGCGTACTGAGAGTGACTTAAATAAGTTCTATTTGATTCCATTTACTTTATATCGTTAATTAGATTTTGAATTTCAGTTTTTTGTTCTTTTGACATCTTAGAGGAGTAGGTTTGCATATATTTTTCTAGAGTAGATTTAGCTCTTCCTATCTGTATAAGTTGCTTTATTTTTTCTACGTGATTAACACTAACCTTAGGAGTTGTTTTTTGAACCGCATCAACGTCTTCGTCGGTTAATATTCCGAAAGCTACTACTAAATGGTACCTTCTGAAATAGGTTAAAGCAGAACCTAGACTTTGATAATCATTCATACCAGCCAACTTTACTGCTGGCGGAATAACTAATTTATGAGTTTGAGTTTCTTCTGACTCTAAATCAAACAATCTAGTAATCAAAATGTTTTTATCTCCTTCTATATCTAAAGAGTGGGAATATCCTATCTTCTTTTCGTTAAGCATAGGTTTTAGTTTTGCTTCAATATCAGATAAATTTGTGTACTTGAATTTAAAGCCTTTGCTTCTTTTTTTCATTACAGGAATAGAGTTCTTGACTTCCCATATTTTCTTAATAAGATTCATATTAAATAGATTTAAAGATTACATACATTATTAATACTCCAATAAAAATACCAGCTACAATATTTTCTATAAAATCAATACGCTCAGATTTCAATTCCTTGCGTGCTAAGTCTTGTTTTGTTTCTACATTAATCCTATTACCTTTCATTGTAATAAGCAGTTCGTTTTTTCGGTTTTTGTGTAATATCATAACTTTTATTGTTTATATATTCAAATATAATTATAAATAAGGCAATAAAACGCATATTATAGACTTTAACAAAATATTAACAAAGGCTGTGATATTGGACTATAAAACGAAAACCCTCACATCTCTGTAAGGGTATCGATAGCGGTTAATCAATCCGCTTATCGCATAGGAAAGTAGTTAACCTATACAATGTTATTTTAAGTTAATTTCAATACCCATAAATCCACTAAATCTAAAAGCATTATCATTGTACAATATTTTTAAATCTTTACGTTCCGTTATTTGAGCCATCAAAGATAATTTAAAAGTGTCATTTAATTTATAAGCTATTTCATTTGAAACTGAAAAACTAAATCCGTTTATTCCACCCCTATCTATCCACCCCCAATTAACACTCGGTGTGTATTCAAAGTTATCTAATATAAGCTGATTGAATGAATATCCAATTCCAACTGAATATCTCTTATAAGTATTTTTAATTTCTGCATACTCATATTCTGGATACACAATTAAGTAACCGTGCTTTCCTTGAAGTCCTTGCATTTTTAATCGTGCTAATATGTTTATAGTTCCAGCATCGTT
>TARA_R110002012_G_C11672588_1_pt1 | contig 10625 bp, 4 predicted proteins | sample TARA_R110002012 | Tara Oceans TARA_R110002012 (sample SAMEA4396515) | marine metagenome | biome: Westerlies Biome; feature: [DCM] deep chlorophyll maximum layer (ENVO:01000326); material: water (ENVO:00002006), including particulate matter (ENVO:01000060) such as... | depth 40 m
TAAATACACCTGATGCAAATAATTTTCCAATGGCTGATACAACAGGTTTAACTATAGATCCGGATGGAACTATAACATTTGACGCTGTTGCAGATGAAGATATCGCTTTTTCAACAGGTCTTCCAACTCTGTATGGTGGTGATGTGGAACCAGAATTTACTATTAGTAGTTTTGCTGGATGGTATCCAAATCCAGGTTCTCCAGAATCTGAAATAACACAATTCAGTCCATTTGGTTCATGTTCTTCAAACTACAACGAGATGACTAGGAGTTTTTGGAATAATATATATCCAGAATATAGAGAAACTATAAAAACAGTAGGTCAAGTAAATGGTGTTGATCCAAGTCTTACTAATACAACAGGACCAGTATTTTTAGATGCTACAAACATGGCTAGAATGATAATAAGAACTGGTCCAGGTTTTACTCAAAATGCTAGCGCAGCTCCTGATCCTCCGTATAATCAACAATCATTTACATATCAAGATTTAGATGGAAATGAAATAACAACAGCATCACCAGCGGACACAATAAACACTGGACCATATGGTGCTTTTGAGGGAGGAATAACTGGTAGTTCAACAGAAGATACTGATCCCGCTAATAAATACTGGAAACCAATAAGTGTGTTTCATCAAGGTGAAGCTAAAGTTAATGGAAGTACAAACGTAGAGCAAGGTACTTATGGTTCCATGTGTATGTCATATTCTGGAGGTTGGGATGAAAGCTTTATGCCATTATTATTTCATGAGTTAAGAAACGCTCATACATATTTTCAATTTGTTGACGATCCAACCCAAACAGTATATAGAACTATTGGTGTTTTTAGAGCAAGTAATGGTTGGGGTAGTGATAATACTGAAAATTGGCAATACAACTGGAGAGGTATAGGATATAATAGTGATATTGATGTAATACCACCATATACTGATTATGATGACAATAATGTAACAAGTGGATATGATACAGCTAATTGTAATATATATCCACAAAGTGCAACATTAAATGGATTTGGACAACCTAAAGCTTCTCTTCGTCATACACAATGGGTTGAATTTAGAAAAGTATCTGACGCTAACCATCAACTATTAGAAAACAAAGGTATAGATGTTTCTGAGTTTGATCCTAGAGCATATATGCATCACGATGGTAGAGACAGTATCGGTATTAGAATATTACAATTAACTTCGGATGCCGGTAGCATAACAGAACAAGGAGAAGAAACAGATTTAGAACTTGGTGCTTGTTGGGAGACAGAGCCAAAAGAAAGCGTTGATTTAGATTTGTACTATGAAGCTTCTAGTGCTATCCCAATGGTTTTAAATGAAAAAAATGCATTTGATTATGCTCCTATTAATTCTATAATAACAGCAGGTAGAACTCAAAGTAATAGTAATGTTTTAGAAAAAGTTTTATTTAATTCTTTATACAAGAATCATAAAGTTGGAAATATCCACTTTATTAATGGTGATGCTACAACCATAAATCCCAATGATGTAACAGGAGATGAAATTGAAGTAACAAATCCAAATCAAGCTATAATATCTATATTATCTACTAATGCTAATACTGGAACAACAGCTTTACATAAAGGAGATATCTCTATAGGTGATACAATATATTTTAATCATAAGAATGGATTAATAACTTCAGCTAAAGTTAATAATTATTGGAGACCAATTGGAGAAGGAGATACTTCAACACAAGGCATAAATATTGGTGGTCAATCAGCTACTCCACTGCCAGGTGATACTGCTTTTAGTACATTTACTGATAATGATTCATTATACGGCGTATCTAGCGGACCTAAAGGTTTTGAAATTGGATGGGGTGGAATAGCTGGTGGTGGTTACTATCCAGGCACGTATCAACTAGCTTGGGGAGATTATAGTGGTTTGTGGGCATTAAACTCTAATTTACCAGTGGTTGGTAGTATATTGTTTATAGTTAAAACACTTGGTAGTACGTATGCTCAGTTTGCTGGAAATGATTTTGATGGAGGAATTTATGTACACAGTGTGTCTAGTGTTGGAGCTCCAGAAGGTACATCAAAAATTGAATTTAGAAAAATCGATGGAAGTAATGCTAATGAATATGTAATAAATGAAATTCTTCCATTAGCGTCAAATCTTAGTTTTTCTTTAACTGGATCATCTGGAAGTGGTTGGGATGATATTGTTCAAGGAAATTCTTGGTCTGGAAACGGGATACAGGTAACACTAGGTTCACCAACTGGATATTATGGTATTGACGTAGAGATTTGGAAACAACCAGTTCAATTAGGTTGGCATAATTGTTATTCATTTGGTAACGGTGTAGAATCAGATAGAATAAGAGATGATTTTAATGCTCCGCAATTAGATAATGGCGTTAGAGTTTCTACAAATCTTCCTAGTTATGGAGAAGAAAATATACATAGCGGATTAATATACTCTGGAATATACAACTCAACATCACAAGTAAATGATTTGAATGAGTTTAATATGTCTCAGAAAATAACAAAAGAGTTAAATCCCTCATATGGCTCTATACAAAGATTAAGAACTAGAGATACAGATGTTGTTGTATTCACACAAGATAAAGTATTAAAAGTTTTAGCAAATAAAGATGCATTATTTAATGCTGATGGTAATCCACAATTAACAGCCACTGACAGAGTTTTAGGAACAGCTATACCATTTGTTGGTGATTATGGTATATCAACAGATCCAGAATCATTAGCTTGGGATAAATATAGAATGTATTTTACAGATAGACAAAGAGGTGCTGTACTTAGATTATCAAGAGATGGATTAACTCCTATATCTGATGCTGGTATGACATCTTGGTTTAGAACAAATATAAAACACTCAAGCGACGCACTTGGTACATTCGATAGTACTACGGGTGATTATAATTTAAGTTTAAAATATTTTAATAATAAAAGTTTTAATAATAAAACTATTTCATTTAATGAAAAATCTAGAGGTTGGGTTAGTTTTAAATCTTTCGTACCAAGCTCAGGTCATTCTGTAGGTGGAAGATACTTAACGGTAAAAGATAATAAAATATGGGAGCACCATGTAGACAAAGATGTATCTGGCAGTAAAGTTAATAGAAATTCATTTTATGGTACAGACTATTTTTCAAGTGTTTCTATATTATTCAATGACAACCCTAGTGTAGTTAAGTCTTTTAGAACAGTAAACTATGAAGGATCTAAAGGTAAAAAAGTAAAAGGTATTCCTGGTTCAACTATTCACAGCTTAAGTAATATTGCAACAGAGAATAGCAGTGATCTTGGGGAGGTTGTTGCAGGTTCTTATGGTAATCCATTTACAAACGATTTATCGGTTAATAAGTTTGGAGCACCTCCAATTAATGGCAATGAAGAAAGTGATGATTGGAGTGCTACATATGGTAAGCATGGTAATTATAAAGAAATGATTAACGTAGATGGTTGGTTTGTTACTATGGTATCAACTGATTTAGATAAAGCTAAAGCAAGGTACTTTAAAGAAAAGGAAGGAAAGTGGTTTGCTGATATATATGGTTTTTCTAATATAGGAGCATGGGAAAGTGATTCAAAAGCTAATCAATCTTATTATCAAAAAAATATAAATACTAGCAGCTTTTCGACTCAAGGTATAGGTCAGGTTGCTAGTGTTGTTTATAGTGGTGAAGAACCAGCGGATGGTAATGGTGATAGCCCTGGAGATACAGATTTATGTCCAAGTGGTTCATATCTTAATGAAGATGGTGATTGCGTTGAGATAGTTCTACTAGGTTGCACAGATGAGGAAGCATCTAACCATGATCCAGACGCAACATGGGATGATGGATCATGTAATTATAATATTATAGATTGTATGGATCCATTAGATCCGTTATATAATCCTTCAGCTAGTGTACCTGACGCTAGTGAATGCCAAGGGTATATTAATGGATGTATGGATGAGACTGCTTTAAATTATAATCCATTAGCTACACAAATGGGAACATTGGTGACAATGATGAGTGGAAATAGTATTTTTTTCCAAACTTTTGAATATACTAACTGTAATGATGCAAGTGACAACTTCTATGGATGTTGTAATTATACTTTAATTCAAGATGATATTGATCCAGGTGGGTCAGATAATGAGGATGATGGAACTACTCCTATTGAAACTCCTGCCTCAGAACTTTGTACTCAAGGTGGAGGATTATGGATAACTACAGCCTCATTTTCAAACAACGCTAATGGTGGTTCTTGTTTTGGATGTACTCAAGAGACTAATGATAATTATGTTGCTCAAGCGGATTTTGATTGTAGTGTTATAGCTGGATCAACAACACCATTTGGTACTGCGGCAACTTGCATAGGGGAAATAGATACAGCACTAAATGCGGGTACTTGTCAGTGTTGTGAGGTAGCTCAAGAGAACGATGATTATACCATAGCGGGTTGTACGGATCCTTTTGCATGTAATTATCATCCTCTTGCTAACGTTAGTGCGGTATGCCCAGGTCTTAATTGTTGCGAATATGATAGTTGTAGTTGTTGTGGTGATACAGAAGCTAGTAACTATGGATATTTATCAGGTTTACCAGTACCTCCTGGTGGCGGTGATTTTGAACCAAGCCAATGTGTAAATTTTGTATATGATGCTCCAGGATGTTTATACGATGAATCAAACTTTAGTTACGGTTGTACTGACCCAAATTTCACCGAATTTGTTGGCGCTGGTTTAGCATCGTCTCCTAATTTTCTTCCTTGTCCAGATGGTTCATGTATAAGTCAAGGTGGTGATTGTAATTGTTGTGAAACACCCAATGAAGTAATTATAGATGATATTATAGGTTGTACAGACCCAACCATGTTTAATTATAATGTAGAAGCAAATGTAAGTGGCATATGTCCAGGTCCTGGTTGTTGTGTTCCATTTAATTATGGCTGTACTGATCCTGAAGCATTTAACTTTAATTCAGATGCTAATACTGATGATGGTAGTTGTGAAGACGTGTATTATGGTTGTACAGATTCTTCGGCAACAAACTTCAGCTCAGCGTTTAATACTGATGATGGTAGTTGTGTTTACAGTGATCCTATATATGGTTGCATGGTAAATACATTTCAATTAGATGGTTCAGCAACAATGCTAAACTATGCACCATGGGCTGATACACCTGCGGGTTGTGATCTTCGTGTTTGTGGATGTATGGATCCAAACGCTACTAACTATAATAGTTCTGCTAACACTGAATACAAAACATTATATACTTATCAAGAACAATACTTAGGTTACGCTGGAGCGCCATTAGATGATATATTAGAAAACGGAGATGAGTATGGAGTATCAGTATCGTTTGAAAAGTGTGAAGAGTGTGTTTACCCAGATGGCAACAATGTTAGTGTTGATCAAATCACACCTGGATGGAACAGTAATAGTAGCATTACCGAAATGGTAGCTGATACTGGACCTATTCCTTCAGGATCAAATGCTGTTAATGATCAACCAGATACTTCATGGCCACTTGGTAATGAAAATGATGAAGAATAATAAAATTAATAAACAATAAGTTATGTCATACGGAGGATATGCTAAAAGCGCATTAAAATATACATTGATAAAAAACTTTGAAGCCAACCTTGGATTAACAGGTAATAATACCTTTACCTCAACAATTGATGGTGGTCCCCAATCAGGATTTTTAGCTAGCTACACTAGCAATGTAGACTGGCTAGGACATACTTTTCCTAGAGTAGCATTAATTAAAGTTGGTATAGAATTTAATCCTGAAGAAACAGGTGCTGCAGCTGCACCAGAGTATGCCTTTGGTGATGATCCAAATGCCCCGCAAGACACACCTGGGTATTATACTATTTGTTCTAATGATCTAACAGTAGGTGCCCCAGGTATCTTGGATGCAAATGGATTTGTAAACTACACATTTAATGCTAACGATAATCCAACTGTACCAGTAAATTGGATCGAGTCAAATTCAATGTGGCAAAATTTCGGTCCGACGCTGGTTGGCGTTAAAGCATCTTTCGCTCTTTTTGGTAGTGTATTTGATATGGTTAATGGAGTAGATGGATTTAAACTTCAAGAATTAAGCGAAAATCTACCTCCATCTAGCATAGGTTCATCCACACCATACAATAAATACTATAAAAAATATCAAGCTTCTAATAGTGCGTATGCTGTAGCCTTAACTGGTAATGACTATGATGGTGGTTCCTGGATGAATCATAATCAAGGACCTTACTGGGAGAATGCTATTAATACACCTTTCTCAGAATGGACTGGTAGCGCTTTTACTACTATGGATGCTCCACTACAAGGAACACTTAATTCTTTAGCTGCTATAGAAAGTATTATGATGATTGATACAGTTGGTAGAACATCTATAAATCCGGCAAGTGATGGTGAAAACGGAAGATTAGGGTTTAATCATGTTTACGGATTGCAAGGTAATGAAGTGTTGGTATTTATTAGATTTAAACAATCTAGCACTAATACTATTAGCGCAATAAATAATCAAGATATAGAGTTTCTTGTAGAATTAGGTGGTAGACCTAAATGGTTTCCAACTGGTCCTAGTGAGCAATCAGCTGGTGGTTTTCTTGATGGTGGTGGGCAATCTCAATGGACAAAAAGTATACCTACATCATCTACTGGTTCCGTAAAGTTAAGTTACAAAGACGATAACGATACTGATATTAAAATAACACCAACTACTTCTTGGAACTTAAGAGAGACACCTAGAACTATTAGAGACGTTTCTAATAGTGCTAAAAATAATGTTAGTAGTTTTAGTATAACAGGACCTTGTCTTTTGCGTAAATCAAAGTCAATTGCTCAAATAAAAATGACAGCTCCAGAAGGAAAGTATTTTTCTTCAAAACCATATCTTAAAACTAGTTCTGGTGATAATATTAAATTAAAATTTAAAAGCCAAACAAAAGCATTAGATACTAATAATAAGCCCACGCTTGTAACTTATTATTGTCTTGAGGTTATATATAAATCAAAATATAAAAACATATTAAAAAATAGCATGTCTACTGAGCTTGTTTTTAAAGTTGACACTATACCAACAGTAACAACCGAAATACGAAGAGTTGAATTTGGTAATATATATTTAAAAGATACAGGTGAACTTAGAGAAATAACTATTTATGGTACACCAAATGCTGTTTTCGGTGTAGCGATTAATGAGAGCTTTGAAGAAATAGAAACATTTGAAGGTGAAACGGTTTCTACGTTTAGTAAAATAAATGATGTTTCAATATTGACTCCTCGTAGTAATAACACTACAGCTTACAATTATGGTCAAGAACTCAAAGTGTTAACAGGTACAATTGGTTCTAGTGGTAAATATTCTTTTTTACAAAAATTTCCTAGTAATGTTATAAATAGAACTAGAATTGATGGAACTAAAAGTAGTGCAACTGTAATTGATTTTGTAGATATTGCTGCCAACAAGGTTGGTGATAGAATGTATGGTAAAGGTATACATAAGACTTTTCCTACAAAATTAACCACCAAAACTAGTTCAACTAGATCAACTTTTAATAGAGCAATGTCAGTTGCTAATAATGCTGATATTTTCTTTAAAAGAAGTAGATTTTACTCTATTGATTTAATACCTGAACTATGCTCTACACTATCATCCTCTGTTCCAACAACTGAAACCACTCATAGATTGTTTCAATTTTTTGATCCAATATTTACAATGAAACATTCTATAGCTGGAACAAACTATACTATCACACATAATAATAGTACTACAACATCTTTAGGTTCTGGAGCAGAATTAGAATTAGAATATACAGGTAAGTCATTTTCTAAAAATGTTTTAAAAAATAAAAATAACTTAGGAATGGGTAGTTATCTAGGTAAACGTGTTCAAACAGTTAGTATGTTATTAGATCTTGTTGATGCAAGTCATACATTTGATGGTGTTACAATACCTAAATTTAGTAACATAGATCAAGCTAAATCTACTTGGACAAATTCTGTTACTAATGATAACGGTGGAACTGAAGTTAATGTTTGGGGATTTACACATAGTGCAGTTGGAGCAAACACTATAACATTAACTTATTATTTCGAGATTAAAAAATTTGGAATAAAAGATATTACAATGGAGCTAGATTTGGATAGTATATTAACAATAGGAACATAAATTATATAAAATGGCAATAACTTTAACGTTTGAAAATCAAGAACCTAATATATCTCTACAGCCTGGAGATTTAGCTTATTATGTTAAAAATCTTAATAACAACTACGAGGGCCAATATATTGCATCAGGTGATGCCGTTGTTGATGGTCAATATGAGGATGAATTTGAAGAAGATATGCCGGCTGGAGTTTCAACTATGATTTTGATTGGACAAGTGTGGGCAATTACTTTTGATTACGAACCAGATGATATAGAGGCAACTCCAGATGAAACGCTACAAAAAATGTTAGTTCACATATACACTCCAACCTCAGGTATTATTCCACCAGCGGTAAATGATTTTATATTTTTTACCAAAGACACTTCAGTCGAAAAGTCTAATGTAAAAGGTTATTACTCTAGAGTTGTCATGCAAAATGATTCTAAAGATAAAGCCGAATTATACGCTGTGTCATGTGAGACTACGCGATCTAGTAAATAAATGGTAAGAAATGTAACTATATAATAGTAAAATAAACAATATGTCAGATATAAAAATCGAATCAAGTAAATCAGAAAGTCCTAATAAATTTGTACCATTACTAGCTATTGGCGCAGGTATATCAGCTATTACAGGTGTAGCTGGTGCTTTTAGTGCTGGTAGACAAAAGCGTGAAGCTGAAGCAAAAGAAAGAGAAGCTAGAGCTGAAATGAATAGACTTAAAGAAGTTTATTCAAATTTAGACACTAGTAATCCTTATGCTGATATTAAAAATCAATTTGCTGGAATGCAAAATAGATATGCTGGTCTAGAAAATACAATGGAAGATTTAACAGTTAATCAACAGCAAGCTCAGTTTGAAGCTCAACAGTTTCAACAATCTCAAGCAAATATATTAGGTGGCTTAAGAGGTGCTGCGGGTGGTAGTGGTATAGCATCATTAGCTCAATCACTTGCTCAACAAGGACAGATAGCGGCTCAACGATCATCAGCTAGTATTGGTGCACAAGAATCAGCTAATCAAAGAGCGGCGGCTGCGGCAGCTGGTAGGTTACAAGAAATGGAAGCTGGTGGAGCGGCACGTGTAGATCAATTAAGAGCAACTGGTCAATCCAGAGTAGATCAACTAAGAGCACAAGGTCAAAGAGAATCACAACGAATGGAATTTGATAAACAAGGTACAATGTTAGGTATGTCTCAAATGGAAACAGCGGCATACATGCAACAAGGACAGGATGCTCAAAGAGCTAAATGGGATTCTATAACCAGTGGTGTAGGTGGAGCATTAGATATGATAGAAGGACTAGGTCCTGGCGCTGGGTTTGGTTCAGAAGGTTTTACATTTGGATAATAATAATAAAAAAATAATATAATATGGCAGCAGATCCAACATTAGTAAGAGGAGCATACGCCGCAGCAGGCGGTGGTATAAAAGACTATGGTTTAGCAGCGTCTAAAGGAATGACTGCTATAAGTAAAGATATTAGTAGTAGAGTTAGTGGTGAACTCGAGGGCCGAAAAAATAAATTTAATGAATTTGCAGAGTGGGAGTTAACTAGAACTCCAGGCATGACAGACATGGAAATTGATGGTAAGGCAAATGAATTAATGGAAATGAAAAAAGATTTTATGTTAGGAGACAATGTTTCCAGAAGTAAAATAATGAGGCACATGAGTGACATGAAAGCTCAACAACAAGAATTAGATGAGGCTAAAAAAGCGTTTGCTGAAGCTGCTAAAAATAAAGATATAAACTCAGAGTTTGCTGTTAGTGATGAAGCTCAAATGTTGATAGATAAAATGAAAAATGGTTCCCCAACTATGAGGGATGGAATTGAAGGTTACTTAGTTGACATGGGTGGAGAGCAAAAGTTTTATGACGCACCCGCGTTACTTGATCTTGTTAGAAGAGAAAGCTTTGATACACAGTCTGCGGGTTTACTATATGACTATGCAGCAGATACTGCTAATAGATCTAGGTCTACAGAATTAGTAAATGGTAAAGCTACTCCATTTGATTGGGACACAGAATTTAGAAAAGTAAAAGGTAGTTTTGTTCGCAAGGGTACTCCGCGATCTTTAGCTAAAGATGAGATAATACCTGGTAGAACATTTTATGATGATTTTGTGGACCACTTACAAGGTGGCACGTATTCACAATTAGGTGTAACCGCAGAAATGGCTAGTCAAGTAGATCCAAATACTGATGGTGATCCAGATGAAATTTCATTTGATGATGCTCAAGTTATTGTTGATGCTTTATTAAATGATGAGGATTTATCTACACAATACCTAGCTAATTATTATACTAGATATTTAGAAAAACAATGGAACGGTATTCAGAATACAATGTTAGCACAGACAACAACATTGCCACAAAACAGATTAACAGGTATGGACATAAATAAAAATACATACGGAGGAGGACAAATATAAATATAAACACGGGTAACTAACGAAACAGTATGAAAAACTATATATTATCTGATGG
>TARA_R110002012_G_scaffold200659_1_pt1 | contig 10620 bp, 19 predicted proteins | sample TARA_R110002012 | Tara Oceans TARA_R110002012 (sample SAMEA4396515) | marine metagenome | biome: Westerlies Biome; feature: [DCM] deep chlorophyll maximum layer (ENVO:01000326); material: water (ENVO:00002006), including particulate matter (ENVO:01000060) such as... | depth 40 m
TGCATCTCAAGAACTCTGTATCGGTCATTTATCTTGTCATAATTTTCAAGATTAGAAGAATAGGTTTTATCTGTCATTCTGCGAATAGTTTCAGATAGTGATTGATACCACGCTTTTGACCTTTCTACTTTCATGTTATATGGGTCAATATTGTATTGTTCGCTTATAACATCTAACGACTCCCAACCTTCTTTAACCAACCATCTACAATGTTTTAATTCATAATCGTTTGCCCTTGTTTCTGGGTCTATATATACACGAAAATTATTTAAGACATCATATTTAAAATCAAGGTAACCTTCATCATTAATTTCCCAACTACGTTGAATCCAACCTCCAAGTTTAGTAGATAAAGCATCTATAAACGCTATTTGCAACTTATCTTCTAAATCTTGTTCATCAATTATAGCATTCCACCTACCTTGAAGTATATCTGTTACTTGTACAGATTCAATAGTCGTTGGTTTAAATTTTGCTGTTTTACGATTTAATTGTTCATTACCAACCAAAGTGCTTATTATAGGTGTGATAATATTATACTTAAGTAATGGTTTTTTATATTTTTTAGCATTAGTTTTTTCGTCAGAAGTAAAAGTATCACCATTCATATACCTTACAGCTTTTTCCGATTCTTCTCTTGAATTTTCAAAAGAATCACGACTATATTTCCAACTCTTTAATACTTTATCTGCTTGTTTGGATAAAACACCCGCTGCATACTGAGAACCAGAGGGTGTATCATTTTTATATGCGTCTTTAGCCATTATGCTGTTTTCCAACTTTCGCTTCCAGATGCATTACTTTGTCCAACTCGATAACGCCATCCTTTTTTGCGTTTTTCATAAATAGCAAGGCTTGGCAAAACTTTTAATGAACCATAGCGTAATGCATCGTAATGATGGTCATCAGCTTTGGTATCAATGTCTTCGGGGTCATTTTCTGCCGATGGTAAATTAGGAAATGTTTCTATACATTGTAAACAATTTTCTGTAAATCTAATTCTTGGTTCTCCCTCATCAGGTGTTTCAAGACCTTCGTAAACTATTTTAGCTCCTGATTTACGGTCATTATTTGCTCTTGATAAAAATATACCTTCATCTCCATAAAAATCAGCAGGAGAGTATAGAGCCCCTTCTTTTTCTGAATGTTTTGTCCAATAGGCTGGGTCTGCAATATCATCATCAAAATCATCTGGTTTAAGTTTATAGTTATCCCAAGTGTATTGATTAACAAATTGAACTTGTTTAGACGCTGATAGTCCAGTTTCTGTTATTTCATCAAACACAATCATATTTTGGTCTCTGTCTACTGCTGCAAATAAACAAACAAAAGGAGCTTTAGTTCCATAATCGTAAAATCTGTAAAGAGTGTGTGTATGTTTTTTAAAATGTACACCATATTGAAAATTTGATTTTGGTATTACATGATGCATTGGATTCCAATTATCAAAAAATGTCCCAGCAAAAACATCCCATCTACCTTCTAACCACATTGCTTTTAACACAGGATTTAAATTTTTTAGTTTTCTAACGTAATTTGGGTCATTTTTTAAAAGAGTAGGGTTGTCAAATACAGTAGCTGGTATGAAATGAAAACTAATACCTTCTTCATCAACAAATGGTTTACCCGATTTTAACTTTTGATGATAAACATCAAACTCTTGATTGTATGTTTTATTTCCAATTACTTCTGGTGGGCATCTATCTATAAATTTTTTCTTTAACCAAATATGACCAATGTTTCCTGGGTTTGATGTTAAACATATTTGTGGTTGCAATAATTGATTATCTGTACGGGCTGATGTAGATAACTCTTCTATCCACTGTTCTGGAAATTGATTTGCTTCATCTACACCAATAAAATTATAGTTACCCCCAATGTAGTTATCCAACGCTCGTCTATCTTGGCAATGAACTAAATATATCTTTGCACCACTTGGGAATAAATAACACTTGTTTCTTTCTTGCCACTTAGCACCGTAAAGTTTGTATAACTTATCACATTCTGGTTTTAAGTTTCTTTCTAATTGTGGAAACGTCCTACGCATTAAAATACCGATATAATCGGGAAAATCAATCGATACAGCGTCTATAACAGTTTTAACGGCTTTCCCTTCAGCTTTTAATTTTTTTGCCTCAGATGGCTCTATTTTTCTTTTTAATCTTTCATAATGATATGCTCTAGGTATAAGTGCAGCCTTCCAAGCCAACATTAACGATTTTCCACCACCTCTCGCACCACCATAAAATATCCAATTGGCAGTAGAACCTAAGAACTCGGTCTGCTTACCACCGTGTGGTCGAAATTTATATTTACCAACCACGTTTTACATTCCTATGTTCAGGTTCTACAAAAACCTTACTGCGAGTTGTCTCTTGATTAAAATTATTCTTCTCCCAAGTTCTTACCGCCGCCTTCCAATCAACCATCTTCACCTTACCAACCATCCAACCTTTAGATTCGTAGTGTGTAATAAACCTTTCTGGGTCAATAGTATTCTTTCTTTCATTGCAATATTTTTGAACTTCATCTTTGTTCGGTTTTTTAAACACCTTTCTTTTAATTTTATTAGAACTATTATTAATATCTTTATCTTTATCTTTAGCCCCGCGCGTGACCCTTATATCTTTTTTTAAGGGGCTTGGAAGGGTCTTGGTAGACCCTTCAACTAAATGATAAGAAGATAAAATGTCAATTACACTTTTATGCACTCTATTATTAGGATTTAATTCAGTTGGGTCTGTAACATTATATTGGAATTTAACAAATTTTGGTAAAAACCACTTATCTTCATCTATAACTTCTATTTGTTGTGATAAACAATCCATTATTTCTTCCTCTGTAATGCTTTCTCCAATAAATAATCCCATTAAATCAATGTCTACCTCATATAATCCTGCATGGTCACACATCGTTATTAAATAAATCCATACATTTTTCATCTTTGTAGACAATGTACGAAACCATTTCTTCTTCCACATATCCGTATCAACGTATCTCTTTGCCATTAAACAACCTCTCTCTTTTATTATATGTATTACTATCTGATTTAATTCTCTCTATTAACTCCTGCCTGGTATCAGCCTCTGCAATCGTTATGTACCTACCAGACTTAGTTCGTTTCTGTGCGCAGAACTTTTTCTTCTTTACCATTATTATTCAACCATTCCATTACTTGTTTATAATTGTATCGAATTGTCTTTCCACCAGTATTAGTGTTATTAATAGCTACTGGAATAGAATTTTCCAATTTACGCCACTTATAAACACATTGCCTCGTAACACCAAGTAAGGAACATAACTCACTTGTCTTTAATAACTTTTCCATTTCTATTCTCCTTCTACATATTTAAAAAATTTTATATATTCTTCCCATTGGGAAATATGAGGATACGTTGGAGAAGAAGAATTGTCGATTAACTTAATTAACTCTTTGTCTGTAAGTCCATATAATTTCATATGTGTTTTGTCTTCAAAAAATTCTATTAATTCGTAAACAGACGTTTCATTAATAAGCATATCTATGTAACTCTTTTGAAATTTATGCCTTTGTTCAGAATGGACTTCTACAATTTTTTTTATTTGTCTTTCTGTTATTCCATTATGTCTCATTAAATCTATCTCTTCTAATCCAATAGTCATTAACGGTTTTTTCATTGCATTCTCCTTTGTATTTAAAAAAACATTCCTATTGATGCTGCAACTTCCTTTATTGGAAGTAATAACATCTCTGACCTATCTCCATCTCCACCCATTACTTTTCTCGCCTTTCCACTTCTTATCATGCCATTACAAATATTCTTTAATTCACCAACAGGTAAACACAACATACCCTTTACTTTACCCTCTTTTGCAAATATATGAAACCACCAATCAGATTTCGTTACTGATAAACCAGACTTCTTACCATTGCACTTCACTTCAATTGCCATATTACCCGTTTGATACCATTTATCTCGTTCCGTCTTGACTTCAACCTTACCCTTTGATTGTAATAAAACCCTTAAACCCTCTTCATAAATCTCACCATAAGCTAAGTCTAAATCAAAATCTGAGTTCTTTCCCTTCTTCATCCCAATCCGCCTCCTGTAATTCTAAATCCTCACCACACAATACACACACCAAACCCTCCGAAACATTGTTGTCTAATTCTTCAGGTTGATACTCTGTATCACTATGGTCACACCCTTTTGTTCTTAACATCTTTTCTGCTATTGCCCTAACTACTGAAACAGTTACTGCATTACCACACATCTTATACCTCTGGGTATCACTCAAATTAACAACCTCACCATCTACCATCCCCGTACTCGTCCAACCATCATCCCAAGTACCATCATCATTCCTGGTGCTAAACCCCTGAAGTCTCTCACATTCGTTTGGAGTTAACCTTCTTATCTTTGAATTTTCATATAATCGTAAACTATTATGATGCGGTTCTGTTAATGTTGGAGAAATATCCTGTGCCTTTCTATTATACAAATCCAATGCCTTTACATCATCAGCCTTCAAATCATTTTTAGCCAATGTTTCATCTAATGCCTTAACCCCATAACTCTTTTCTATAGCCAATGGTGGCATCCAAGAAGGTTCTGTCTCACTTGCCTTAACACTGTTTAAACAAGGACTTACGTTATCCTTTCTTATCCTTAATCCCTCATCTGTTCTGTAATCTGCTATCAATGTCATTCCTCTGGATATTTTATGTTGTCCTGCGAAGATAGTGGAACTATACTGCTTCTGTAACCCTCTGGATTCTTCTCGTTTGTCAATCTCTTTACTGCCTTCTCCGAGAGGAAATATTTGTCCTCTACCTCTGTCTCCAATATATCCGACAATGTATATTCGCTCTCTGTTCTGTGGGAGGTAATACTTAGTATTTTCCAATGAGCATTCAACATTATAACCAAGCTCGGCAAGAACTCCATAGATTGTAGCAAATGCTGTGTAATCTCCTGCGCTATATAAGCCTTTAACATTTTCGAGTAGAAAATAGGGGACTGGGTCTCCTTTGTCTCTGTAATACGAGAGAATCCGTGCGATTTCAAAAAATAAAGTTCCTCTTGTGTCGGAAAATGAACCCCTAGCCCCTGCAATGGAAAAGCTCTGGCACGGAAATCCTCCACAAAGGACTGTAAGTTTATCTGGTAAATCTCTCTCTGGTTGAATAGTTGTAATGTCTCCAATCTCTACCGCCTCTGGGTATTTATATCGGTAAACAGAACTTGCGTGTTTATCAATCTCACTAAAACCAACCCAATCAAACTCCCAACCAGCCTCTTCAAAACCTCTATGGAATCCACCAATCCCACTAAATAAGTCCAATATCTGCATATCATCTCTCTTTTGCCTTCTCTTTTAACTCTTTTATTTGTTTTTCATCTTGATAGATTAAACCAATTCCCATTACAAGAAACATAGCAACTCCACCTAAGATGAATCCTACTATCATTTTTAACATGGCATATAATACTACTACTGCGTTAATTATGTCAACCTATTTATAAATACCTAAAATATAACAATGTGGTACAAATACGAGAGTGACCCACCCCACCCTCGCGATGGGTGGTCAGCGACTCCTATTATATCCCAGGCACATCCGAACAATACTTTATGCGACATTCCCACCGAGGGTGAGACCATACAAAATACAAGGAATAACATAACATAATAGGGAATAGGTTGTTCAGTTTCTCGAGGGTAGACGTTCAAAAATCTCAAATTATTGGAGGTGTCCTTATATGGTGGACGGTGCATTTCTATCAACACATAATACCCACCATACCAAATAGCGATAACTATATAATATGTCCCGACCCTCTATAAATCATGTCATTAATTATAATGATTAAACTAAACCTATCGAGGGAGAAGCGACAATTTTTATTATAATTACCTACCATAACATAATTTTTATAAAAAAGTCCTTGTAAATTATGTAAACAGTTGTAATATAATGGGTCGGCGATGATGCCAACAAATAAAAAGTGGAGAAATAAAATGAAAGGTCATTTTAATAATAATAGGGATTTCGGGGTAGAGATAGAGTTTCTTATTCCTAGAAATCAGAGTCAACAGACAGTATCGGACACCCTCAATAATGTGGGTATAAATTGTAGGGTTGAAAGTTATAACCATACAACACGTCCACATTGGAAAATAGTTAATGATGTGTCGGTCAATGGTGACTCTACTCATTATGGTGGGAATGAGTTGGTTTCACCTCGTTTAAATGGACAAGATGGTTTAGACCAATTGGAGTTGGTTCTTGATACCTTAAAATTGTTGGGGTGTAAGGTCAATAAATCTTGTGGACTTCATGTTCATCACGATGTTACGGACATAGTCAATGAAAGTGATGCAACTGCAACAAAATTCCTTAAGAATCTTGTTTTATTCTGTGCAAAATATGAACATATCATATACAAATTAATTGCACCGAGTCGACTCGATAGACGAGGATATTCTGTTCCTGTTCGTAGAAATTTTTTCTCACGAAGTGACATGAGATTAAATAACGAATTATCGACCATAAAAAGTAACTTGGATAGACGGGTCAAGATTGTAGTCAATGACAAATCAGAATCCTCGATAAATGGAAATTTGCAACATGGTCGGACTTGTGGACTTAATCTGTACAAGATTTGGGATAGGGGTTCAGTAGAATTTAGATACCATAATGGGTCATTGAATTTTACTAAAATCAAGTCATGGATTGTATTAACGAATGCAATTGTCAATTCTGTGGAATCTACTAATTTTGTAAAATTATGTAATGTTCCAAATGGTTCAAGAGGGTTGGCAAGTTTTCGAGGTGCAATCGGTTTTGTTGGTCGTAGTGGTAGTCAAAGTGGTACACCTTACACCAATGATAGATTGACTAAGGATGCAAATTTATACATTCAGAGACGGTATAGGGCGGCACAAGAAAACGAAAGTGCATACTCTGTTCATAGTGACTATGGATATGTAAGAAATGGTGTATTTCATAACAACAACAATAGGGGTTAATTATGTGTGGATTAGTAGGAATTATCAATAAGAAGGATGACTCTCGAGAGGTTTTCGATGGTCATCGGATGAAAAGGTCATTTATAGACATGACAAAAACTGCAAATACTCGAGGTGGACATTCAACGGGTTTTGCAATCATCCAACGTGACGGAGATTATTTACTCTGTAAAAGGAATCAAGATGCATACACTTTTTTTAATCAAAAATCTGTACTAAGTGCATTGGATTTTGTGGACATAAATGATACAAGTGCAATTATCGGACATACTCGATATTCCACTCAAGGTTCACCCGAGAATAATGAGAATAATCACCCTATAAGGGCAAACAATACCATCGGGACTCATAATGGTTCTGTATGGAATGATGACGAATTGTTCGACAAGTTCGGTCTTGATAGATTTGCAGAGGTGGACTCAGAGGTCTTATTTAGATTGTACGACTACTCAGACAATTTAGAGGACTTCGTTGAAAAACTAAAACTTGTTAAGGGCAATGTCTCTATTGTATGGCAAGATTTAGAGTTTCCCGAATATGTGTATCTATTCAAAGGAAACAATCCTTTGGAGATTGCCTATATACCATCGTTAAAATGTTATGCCTATGGTAGTACCCGAGAAATCGTAGAAAGTGGATTCTCAGAGGAATTACGATGGTTAAAGGTTAAACCTAATACACTCTTAAGAGTTAATACCAACACTCTTAAGATAAATCGTACCGATGCACGAATTAGTGATAAAAATGACAGATACTTTAGATTCGATTCAAAGATTGGTGCAAGTGTCAGAGTCAAACCTAAAAAGAAAAAAACGACTCATACAAGGTTTGTCCCTCGTTATAGTTATCGAGATAATATCGATGACATCCTCGAAAGGGATATACCTCAACAGAGTTTGGAGTTTAATCGTCAAGGTGTGACTTGTTCGGATGGTTCGACAATCAAGAAAGTAAAATAACAATAACCGAGAGTGGCGACCATTTTAAAGTAGGTCGCCACTTTCAAAAGTGGAGAATAAAAATGGATAAACTAAATGAGATATTTGATTTTATAGTTGAATGGAATATTGCAACAGAAGAAGAAATCAAATTGGTAACCAATATCAATGGATGGAATGAAGATTCATTAAACGACATAATTTATGTCAGGAGTGGATATAGAGATATGAAACAGTACAAAGAATCAGAAGGGGTTTAGAATGAGTAAAATAAAAAAATGGGCATTAGGTCATTATGATGACGAAATACAAATTATTTGTAACGTATTTATGATAGTTGTATCTCTGTGGGTTTTAATCTCAATCATTTTAAGAGGATAGAAATGAAAAGAACAAAAGTAAGAATACCATTTTATTTCGTAAGAGTCTTGCATTGGTATGCAGTGTACTTATTCGGATTCACATTAATCATAAGATTCTTGTTCAGTTAAGGATAATAAAATGGGCGTTAACCTGGGAGAATCTCGCGGAACTATTCAGCGAGTCTTCCAGGGCTGGTCGCCTAATTTTTAAATAAAAATAAAATAACATTTTTAAATAAAAAGGTTGCATTGTTTTAATTACTATCGTAATCTATGTCAACCAAAAAGTGGAGAATAACAATGAGTGATTTTAAAGTAGGAGATTTAGTAATCCTAAAAACAGACGAACCATTAGAGGGTGACTCATCATGTATGGACTATTCCGAATGTGTTTGGAAAATAACGAAGATAGATGGGGGGAATGTCAATTTGTATGAGAAACTTGATGGTTGTGTAGAATATGATTGTTTCTTTATAAATGAAAAACCATATCGTGTAAGGAATGAACAAATACAAATATACGAGTTGGATGAATTCCCAATATCATTAATTGAAAAATACGAGGAGTTTTAAAATGAGTAAATACAAAATAGGTGACCAAGTAGAATTGAACCATGAATTAAATTATGAAATTGTAATGATTGAAGGGTTTGATTTTAATGATGAAAAAAATGTAGAAATTGCATACTCTAAAGACTTTTGGTTTTATTTTCACCAAATTAGAAAAATTATAAAAAAGGGGAGTAAATAAAATGTCAAGATACTACAAAAGAATAGATACGGGAAATTTTGAATTTAATCTAGGACTTAATTCATCAACAGAAACTGCATTTTTTTCTGCTTGGTTTGAGTTAAGAATTTTTGGGTATGGTTTAGATTTTGAAATATGCACAAGAAGAAAATATTTATTTCATATTTACCCGTTTTACATCAAACCAAATAAATAACATGAAAATAAAAGTGGAGAAATAACAATGTATCACGAATTAATAATGATAGATGATGACCTATTTCACGGATATGGATTTGTCTGTAGTGCAATGGGTAAGACACCAAAAGAACTAAATGAGAATATGGAAAAGAAATTTATGAAAAATTTCACAAGTCGTTGGAGACAATGGGGTGGTAGTTATAGTAAGAAGAAAGGATGGTATGGTAGGAATAATCGTTATGGAGACTACGAAACAATGAAAACAATGGATGATGTCATATGTGAATTTGGTGGCAGAAAATACACGACAAAAAATGGGAATTTTTTAAAATCAAATCTTCCCGATGAAATGCATTAATAATAAACAAAGTGGAGAATAACAATGACAATAATCATAAAACATTTAAAATGGTTACACGAAGATTTGGGCGACATGATTCGTAGGTTGGAACTTGGAAGATTAGATGTTCAGTACATTCCAAAGTTTTGGATGAATTATGTCCGCGAGTCTATTGAAAATAATCCCGAAATACATTCGGAAGGAGAGTGAGATGACAAAATACATAGTACACTTTGGAAAAAGTTACACGATGTGGTTGGGTGGATATGACAAAACATATCACAGAAAAAGAACATACTTAGACAAGGATATGGCATTAAAATGTTTGAATCGTGCAAACAATTGCAAGTGGGTAGAGTGGACAGATTTGCAATCAACAAAAGGAAAGTAAGATGACAAAAGTAATAGTGTATGGTACACTAAAGAGAAATGGTAGGTTTTCTGATTATTTAAGAGAACAGAAGTTTATCAAGAGAGTAAACATAAGTGGGTTTAAGATGTATGATAGTGGATATGGGTTTCCATTTATTGTTAATGGCAATGATGAAACTGATATGATATATGGAGAACTATACGAAGTTGATGATAGGACACTAAAGACACTTGACTATGTCGAGAATGTAGAGGGTGGTTTGTATTCAAGAGTTAATCTTGAGGAATTATATCCATCTATAACAGTTCCCACATATATTTACGTTAGTAAGTTAGAACATTTTGACATAATGGCACGCGAGATTCCTTACGGATATTGGAGTGTTGATAATGACTATATGCAGATAATGAGAGTACAAATCCACGACAAGGTCTATGAGGACATTGCCAAAAAGATTGTATTTCATATGAGATTTTTTGATGGAGACAGAACACCAACAAATAAATCGTATATGAGGATGGTTAAGAAAAGAAGTAATTCCACGCTCAACACAGAAATTGAAGAGGTTTTCTTAACTGATTTAATCTTGATGGGGAACATAAAAGAGTTAACTGTAGAAGAGGAAGAACAATGACAACAGAACAAGATATAATATTTGACAA
>TARA_R110002012_G_scaffold48331_4_pt1 | contig 10615 bp, 10 predicted proteins | sample TARA_R110002012 | Tara Oceans TARA_R110002012 (sample SAMEA4396515) | marine metagenome | biome: Westerlies Biome; feature: [DCM] deep chlorophyll maximum layer (ENVO:01000326); material: water (ENVO:00002006), including particulate matter (ENVO:01000060) such as... | depth 40 m
TCCGACCCAAAACCCCATGCATAAGTGACAATGAAATAAACGGCCGAATCCCCACATTGATTTGCAGGGCGGGCGTATCTTGTTGAAGATGTGTCCGTGTATGATGATGAATGTCATGCCGTAAGCGGCAAGGACAAAATGTAGTAATTCCATATTAGTATCGATTGCGCAATGGGTGGTAATAATAGCCGGGGCGCATAGAACCCTTCTCGGCGTACTGCGGTACTTCGTTGTATTCGGTGGAATTGCGATCATCCGGATGCGTATACATATCCTCCAACTCCTTCTCATATTCATCTGCAATACGTTCGTGTTCTACTTCGTGTGTTATGAACTCTGATATAATATAGACTGCGGCCTGCATTGAGTTGACCTGATCGTTCTCATAAACAGTGGCCTCCATGGAACGAAAAACGTTTCCTCCCTGGATGGATGCTCGGTCAATAACACCCTTATCTGCTAAAAGCTCCAATAGTCGATCCTGGTATTCATAAACGTCTTCCGATATCGACGTCTTCGGCATCGTTACAATCTTCATACTCTTTGGCACTACGGCAATATCAATCTTATTGTGGTCGAATATTAAAAGTGAACCGTCAAGAGCCTTCCTGGCCATGAGTTCGACCGTAGCCTGCGGCCCACCTATCTTGATACTAATCATTTGCTGAGAGCTCCACGACTAATTCTTGAACCTTGAGTACTTTTTCTAAATCGTTCTCGGTGAAATCACGCCGGCGGAACTCCTCAAGGTATTCTGCCACCTTCACTAGGTTTTGTTCTATTAGCGCACTGTCGGCACTTTCGGACGCATCGCTCACGAGGCCCTTGAGTCTCTGCAGTTCCTCATTTAGGTACAGTTTTAATTCAAAACCACCGTCAGAAAAACTAGTGACGTATTGGTTTAAAAGATTCTTCTGCTCTTCCAGAAGGCCCGTATACTTGTTATTGAACTTCTTGATGAACGAGTTGTATGTGAGGTTATCAAGAGAATCAAGCTTTGCAGATTCCGCTAGTGACTCCGGAGCGCTCATGGCATCTACAATTGCTTGCTCAAACAGAACCCGACTCTTAACCTTGGTCTTGGGATTAAAAATAGAGTTAACAGATGCTAGTGACTTAAAGTTTGGAACGAAGGTCGACCATACATCCTGTCCCAGGCGTTTGTTAATCGCCGCAATGATTCTGGACTGCGCATCGAACACTTCTGTTAGCTCAATAGACGCATGCGCCAGCTTTGTTTCTTGTAGGATCCTTTCGGCTATGCTCTGCCGAACATTCTTCGTCTCCAGAAGGGTCCTGTAATGATATAGTTCTCTAGCAAGCGGAGAGTCCCCTTCAAAGTGCTCCCTGATGATGACCAAAACTTCTTTCTTTCTGGTTTTGTTTTTCGCAACAATCGCCTTTGTTAACTCTCTTGTGAGGGTTTCATAAATAAAAGCGGTGTTCCTCTTCTTGTTATGTCTCATCGTTGTCTGCCTCTTCGGCTTCTAGCTGTTGCACCAGCATTCGAACCTTAGTTGTATTTTCAAGCAAAATATGCTCGTCACTATTATAAGTAGGTCGCTTAGATTCCTCTAGACCAATGTTACTACGCAGCGCGGCTATTGTTGTCTTGCCCGGGTGCTTGGTTCGTGCGGTAGAACCCATCTCGGGCCCTCGAACCATCCTTCTCATCTCTCTTCTCATCGGACCCTGCGAAAATCTATCCGAGGAGCCACGTCGGGCATCTACTCCTCCCGGGCGAGGCTTGTGCGGGGCGCCCTGGTGTTTCGTTGGGTTATCCTCTCGTCGGCCGGGAGGCGTTGCCAAGAGGGTGTCTTCTCCCCCCTCAGGCTCATCGCCACCAAGCTCATCGCCACCAAGCTCATCGTCGCCCAGACCATCTGCGCCCAGGTCCAAATCGCCACCCATGCCGCCACCAAGGTCTCCCATGCCACCTTCGCCGCCGAGGGCATCAACTTCCGCAAGCTTCTCCAGCTCTTGCTGGTACTTACGGTCATAAAAGGTTTCGCGCTGATTACGTAGGAACTCAGAGTCGGAGAGGCCAAGAATATTGGAAGCAATCCATCTCTTGCTATATGTCCCCTCTGGAACCGCCGTCGCAGTTTCGAACTTTGTTCTCATGTATTCAAGCTGCTGAAGTTCCGCCAGACGAGACGGGTTGTTCAATGAGAGCTTAAACGATAAGAGATCTGGGCCGCGATACCCTAGTGTGTAAAGGTGAACAACAGCAATCTTCTCAAGCTCTGAGAGAATTGATCGCTGTAACCTTTGGATAGTCCTAGCGAAACGAATATCCTTCTGTGCCAGCGTGGTTTTGTCTTCGTCGGCACCCTCAAGGTTAGTCAAATAAGCCTGGGGAATCTTAATCGCTGAGAACAACTTATCGCGCATGTACTTAACGTCGTCGATATCGTTGAGACTCGCGGCGCCGGCAAGTGAAGAAATTTCCGAACCCACGCCACCACGCATTGGAATGAAGTAATCCTCTTCAAGGGATAATGGATTATAGCGAAGGTCCACTCGACCCGTTGTAGCGTTAACAAGTTGGTTTCGCTTCATTTCGGTCTTGACCTTCTCCATATACTGCGCAACATCTTGTGGTGGAATGTTGCCAACGTCAATCTTAAAAATACGTCGCTCCGGTGCTCGAACAACTCTATAAGCAATCATGGCGTCCTCAAGCAACACAAGCTGACGCCAAATTCGGCGGGCTGGGTCAAGGACCGATGTTCCATATGGGCTGTACTTGTCGTTACCTAGAATGCGGAAGTGAGCAACCTGCCAGTTCTCAAAGGTCATTCCGGCGCCGTTCCACTGGTACTGGACATAGTTTGGGTTTGTAGGATCTTGGCCCTCTAGTCTTTCCACCTCCGTGTTGGGCATGCCGATAAGGGAAGTAACTCCCATTTTTTCATCAACATCCATGTACAAAAAGAAATCTCCGTACTTGCACATTGAACGCGCCCAGCCAAAACAGTTGAACTCAATGTTTAGTACGTCATAGTAGAGGGAGTCGAGAATTGTCTTAATTTCATGATTCAAACAATCAATGTTTAACAGTCGATCGTATTCATTTGACGTAGTCATCTCATCAGCATATATATCCAAGGCTGATGCGATCTCCGGCATGTACTCCATTTGCTCAAAGTCAACATATCTCTCTGCTCTATTTTGGCTTCGGAATGCAGCAGACGTAAACAGGTTATAGTTCTGCGACATGTTACTGTCGGAACGCTTAAACTCCTGTCCACTCATAGAGCGGAACCGGTAACGATACTTATCTAAATCATTCCGTCGCTCCTGCCGGGCGACTTGAGCGCGGTAGTTGACGAGAGGGCCCGAGAGCATCCGAGTAAGACGCTTAAATAATGGTGACGTCGGGTTACGAGTGTTCTTATCATTTGTAGCCATTTTTTATCCTTTTATCAAAGCAAGGTATTGTTCATTGAAGGACATAGCCTCCCCAACACGATTGCTATCCTTTGTCATTCTGTGCCCTTGCATACCAGGAATTGTAGTAGAAATTGCCGTCTTGGATGTGGATATCGATGCAATCATTTGTTTATCATATTCCACATTCTTTTGACTTTCCACAATCACAGTATCTCTGACCCAGCAACCAATAGCAAATGACATTACCAAGTCATCGTTATAACTTCTCATAGCTTGTGGTCTTCCGGAATGCCAAACAAAAGTTTTCATTTCAGAAAGTAAACGATTAGAGTTAATCTTAATTAGTTTGTTTCTCATAAACTCTTCCATCTTCGCTACAATCAGAGGTCTTGTTTTAGAAGATGTGGTAAATCCCGGTATAACATTCGATTGCCACTGTGCCGCAAGAGGATCTACATAACTGTGGGTTCCCTTTGCAGAGTGGTATAAATTAGAATACCCCTTATCAAGAAGTTTTTTAAGTACTGCGAACCCAATATTGTTATTTTCGATGACCATCATGGGATTGCCATATTCGGCGCCGACATTATATAGAATATCAGCAAAGTCATCCGGGGTTGGCTTTCCGATATACTCTGCCACAACCTCCATGGTTTCTAACTCAAAGATATGAAAAGCACTGTTGTCTTTGCCATCACCTCGTGCAACATCAGCAACAATCAGGTAGGGTTTCGCCGGATCATACCTTTTCCAGATCCAGTAATTTCTATCGAATCCCGTACGATATTCCGGGGTATTGGTTCTCTCTAGGTACCACTGTAGGTCATCCGGGTGTATGACCGTTTCTCCCGAAACATTGAAGTTGCACTCAAGCTCCTGGGCGATTTGGCGCTTGGACATGTTCTTGGTTTCTTTCTCAAACCAAGTCTTATCTCGATCGGGATGCACATCCCACATAAGAGTTGTCATGTGGAACGCGTTTGTTCCCGCCTCTGCTTCTACACAGTTTTGATGGAACCAATTCCCAACGCCGTTGGGGGTGGATAAAGCAATACAACGACCACCTGTTGACAGCGTGGGATAAAGTGCAGTCCAAAGTTCTGCTAGCTTTTCAACATGAGCAGCCTCATCAACTACCAAAAGTGATAGTGCCTCAGAACGACCAGCGTCACCAGAAGTAGAGGATCCTTTAATCTGCGAACCATTCTTCAGTTCGAACGAAGTTCGATTATCAATCTCAATATCCGAGATCCTCATCCAAGCAGGAAGATTCTTTATAATTGCCTTAACCTTCTTAACAAGGTTTGTTGCTGTCTGAAGTTTTGTTGCAACTACCAGGATGTTCTTGTCGCGGTGGAAAAGCATAAGCCACGCGATATATGCGGCTGTGATTGTTGAAATCCCCAGCTGGCGCGCCTTCAAAATAACATTGAAACGATAGTCGTTGAAATCTTTTAGTAGCTCTCGCTGATAGTCGTAGGCCTTAAATGGAATTAGGCCCTTCTGTGGGTGAGAAATACGACAGTAATTTACGGTGAAGTAAGTCGGATCCTTCCCGGCTTTAACAATCTCTTTTAGAATCTCTTTTTTAGTAAGGGTGTTCCCCATAACATATGTTACTTGCCTTTACGAGTATCATTCTTGGGGCGTCCCTTTGGTCCGAGAGAAAGCCAGTTACGAACAGCCGCGTCCAGACGTTCTTTATCTGTTCCGCCGGAAACTTCCTCAACTTCTTTGAGGCCACCGATGCGATAGTCGCACTGTGCCTGGACGTCGGTGCGATAGTTTGAAATTCTCTGAACCAGAATCTGGTGTTCCCCTTCCAATGTTAGAGTGAGGGTGTCGCCGGTAATGGCCTTATATTCTTTCTTGAGAAACTTAACAATATCCTTAAGCTTCGAAATAACCTCGTTCTCAAAACCCTTGTCTTGAACCTCTTTGATTCTTGTCTCTGCCTGATACTTTACTCGGAGAATGGGTCCATGGAAGGACACCTTAAAGCCGTCCATAACTCGACGATCATTGATGTAATGACCGTCCTCGCGGCTTAAACCAGCAGTGCGCGCTCGGCCGTCGGCCTGCAGTTCCTCTGCGTGGGCACCGTCGTATGCATTAGCGGCGGCTTGATTTATTCCTTGAATGATTTCGTATACTGATGCCATGTTATTCTTCCTTTTTCGGTCTCCAACCGGTTGCCCATCTTTCTTCTCTGCCCCCATCGATGTATTGTACATAGCATTTGAAGCAAGCCTCAAACTTATTCATATACAAATCATCACGAGGATGAAAAGAATATCTCTGACAAACAGGACAAGTCCTATTATGATCTCTATTAAGTAGTTTTTTGTTTATTAAAAATCCGTCTTGTTCTACTTTGTCTTGGGATTCAGCCAGTTTGGAGAATTTTCTCTGCTCTTCTTGGGACTGTTGGATATATTCTTTTTCCTTTTCCTCGTCCCAAAACCCCCTAGGGTTACGCGTAGCCTCTTCACCATATTTCTGAGTTATGGCTTTTTCCAGCTTTGCAATGTATTCTTGTTTGTCACTCACGAACTATCTCCGTCGACAATGCAAAGATGCCGATAGAAGTGAGAGTGCCGATCCCGAAACCAAGAGCAACCATGAAGGGCTCCTGGCCAGGCTTCGTCTTGGTGACAAGCTTATACAGTCTCTCATTTTCGGCGGCTTTAAGAATCATCATCGACTCGTACTTGTCCCTCGAAGATTGTAACTCAATATCTTTGAAGGATAGCTGTAGTTCAAAGTTTTCCCTCTGGACTCCAAGTTCGTATTCGAGACGGAGATCACACTCTGCATCAACAAATCTCTTCTCTGCCAAGACTTTGGCAGCTGCGTCGAGCGACAACAGGATGCCCTCGAAAGGAACAATATCGCCGGCTTCGACCGGCAGTATTGTGTAGTCCGGGAGTGCAGCCTCTTCGACGAACTCTTCGGCCTGCACAGCGACCGGGAATATCATAAGTGCCACAATAGTGGCGAGCAACTTCTTAACCATTTTCCAACCCAAATTGTTTGGCTATCTCTTTAGCCAACGTCTCCGGATCATTATACCCCTCGTCTACTAATCTTTTAAGTTCAGCTTCCTTTTGTTTGTCAAGTTTCTCGCCTCTTTCCTCAAATTCTTTCTCCAACATTTCTTTTCTCTTGGAGTGCTCCTGGAGCCTTAGGCTCTTTTCCGCTACCTCTGTGTTGTGGATGTGAGAGAGGGTTTCCATCTCCTGATCGTGTGCGTCACGAGTTGCATCAAACAAGTCCATAACTCTTGCTAGTAAGACTCCGTTTCTCATCAGAAGGCTAAAGAACCCTGCGGCTACAAATAGCAAAGCGACTACAATGGCCCACCAAAACTTTTTAGCCCACAACCATGCCTTCTTGGCAAATAAAACAAATTTCATCTCTTGTCAAATCCTTTTAGTTTTGCCACCGCATCAATAACAGTCTGGCCCCCTATATACACGGTCGTTATAATCACCCAATCGCTCGATGCCAAATCGGAAAATAGTAGCAATCCGGTAGCCGTAACCCAGGCCAACAACTTTCTAGAGACTATCTTGTTAAGCCCCCTATCTATAATATGTCGCATTATGCACCACCCTTCAGTCTAATTAGGTTAGAGCAGTAACTATGTCTAAGCAAATCAAACTTAAGTTCAAGAAAATGCTTAAGAAAGCTGAGTTTGTGCATGCCGATCTCGAATATCATGTAGAGCTATTTGAGGACGCCAAGGTCGAATTCAATAAAGCATTTTCCGATATTGTACAGTCTCTGAGTGGAGAAGAGGCGATAGAGTTCGGCAAGCTAAAAGATGAGCTAATGCAGAAAAGAATTGCCGATCTAGAAAAGAGACTAAATGAAGCCCAAACGGAAGAAGCACAATCTGCTGATTTGCCGGTGGGGGATCCTAAAAGCGAAAACAGCGAACTGCTGGTGACTGAGGAATTCCCCGATGGCATAGAGCTGAATTTAGATTTGAATGAGGATGTGTCGACCGAAAAGGCCTCCGAAATGAAAAAGTTATTTTACAAAATAGCGTCACTGACTCATCCGGATAAATTAGCATCCAGTAACTTACCCAAAGAGCAAGTGCAGCGCTCGGAGCAGACATTCAAGAAAGCAAAGGACGCCTACGAAAACGGTAACTGGTATATCTTATATTCTATTGCCCTGGAATTAGACGTTCATGACATCGAGACCGGGGAAAGACATATAGAGTGGATGGAAAACGATATACGCCACACCATGGGACGGATAGCCCACTTAGCACAACTAGCCGCTTGGGTCTGGTACACCGGGGACGAACAGGGAAAAACCAATTTGATGAAGGGATACTTTAAGCAAGTATACAACTTTGATTGGACTCCTCCTACTGACTCACCTTAGCGAATCCGTTCTTCTTATCAATCGTAATCTCCATGTCCACGATATCCTTCAGAGAGTCCACATGAGAAATCAGAATAACTGTCTTAAAATACATTTTGATTAGCTGAAGAATACGAATAAATCCTTCCATGTTATCCGCGTCCAGGGAGGTCCCCGGTTCATCAAGAATAAAGATATTGCCCTTGGGAAGCGAAGAGACAGACAGCAAGGCTAGACGTATAGCCATAGCTGCCACAGTCTTTTCGGCGCCCGAGCCCATCTCAATCGGTCTAGGTTCGTGCTTGGGGTGCTTGATCAATATGTTGAGTTTACGTCCATCTTCCTGGAAGAAGGCGTCGAAATCTACAATGTTGGAAAGAACTTTTGCTATCTCCCCATTGATGACGGGAAGACGCTTTTTAATAATGTCGTACGCAATACCGTTAGAGTGAGTGCAACGCATGAACAAATCATAGGCAGCGTACTCTTCCCTGATATCCTCCAGTTCCTTTCTTTTCGTTTTGAGGTCCTCGACCTTCTGCTCCATAGAGCCCAGCTGCCTATTATGAAAGTTGATGGAATCTTCTACTTCCGATATCGACTCGCGGACCTTCTCTGCTTCGCGCTCTACAGCCGCTCTTGTCGTGATGAGGTTTTCGATATTCTTTATTAAATCTTTCTTCTCTTCATAAAGGTCGATCTTGCCATTGGTGTTCCTTAAGGCGTCCCGGTAGTTCTTAATTTTAGCATACAGCTTTTCTATTGAAACTTTGTTGTCCCTCTTTTCAATTTCAACATTGTTCTTCTGTATTATCGTGTCATTATAATTCTCGATTAAGTCAATCATTTCTGATGAGTTAACCGAAACGACGCGAGTCTTATACTTCTTGGCCTCTTCTATCTTTTCTACAATCTCCACTTCCAACCTTGGAAGCTCGACAGAGGCCAAGTGAGCATCGGCAATGAACTTGCAAGATGAATATTGATTTCCACAAGGTACCTCGTCAAGCAATTGCAGCTTTTTGGTCATCCCCTTGTAATCATTATCCATCAGGCGCGCGCGGTTAACAGTATCTTCATACTTTTGCTTGAACTCGTCATACTCCTTCTTTTGAGATAGAAGCTCTTCAATATCAATAGTAGTGAGAAAGTCATCATATTCTTTTAACTTCTCATCATATCCCTCATTCTCCAGCTTCAGTTCGGAGATATTCGCGTCCGTACTTTGGATCCTCCCTTCGAAAGAAGTTCGTGCCTCCAGCAGGTTCTTAATATCAAGCCGCTCGGCGGGAATAGAATCGATCTGTGTCGTAAGAGATGAATATTCCTTTTCGGCTTTTAATAACCTTTCTCTAAGGGCGCCACAGGCTTCAACTTCCGCACTCAAAGCACTCTGAGCTTCGCCATGCTGAAATTCTGCTATGGCTATGTCATTATTATAATCTACCGTTCCTGCGCGGCGAAGGACTGCCTTAAGATCGCCAGCATCTTCGTGAGCTAACTTAAACTTCTTCTCAAAGATATCTAAGTCCAAGAACTTAGCCAATATTTCCTTGCGGCGAGTAGAACCTTCCTTAATGAAAGATAAGCTGTCGAGTTGACTGGACATAGAGGTTAGCAAGAAATCTTCTACTGTTCCAAAATGTTTACGGATATGAGCATCTGTCTGGTTCCGGGTCGTGCCATTGATACTGGTCTCTTCCCCGGTAGCTGGATCGGTGCCACTAAAGTCCAAGAATGTTCGGGCCTCGTTTGTAACTTCTCCCTTAAGCTTCTTCACGTACTTTTCCGACTTGCGCTCTATCGTGTAAGTCTTATCGCCTACTTGTAGCTCTAAGAGACCCACACAGTCTTTCTTGTTTTGGTTGATGATGTTATAGTTTTTACGCTCGTTCTTCGACGTAGTATTAAACATGGTGTACAACATCCCATCGATGATGCTGGACTTTCCGGAGTAGTTTTTCCCGAAAATACCTACAATCCCGTTCAAGCTGGTAAAGTCAATGGTGTTGTTCTCTCCATAATTGAAAAGATTATCCCACTGAAACCGGTTTAGGTTCCAGTTGACATTCCGGGCTACCTCTTCGGTTTCCTCGATCTTAGAGTTATACTTGCGATTGAGTTCAAACACTCGTTCTAGAGTCTCTTCTGATGGTTCGTAATCTGTTAGATACTCACGAATAAGGTTCTCCTGGACTCCCTTGTCTCGGAGGTTCTCAACTTTGAACCCGGCGCCAATGTCAACAGTTCCTCGTTCTCCGGCTGCACGGTTCAAAAAAGTGATACTCTCCGGTTTGAAGCGGTGTTTTGCAACCTCCACAGCCTTACGCATAATATCTAAAGGAAGATTGTTGTTGCTTACCAGGCGTAGTCGTGCTCCAGGGGGGACTTTGGTGCCTCTCGGCATTCGTCCCTTGGGAGTAAGCTCAATGGTCACAAAAGGCTTGGGGTTTAAGAGAACATGGTGACTGACATCAAACGTGTTTTTATCTTCGATCTCCCAAATCAGGAAGCCCTTGTCGTTTGTCTCTCCATGATTTTGTTGCACGGTCGAGCCACAATATCTCACTCGGCCTTCAGTATCGAGGATCTGATTAGTCTTGTGGATATCTCCAAGCATTGCAAAGTCGTGGCCAGCGAATACACCAATATCGTGATCTCCATGGTCCATCACCCAGCCGGTGTCGGTTTTAACTCCGGACACAGCCCCATGATATAAGGCAATATTAATGCGTGAGTTATCGCTTGGAGCCACCCAGTTGTCCTCGTCAAATACAGACAGCACGTTGAGCGCGAGATCCGGCTCTAGGACGGTTTCACCCGCGTTCTTGAGCAGATG
>TARA_R110002012_G_scaffold5901_6_pt1 | contig 10609 bp, 4 predicted proteins | sample TARA_R110002012 | Tara Oceans TARA_R110002012 (sample SAMEA4396515) | marine metagenome | biome: Westerlies Biome; feature: [DCM] deep chlorophyll maximum layer (ENVO:01000326); material: water (ENVO:00002006), including particulate matter (ENVO:01000060) such as... | depth 40 m
ATTTTTCTGAGTACTTTGAAGAAGACTTAAATATAACTAGATATGGTATTTATGATGACCAGGGACAATTAATTTCTGAAGATGCAGGATTATTAGATTTAATAGCGTATAGGATTCCAACAGGAGGCCTAAACTTAATAGATTCATTTGTAGTAAAAGGATTTTTACCAAAGAATGCAGGCCCAGTAATGGTAGCTCCTGCAGAATTAACAATAAAAGAAAGTTTAGATTTTGATATAGATAAACAAACTATTTATTTTAAATCTTATAGAAAAACTTTAGATGGTAAATTAGTTGAAAGAAAATATATAACTGCTGATGAAATAAATGCTGAAACTTTAGGTTTAATATATGATGAAAAATATGGTCCAACTTTAGAATTCTTTAAGCAATTAGATAGATCTTTAGCAGAGTCTGCAAGATATAAAGATGATGTTCCTTATAATCCAGCAGTAGAAAATATTATAAAAGCTATTTTTGGTGAGAGATCTTTAGATTACTCTGAAGCAGAAATAGAAATTTTAGTTGATACTTTTAGATCGCTAGATAAAGATGCTATGAAGTTACAATTAGGTGAAACTATTGGTGATGAACAATATAGTAGATCTAGAGAAGAGTATGCTGTTAAGCAATATGAAGAAATAAAAGAAAGGATTAAAAAGATACCATCCAAAGAAGATTTTATGAAGGATGTTGTAAATAACGAATTAAGTTATGCAGAAGTAAATCATCCAGGTGCAGTTCAAAATAGAATAATGGAGTTAATGAAATATATTTTACTTCATAACTCTAACAGGGCTGAACTGCTTAGACCTACAGGACCAGAAAGTATTATAGAAATGGGGGACTATTTTACACCTGAGCAAAAAGCAGAAGAAAAAACATGGACAGAAATAATGTCTCCTAAAAACAAGTTAACTATATTAGATAGGTTTATTGGTAGTAAGAATGGTTTGGGCATAGCTGCTACTAATAATACACATATAATTAAATCTCAGATTGCAAATTTAAGAGTTAGAAGACCTATAGAGTCAATAAGATTTGCACAGTATCAAGAAGTTAATCATTACCCATATTTAGAGCAAAATGATGGGACAGTGAGTATTGCAAAGAAGTATGATCTTGATATGAATTTAATTACTACTCAGTCTAATATAGTCTTAAACGCATTAGCAGATGCAGTTAAAAATCCTGCTATATTCCATTTAGGAATAACTGAAGAAACTTTAGGCGTAGCTTATTATCTAATGAGGCTAGGAGTACCTTTAGGAACGACTATAGCATTTGAAGATAGTAATAGCAGTTTAGATTATGCAAATGAAGAAGAGTGGAGAAGAGATGGTGGACATATAGAAAATCCTTCAATTCCATTATTTTTAAGTCAACCTATAATAAAGGAATATTTAGAAGAAATAAGTATTAATAATTCTTCGCATACAGATAACAAACCAGGTTTAAAACTTTCAAACAAGCAAATTGAAACTGCCATTAGAAAAAGATTTATGCCTAGCAAAGCTAAGATAAAAGATACAAAGCATTTATACAACTATCTTAATGTAGTTAGAAATCAAGAAGCAAAATCAATAACTGGAGTTTATGAAACAGGAGCATATATTGGAAACGGATTTGACCAACTTATAACTTATTACACTGTAGAAGATTTACAAGAAATGTTTGATAATGATGGAGGAAGATTAGATAAGTCTGATACAACGCTTTTAATGCAGCAAAATATATTAACAGACTTTTTAGAGTATAAAAATGTTGGAGATAAGTTAATGAATTTAACTAAAGCATCTGCATTTGATACTCTTAGACCGAGAAATAGACAAGAATCTAGATTTTTAGTGTCTAGAATAAAAAGAAGTGTCAGTGATCCATTATTTGCAAATGCTTCAGATTTAATAAACAAAACTCATTTAAAAGAATTAACAAGAGTTATTGGATATTCTGCAGAAATGTTTAGTCAGTTCTTTTTAACTGATAGTCCTAATGTAAGAAAAATGTCTGGATTAGATAATTTAGTAGAAAGATACTCTGACCCAGCACTAAAATTATCAGAAAAAGATATATCTAAAATATTAACAAGAGCTCAAAACGACTTAGTAGCATCCGCACTTAATGCTAATATATCTAAAGATATTGAATTTGAAGGTCAAATATTTAAACAAACTTTATATGACAGAGCTGAGTCTTTATTAATAGGCAACAAAAGTTTACCATATTTAATAGGAAACGAGCTAGCAGAAAATCCAAATAACGTTTTATTACAAGGGTTAATACCAATGTTAAAAATAAATGCTAATGAACCAAATGGTTTAAAGTTTTATACAAAAGCATTAGATGTTTATAAACAAAATGTATTAGCAGAATCTTTTATGGAACTATCTGATGAGTTGCAAGACAAGCTTATTGAGTTTGCTATATTGCAGTCAGGACTAAACTCTACAGATATGTCGTTCTTAAAAATATTACCTAGTGAAAGATATATTGATAAAGCTTTATCTATAGTTCCCGCATTTAATAATATAACAAATACAGTAAGTCAAAACCCAGATTGGATTACTAATTTTGAAACTAATTTTTATCGAAACAATTGGGAAAATAAACTTATAGTTCCTAGAATTAATACGTTTAACTTTAATGAAATAAGAAGAGGAGAAAGTTTAAAATATGATAATTTATCATTTTTTAATTACCGAAAAGATTTAATAGGAGTATTTGATAATTCTTCAAGTAGTACTAATAAAAATGTAATTAAATTCTTACCTTTGGGAGATGGTAAATTTTTCTTAGAGTATCCTACAGTAGGATCCAAATCTATATTACCTAAAAATAGATTAAAAAGTTTAGAAGCTACTGATAAAGGGCCATTACGGGACGAACCTATGAATAACAACGATGAAAAAGCTCAAATTGATAAACAACTAGAAGAAGAATGCGAATAATATGTGTAGAGTAGTAAAAGATAAAAACAAAAATGTATTAGAAGTATATGCTGCTAATGGTAGCCCTTCTATACTATTTAATTCATTAGTTGAAATGGGAATGACTCCTAATCAAGCTTATGATGCTTACCTCCAAGTTCACACAACAGATTTTAAGGTATGGTTTGGTGATTGGGTAAACGACCCAACAAATGCATCAAAGGTTGTAGATGTAAACGGTGAGCCTAAAATTGTATTTCACGGTACTCAAGATAAATTTAATGAGTTTGATCCTCTTAAAACAAGATACGCTAAAGGAACTAATGGATTTTGGTTTTCAGAAGAAGCTGAAGAAGCAGCAGTATATATGGAATCTGCAAGAAGAGCAAAAGAATTTAATGTTATTCCCGCTTTTCTTAATGTTAGAGATCTTACATCTGAAGCAACATCAAAAGACTTAGGATTTAATTATAAAATAACTCAAAATGATCTTTTAAGATATTCAGATGAAAATAATATTCAAGATCCTACATTAAACACTGCAGCAAGAGAATTTATGCAAGGCGATGGTCTTGTTGTAGAAGGTAATAAAAGTCCAACAGCAATTTTTAGAAATAAACAATATGTTGTGTTTAATAGTAATCAAGCAAAGCATGCTACAGAAAATACTGGAGATTACAAAACTGACAATCCTAATATATATATGCAAGCTACTCCTGAAATGAAGGAAGCTATGGATGAAAAGCTTAATGCTAAGGTTAAAAATTATTTAGATACTATAAATGTCCCTGTAATTCCTGTTGAAGTGCTGCATGATATAAAAGGAAATCCTATAGACGGTGTTGCAATGGCTGATATGCTTCGTAATATAGTTCAAGTTGTTGAAGGAAGAGGAAGAATAGATTCACTGCCAGAAGAGGCTGCACATTATTTTGTTGAATTATTAAAGGTTGGAAAAAAACCTCTGTATAATTCAATGGTAAACTCAATAAAAAAATATGCAATATACAATAAGACTTTAGAAGATTATAGTGATAATGCATTATACCAAAATGAAGATGGGACAGTAAATATTGGTAAAATTACAGATGAGGCTATAGGTAAAATGATAGCTAGAGAAATGGTTAATCAACATTTAGAAGATGAGTCTCAAGAAACTTTAGATAGAATATCAAGATGGTTTGCAAAACTTTGGAATTACATTACAGGTTTATTTACTCACACTAATCCTTATCAATCAGCTGCATTTGAAATTTTAAATTCAGAAATGAAAGCTTATGAGGAAGCTAGCCGTGCTCCTGTGCAGGACCCTGGAATAGACCCAGAAGTAGACGATGTTACTAGAGTACAGTCTAAAGAACAATATTTACAATCAGAACCTACTTCTGAAAAAGGTAAGAAAACTTTACAAGAAGAGAGAGTTGATAAAATAATGGATTTACATGATAGGATACATAAAGTACCTATTAAAAAAGCTATTATGACAGATGCTAGATTTATTACTACTAAGCTAGTTGGTCAAATGGATGACGCACCTAATGTAGATTTATATGAAGTAACTTTAGAAAATGGAACAACACGTGTCTATGCTACTAGGGTATCCCATCACAACACAATGGCGTTAATTGAAAAACAAGGATTAGAAAGAGCAAAAGAAATAAACACACATGAAAAAGCAGAGCACGCTGCTTTAATGGGGACTAAAATACACGGAGCAGCCCAATCTATAATAGAAGCACTAGTAGATAGATCTGCAATGGGTACAGTTAGATTTACACATACTCAAGGAGTATTTACTCCTCAACAAATTGCAGAAACTTTAGGAATTGATAAAGGGAATAAAGTTCAAGAAAGAGCTTTTAAGCGATTAATGAATGGTATGAAAGCTACTGTTGATTTAATAGAAGAAACACAAGTATCTATTAATCCTAATGGTAAATATGTTTTAATGACTGAAGTGCAAATAGGAAATATAAGAGAAGATGTAGCAGGAACTCAAGATGTTGTAGTTATTTACTCAAATGGAAAGCAGGGTATATATGATTTTAAAACAATGTCTCCTAGATATGAATACTTAAGTAAAGGTAAATCATCTACAAGACAGTTAATTGACAATCCACATTTAGTAAAAATGGATGGGTGGACAACTCAACAAGGATTTTATAAGCTGTTAAATGAGCAAGAGCATGGAATTCCTAAAGAAGATATTATACATACTCGTATTATACCAATACATACTGAGTATCAATGGAATAATAAACAAAAAAAATGGGTTGATAAAATTGTAGCTATTAATATGTTTTTTGGAAATGAATCAGACAATGAATTCTTAAGACAAATTGCAGTTGCAGAAGAGATAACTAGCTATCCTAAAATAAATTCTATTGTAGGAGGTTTATATGCAGAGCAAAAAAAGATCAGAAAGCTAATGTCAAGCCCTGCACATTCTAAAGATTATAATAAAAATAAAGAGAGACTTAAAAGAAATGAAGAAACTATTCAAAGAGTAGTTACAAGGCAAGATATGGTAGCTTTAGCTAAAACAGCTGGTTCTCGTGTAATGGAAGTTAATTCTAACATACATATTACAGATCCTACTGACCCAAGATTTATGAGTCGTAAAGATTTAGAAAATGCTTTAGAAGATCTAGTCCTTTTTAGATCTATACATACTGATGCTGCTGAATGGATTAGTGAAAAAATAGCTCAAGATAAAGAGATGGGAGGCCAAATTAAAAGAATGATGGAAGAAGGAGCAATAGATGTTCAAAATACTATCATGATGATTAAAGACCGTGTTAACACAGAGTTAATATCTATTGCAGAAAAAGAAGGTGATCCTATTGACAAAGCGTATCCTGAAGTAGATCCAGGCCAAGGGTTTTCTAGAATGGCTCAAATACCACATCCTGTATTTAGATTAATATATCAAAAAATATATGATTCTTTTGATAATACTAGAGATCAAACTTTAGAAGTAATAAATGATGTTGAAAAACATAAAAATGCTATAGTAGAAGTTTTTGGAGATGGGCAAAATTTATTAAATGCTTATGATAAATTAACAAATAACCAAGGAAATTTAATTGGTATGTATTCTTCTGAATTCCATGAAGAGATAGATAAAAGAAGAATGGCTGAAGATGTTAAATGGTTTAAAGATAATTTTAAATTAAAGCCTAATGCTAATCAAATACACAAAAGATTAAAAGCTAATAGAATTGAGCCTCCTAAAAGATTTACATATAATGACGAATGGAAAGAGGGAATGCCTATCGAGAAGAAGTGGATAGAGACAGATAATAGTAAAGATAAAAGACGTAAAGCTTTAGTAAACTATGATAATTATTTTAATCTTATTAAGGCAGATCCAAAAGCTACTAATAAATCTTGGTTAAATAAAAAACTTATTTGGATACTAACTGAGCCTAAAAATCCAGAAGCACATTATTCTGAAAAGTATAAAGAGTTATTAAAACCTGAAAACAAACCTTTAATGGACTATTATAAAATGGTTCAAAAATGGAATAGTTTATTTAATAATTTAGTTGGAGATAGAATAGATAAGAATTATATATTAAATGCAAGAGATGGAATATTAGAAGATGTGTTTAATAATGGTTTACAAATGGGTAGATTTATGGATAATCTAGCTAGAACTGTATTACCATTTGCAGCTGCGGAAGACATGGGAGTTCAAGATTCATCAGGAAATTATGTTAAAACTATTCCTATGCCATATACATCTGCAGCAAGTCTTAGAAATGCTAAAGGTGAATTTGATTATACTTTAAAAACTAGAGATTTATCTAAAGCACTAGTTACTTTAGCTCAAACTGTATATAATCATGCAAACATGACTAGAGTTGAAGGATATGTTTTGTCAATGAAAAACTACTTGCAAGATGAAGCTAGGCAAATACCTTTAACATCTGAAGGTAAATTAAGTACAGGAACTCTTGCTCCAAAAGTAGGAGAAGCAAATCCAGAATTAATAGCAACATTAGATAAGTATATAAACTATTATCTTTATGGGCAAAAATTACAAGATATAGCAGCACAATGGAAAGTTGGTAAATCACCAATAACAGGTAGAGATGTATTTATAAGTCCAGCTAAAGTGTTACAAACTTTAAAGACTGTATATTCTATGAAAGCATTAGGATTTGCAGTCGTACCAGCAATAGCAGCTAGGGTAGCAGGGCAAACTGCTATGATGATTGAAACAATTGATGGAGAAAATTATAATTCACTGTCTTTAAAAGAAGCTCAAACAGAAATGGTAGCTAATTATAGAAGATTTGAATTGTTTGTAGAACTAACAGATCCTTATCAGGCTGGTAGATTTAGACAGCAAGTTCAAGATATAACAGCTAGACGATCTGGTAGATGGTTTAATTTAGATAGAGTGTTTTGGTTTCTTAGAGGAGCAGACGAAAATATGGATTCAATAGTAGCAGTAGCTATGGCTAAAAGACATGGAATAGATAAAGAAGGTATTGTACAGAGATTATCAGATATGGAAGAGGGTGCTGAGTCTATTTATTCTATGTATTTAAAAAGCTATGAAAAAGAAGATTCTTTACCTAAAAATTTTAAAAGTGGAACTAAAGCTCACAAAGAGTTTAGACAAAGAGTAATGGAAGTTGCTGCTAAATTAAAAGGTAGAATGTCTGAGCAAGATATTGTAGCTGCTAACACAGGATGGGCAGGATGGGGAATCCTTCATTTTAGATCTTGGATGCCTGATGTATTACATGAGCGATATAAAACTCGTACTTATAACAGAATATTAAAAACATATGAAGAAGGAAGAATGATGGGATTGTTTAGAGGTTCTGGAATGGCATCTGAAATGGAGATGGATCGTAAGTTATCAGATGTAATGCTATCAGTTTTAAAAAGAGGAGTAAAAGGCTTACAAAATCTTGCATTCCTTAAGAAGTTTACAACTAATCCAGCTGAAAGAGCGAGATTACAAAAAGCAGGTAAATGGAATGAAAAAGATGAAGCTGAGTATAATAGAAGAATGGAATCGTTAAGAATAGAATGGGAAAATTGGAAAGACAGTGTTACAGATCCTAGAATAAAAGAATCTACACTAGAACAGTATGCAGCTATGAGACAGCGATCTGTACGAAGAGCCTTAATGGAAATAAGGGCTTATTTAGGATTGTTTGCAGGAATTATGGTAGCTGGTGTGAAAACAGGACCAGATGATGAACGTTTATATCAAAAAACATGGTTATCTAATAAATTAATATTAATATTAAATAGAGCTAGATTAGAAATGGGATTTTCAATAAATCCTACAGAGTTAACTCAATTGTTAACTAATATGTTCCCATTAGTTGGATTGTTTGAAGATATGATTAAGATTGTTGAGAATGGTTTTACAGAAAGTTTAGAGCTTACAGGTATTAAAGCAGAAAATCCACATGATAATTCACCAATGTTTTACCATTCGTCATCTTATCTATTACCCGGATTAAATCAAATGTCTAAAGTTCTTGAAATTTACGAGAAAGATAAAGGGGCAGCAAGAACAAATTAAATACCTGCTCCCATACCTTCTGATTGTAACTCATCTTTTTTATTATCAAGAGCCATAGATAACAGCAGCAAGTAACCAATAAGGTCAAGTACCGTATCTTCAGTTGCATCGTAAATCCCTTTGTTTTTAATGCGCATTAACTTATCATCTATGCGAGCACAGAGAGAGTCAACTGCATTAGCTTGGCTGAAGATATTTGCTGGTTCCAATGCGCTGTTACCATAGGCTTTGTTTTTTTCTTTTAATAAATCTATTATTTCTTTTGCTGTTTTATCTAATTGTTTACTAAAATCCATAATATTCTGAGTCAAAGGTTTCTAATTTCATGTCTAATATACTAAATAATTCTGCACTATCATCTAATTCTACACCTAAATCTTTTTCTAGTTTTTCTTTTCTTTCTTTACTTTGAAAAAGTATGTGTCCCATAGCAGATGTTATATCAAAATTATTATAATCTAATATTTTTGTTTTATACTCTGGACTTATCTGAGAATATTTGCCTTTTAAAATTTCTTTATAATCTTTTAAATATTTAGTAGGAGGATTAAAAATATACATTTTATGCCTTCCTTCAAGTTTTATATATTTAACAAAATTTTTAAATTTTAATAAAGCTTCATGAAAATCTTTTATTGTATGCTCATAAACTAAAATAATTTTATCTTTATATTCTTTGTGGTTTATGAAGCAATTTACTAATTTATTATATAGAAATAATTTTTTAGTTCCTCCTAACATTGGTAATATTATCATATTAGAAATATTAGGTCTAGCTACTGATAAATCATAATACAAAACTCCTTTAGATTCTTTTTTATCTATAAAGTTAACTTTGTATTTGTGATCTAGAAAAGATACAGTTTCTCCTAACGGTATAACTTTATCAGTTAACTCAAGAGAAACTATATTCTTTTCCTTTTCATGCGCGATTATAGAATTTGTCATTCCTGAAATCCTGAAAGTACGCGCATCTACTACTCTAAATTTAAGCTGTTGTATTTCAACCATAAGTTATGTTTAAGTGTTTAACATCATTTACAGCTAGCGGCTCTAAGTCAATTCCTGTAGCGTCCTTGACTTGGTCCTTTGTTTTCAGAATATGTACAAGTTTGAATGTTTCAGCAAATTTACAAATTCCTTCGTAATAACCAAATTTTTCTACATATTTTTCTACAACCACTTTTTCAAAGCCTGATTTTAATTTTTTTAATAGATTATCAGCTGTTTTAGGTCCCACTTTAGGAATACCTATTATACCATCTGTTGCATCTCCCATTAATGTTTGTTTCCAAAGAAATCTATTAGCTTCTAATTTTGAAGTCTTTATAAATTCCCCAGTTCTAAAATTAAAATGAGTTCCTGCAACTTGATACAATACATCTTTATCAGGACTACATATAACAGTTCCGCTAGGCTTAGAATAAACAGCAACAAGATCATCTGCTTCTAATCCAGGTGTGTGACTACAAAGCCAAGCTTGTTGCATGTAAGCTCTAAGTGCGTAAAATACAGGAGGTTTAGAACCACCTTTTCTATTGTATTTATATGATCTAGTTTCTGCAATTTTATATCTAAAGCATTTAGAAAGAGTAAGAAATGCAGCATAGCGACTTGTTCCGCACATTGCTAGTATTTGATACATTCTATTATTTATTCCTTGAATAGCTTCTTCTAATGTTGGTTTGCCCATCTCATAATACATAAGACTGTCAGCATCTATCAGTGCAATTGGTCCATCATCTGGCAATTGCAATACATCTATTTCTTCCATGTCTATTTAGTTTAAAGAAAGGGGGGAATGTGGGCTGCAGTGCGTTTGCCGTTATCTGCAATTTTTGTTAACAACGCTCCCGTTCACACTCCCCTTTCTTATTAATAATTAAAGTCTGGTTAATTCACCAACTTCTTTTCCACGTGTAGTCATGGCAAGATCGTGATCTTCTACAATTTTTTGACGCATTTCTTCCCACTCTTCATCAGTTTTAGCTGCATAAGTAGAACTATGGTATATAGATCCATTTACACCTGCCAACGAAGAATGTACAAAATATTGAAGACATCTAGCTGCACCTGTTTCATCATCAGGTACTGCACCAATATGCATTGGGTCTACAAATATATTATG
>TARA_R110002012_G_scaffold314855_1_pt1 | contig 10608 bp, 9 predicted proteins | sample TARA_R110002012 | Tara Oceans TARA_R110002012 (sample SAMEA4396515) | marine metagenome | biome: Westerlies Biome; feature: [DCM] deep chlorophyll maximum layer (ENVO:01000326); material: water (ENVO:00002006), including particulate matter (ENVO:01000060) such as... | depth 40 m
GCGAAAAACTCCACAAAACCGAAACACAGGATGTGTCATTCTGTTCCGTACATGGAACGGGGGATGCGGCATGCGTCTGGATGACATTGTTTCGGTAACCTGCACCGATACGGACAAGACCGAACAAGGCAAGGTGGTCCGTCTCGGACGTGACCGCGCCGACATCATGATCGGCCCGGCCGTTATCCAGTTCAGGATGACCAAGCCCGGTTTTTATATCGGCAATATGCACGGGCTTGAATTCACCATGAAGAGCGGGTGAAGCTCCACTCTCGAATCATTTCGAGAGGTCCAACGCCGATGAGCATGATCAGGCTCTCTGCGCCATCCGCAAGAAAACTCCGGCCCCTTCGGTATGGCCAGCGCTTGATATTCACCCGCATGCTTGCGGTATTGCTGATATTATTCTCTTTCAGCATCCCCACCGTCACCGGTGCGCAAACCATGTCACCAGACACAATCTTGAGAACACTTTTCGAGACAGACGAGCCGGATGAGACACGGTTCTCTCCAGCTTTTCTTGCCCAGGTGCCCGCCTCAAGCATCGCACAGCTTCTTTCCCGGCTGCGGCAGAGTTACGGGGCGCTCCAGGAAATCGAAGCGGATGGAGACGGATACCAGCTGCACTTCGAAGGTGCGGATATCCCCGCACAGATCGTTCTCGATCAGGAAGGCCGTATTACCGGTCTCTGGTTCGGCGCTCCGGTGCCGTCTGGATCGATCGAGGAGCATGCGGCAGCCATCACCGGGTTGCCGGGAGCCGTCTCGCTACTTGTTCTCGAAGACGGAGAGCCGTTGATCTCCCATAATGCGAGCGAGCCTCTGGCTGTCGGCTCCGCGGCGAAACTGGCGATACTGAAAGCCCTCGCCCTGGCCGTCGATAATGGCGACAAACAATGGCCCGATGTTGTGGCGCTGCGGCCTGAATGGAAATCCCTGCCCAGCGGATCGCTTCAGGACTGGCCTGACGGCACGCCCCTTACGCTCGGCTCGCTGGCGCACTTCATGATATCGATCAGCGACAATACCGCGACCGATGCCCTGATCCGTCTGGTCGGACGGGATGCGGTGGAGGCCGTCTCGCCACGCAACAGCCCATTCCTGACCACGCGGGAGCTGTTCACCATGAAGAGCCGAGAGCATGCCGGTCTGCGCCTTGAATGGGCAAAGGCGGACGAAACGACACGCAGGCACATTCTGGAGCGCATCGCGGGTATGCCCCTGCCCTCACCCCAGGCACTGGCGCCGGAGCCGACCTACGAGGCCGCTGAATGGTTCTTCACCGCCACCGAACTCTGTGCGCTCTTGGAGGAAACCTCCGCGCTGCCGAGTGGAAGCATCAATCCCGGCCCGGTCGATCCCGGCCAATGGCGGGCATTTTCCTACAAGGGCGGCTCGGAGACCGGGGTGCTTAATCTGTCCAGCCGGGTGGTCGGGGCGGACGGGATCGCACGCTGCGTGGTCGCGACCTGGAACCATCCCTCAGCTCTCGACGAGAACAGCTTGCTGCTGCCCTACCGTGGCATTCTCGACGCCCTGGCCGGTCACAGCCAGTAAGCCTTCTCCATAAAGAAAAGGCCGGATCAGAAACTGACCCGGCCCATTCCTCAAAGATATTTCCAAGCCATCATGACCGATGGCGGGAGATCACCAGTTCGCGGTCAGCGTCAGCTTGATCTCACGGCCGGAGCCGTAGGAGCAGACATATTCCGTCTGACAGCCCGTGACGTAGCGCTTGTCGGCGATGTTCGTCGCCGCAAGGTTCAGAGCCAGGCCTTCGCGAATTTCATACCCGCCATAAAGATCGAAAACCGTCGAGGACTTCACTTTCAGCGTGTTGGTGCTGTTAGCGAAGCTCTCGCCCCTGTGCCGGACACCGGCACCGACGGTCAGGCCGTCGACGAAGTCCTGCAGCTCATATTCGGCCCGCACCGCAACTTCATGCTCAGGTACCAGTGTCGGTGTCTTACCGACGAGAGAGGCGTCGGCATCTTCGGTGACTTCGACATCAAGCACCGTCGCCGCACCGGCAACGGACAGGCCGTTACCGAAATCATAGGCACCTTCCAGCTCGAACCCGCGCGACCGCGTTTCGCCAAACTGATCGAAGTTCGGGAACGCACCCGTCACGGCATTTTCCTGGTCGATCTGGAACACGGCCGCCGTCACATAGAAGTTGCCGCCATGCGGCGCCCATTTCAGGCCCAGCTCGACCTGCTCGCCACTTTCCGGCTTCGTCACGCCGTTAGCAGGCGAGGTGATCAGCGGGTTGAAGAAAGTCGAGTAGGTGACATAGGGCGTGACGCCGTTAGCGAACTCATAGGCGACCGCGCCGCGATAGGATGTCTCGCTGTCATTGCGGGAGAAGCCGGCGGCCCCGTCCTGCTCCGTATCGGCGAAATCATGACGCAGGTTGCCGGTCAGGATCCAGCCGTCGCCAAAGCGGAGCTGATCCTGGAAATAGAGGCCGAGCTGCGCCTGGGTGGTGGTGGAATCCTGATATGGCGGGTTCAGCGTCGGCGTGCCCGGGTTGGACGGGTTCACCACCTGGTTGGTGCCATAGCCAACAGCCTGGGTCTCGTCGAGCCAGTAATGCCGCGCATCGAGACCGAACAGCAGATCGTGGCTGACCTCACCGGTTTCGACGACGCCGTAATACCGCACATCGGTCTGGGCCGTCCGGACCAGCGTGTCATGTTCGAAAGCCAGCATGCTGAGCGTGCCGTTGGAGTCGCTCGGCGTGGTCGCGTAGCCGGAATATCCGAACGGGTACCAGTAGCGCTCCTCGACACTGGCGACACCGCCCCGGCCGATGCCGGTCAGTGTGAAGCCGTTGTCGAACGTGTGCTCGACGATCCCGGAGGCAGAGAATTGCTCGCGGGAATACTTGTCCCAGTCGGAGTCGGAGAAGTTGGCGTCAGGGTCGATATAGCCGAATTCCGCCGTCGGCTGAACCGTACCGGCATAAGGCAGGAACGTGCTGCCGTTGTGCTGTTCCTCGGCGATATGCGCATTGGCCAGCAGCGTCACTTCGGTGCCGGAAGTCGTCGTGAACTTGTAGGACGGGGCCAGCGTACCGCGCAGGCCTGAGTTGAAATCGTCATACATGTCACCGCCCTTGAAGCGGCCGACCACGCGATAGGCCTGCCCGTCTCCGAGCGGATCGCCATAATCGAAGGCGACGGAGCCGGCGGGCGCGTCATCGATACCGAGAATGACTTCCCGGACCCGGTCGCCCGGACGCTTCGAGACATAGTTCAGGATGCCGCCCGGGTTGGAACCGCCGTAAAGCGCCGAGGACGGCCCCCGCAGCACTTCGATGCGCTCTAGAGCATACGGGTCCGTGTAGAAGGAGCCGAAGGCGAAGGCCAGGTTCTGTGCGTTATCGAGGAAAATGCCGGTCTGATCGGCCTGGAAACCACGGATGCGCAGCCAGTCGTAATCATTATCGTCGCCGAACACGTCGCTGGTGACGCCGGCCGTATAGCGGAGCGTTTCACTGACGCGGTCCGCGTTGAAGCGCTTCAGATCGTCTTCGCCCAGGATCGACAGGGACTGGGGAACCTCGGTTGCAAAAACCGGAACCTTGGAGCCGGTAACGGTTGGCGGGTTGTTCGTGTCCGCTGCGGAACCGGTCGTGTCCTCCTGATTCTCAAGGACGACAATGGGTTTGAGGACCGTTGCGCTGGAGTTGTCCTGCGCAATGGCAACCCCGCTGAGCGAAAGACTGAGAAGAGCCGGCAAGATAACGATCTTGCCCGTGCCCCTTGAAGAAAAAATTCGAATCATGGCCTGTCCCCAAACCTGACAAAATGACTGTATGGCTTGCCCCCTCAGGAAGCTGCTTACCTACTAGTTTTGCAGGGACAGGCTGTCTTGAACGTTCGCTCTGCTTTTTGAAGAATTGTATCGCTTGCACCACTGACCGGGCGGCAGGCCGGTTGCGCGCCGGAAACAGCGGCTGAAATGGGCCTGATCGGCAAAGCCGGTATCGTGCGCCACCTGGGAAAGATAAACGCCGTCACAGAGCAGACGCTGCGCATGCTGGATCCGCGCTTCCATCACCCACTGATGGGGTGGCTGCCCCGCCGTTTCCCGGAAGCATTTCGAGAATTGCGACCGTGACATGCCAGCCACCGCGGCAAGCTCTTCGATGCTCAGCCGCCGGTCGAGACTTTCCATCACATGGTCCGTGACGTCATCGAACCAGGCTGGCGCGGCGTCATGTCTCCGGCTTTGGGTATTCAGATGAAAAATCTCGTGGATCACGCTGGCCGCCAACGCCTCGCCATAGCCCGACGGCCGCCGGGGCTTCCGGCATTCATCCGCCAGAAGTCCGGAGAGTTGCTGCAACTCTATGCTGGCTGAGAGAAAAGCCGCCGACTGCATATCCAGGGACTGGCCGACGATCCGGCACAACTGCGCCTGTTCGATATGGATATCGATATGTTCAAGATATCCCGCCGTGAGGATCTTGCTGCAGACGGGCAGGCCCGCCGGAATGTAACAAGCGCCACAGACGATTCCCGCTTCCGCACCGCCATGCTCAAGTGCCACTGTCGCACCGTCAAAAAACACGACGAAGCGCGGATCGGGGGAAACATACTCCCCTGTCGCGCCCGATTTTGCTTCAACCTGCCAATGGTCGATGACCATGTGATCGAACTGCAGATAGTTGACGTCATGGACCGGGACGATGCTCCTGACGGAGGATTTCATGCGCGGCCGATATGACATTTCACATCCTGCGGGTGATACTAAGAATGATTCTCATTTATTAATTAATGTGAAGAGTACTTATGACAGGCCAACTGTCAATGAATCCGAGGCGCGCGCGCTAAATTAATGTGCGGACAGGCCACGGCCCATCTTTCGCACAGGGGGAAGATCAGAGCCTAGAACAGGGAGAAATATTCCCGCTCTTCCCATTCCGAGACAGCTTGGGCGTAGCGATCCCATTCCGCCTGTTTGATGTGGCTGTAATAATCCACATAGGCATCGCCGAGCGTTTTCCGGAAGAAGCTGCTTTGCCGGAACAGCCCGATCGCGTGCTCCAGGCTTGATGGCAGTTTTTCCGCATCGCTGTCATAGGGCCGTTCGACCGGTGCCGGGGCCGCAAGGCTGCGCTCGATTCCGTCGAGGCCAGCAAGGATCTGCGACGCCATATAGAGATAGGGGTTCGCCGTCGGCTCGCCGACCCTATTCTCCACCCGGCTGGCCTTGTCGCCCGGCTTCGCCAGCGCGCGAATCATGGCGCCCTTGTTGTCCCGCCCCCACTGCACCCGGTCAGGTGCCAGCGTGAAGGGCCGGTAGCGTTTGTAACCGTTCACCGTTGGCGTCGAGAGCAGGCAGCTTTCGGCTGCATGCTCCAGCAAGCCCGCAACCCAGTTCCCGCACAACGCAGAGAGCGCTTGCCCCTCTTCCGGGATAAACAGGTTCTCGCCGCTCTCCAGATCAACAATAGACTGATGCAGGTGCCAGCCGCTGGCCATCGCATCCTTGAATTTCGGCCGACACATGAAGGTCGCGTGTAGCCCGGCACGGCGGCAGACCTGCTTCACCATGGAGCGGAACAGGATCATGTTGTCCGCATGTTCCATGGCGGGCGCCGGATGGAATGTCACCTCGCACTGGCTCGGCCCGAATTCGGCCTCAAAGGACCGCACCGGCAGACCGAGCGCCACCGCATTGCGCCGGACCAGATCGAAGACGTCTTCCAGTTGGTCGTACCTGTCCTCGGTCAGATATTGATAACCGTGAGAGACCAGAGCGGTCTCCGGCACCGCTTCCGGCTGCCCGGTATCTGCATGACCGAGCTTCGGATCGGTTACTTCCAGAACATGAAACTCGACCTCGAGCCCCGTGATCAGCTCGTAACCCTGTGCATTCAGCCGCTCCACCGCACGACGCAGAATCCCGCGCGAGCAGACCTCAAGCGGCACTCCATCGGCATCCGTCAGATCCGCCTGCATCCAGCCGGAATGCGGTGACCATGGCAGCACCTTGAAGGTTGCGGGGTCCGGATGCATCAGCACATCCCCGGCCCCCGTCAAGCGCCCTTCACCGAACCCCGCATCTTCCTGCCAGACCGGGAAGACGGTCCGGTGCGAGGTGTCTTTCAGCAGCAGGGTTGATGTCATGGCAATGCCGGAGCGGAAAGCGCTCTCCAGATCGGCCGCCATCACCGTCTTGCCGCGCAAGATCCCGTGCTGGTCCGCGAAGGAAATCCGGACGACTTCAAGACCTTCTTCCGCCACCCGCGCCAGTACGGCGTCGATTGCACCCTGATCCACAGTCAGCTCACTCACGAGAGTGCCGCGTCCCAGGAGCAGGAAGCGCGCCGGCCGGCATCCCGGTCGGTCCAGACGGACTCCCATTCCTCGGTCGGCCCGATGGCATCGATTGAGATCGGCCCCTGAATGTCTTTCGCCGTAGCCTCGTCGATCACCAGCGGCAGCTCCCCCTCGCCCAGCTTCACGCTCTTGATCGCGGCCCGCAGCATGCGCCGGTAGCGCACGATGGCGGCGTCGGAGGAGGCAAGATGCTCCCGGGTGCGGTCCTGGATCATGCCCATGGATTCCACCGCCCACTGGTCATGCACATTGATGTCCAGCCCCATGCCCGTATAGGTCAGCGTCTTCTGCTCTTCCGGGTCGTAGCCATACTCGTTCGACTTGTTCCGGAGCGGCGCATAATCCGGCAGCCGGTGCTCCTTCAGGCGCTGCTCGCGCATCTTTTCCTTGTCCACCGGCGCGCCAAAGCTGGTGAACATCGAGTACCAGTAGCAATGCGTGTCATCCACCGGCACATGCCACTGGGTGATGGTCATCTCGTTCGACATCGGAATGGTGATGGCACAGGGAAACACCTGATTGGTCACCCGGACATGGCGCTGGCCGTTGCCAAGATCGCGCAGCGCGATGATCCGCAGCCCGTAATCGGTCTCCTCGACCTTCAATTCCGGATTATCGAACTCACGCAGCACCTTGGTCATCGGCATGTCGCTCTGGGCCGCCTTGTCCCGGAACTGCTTGCCATAGCCGTCCGCCGGGTCCTCGTCCTGCAGGAAACGGTGCAGGAAGGAGGCGTGCGCGGGATCGATGCCGATCTCCAGCGCCTGCAACCAGTTGCATTCCCACAAGCCCTTGAAGGCGAAGACATGGGTATCGGGCGCGCGGAAACAGTCGAGCGCCGGAAAGGCCGGCGGTTCGCCCGGCCCCATATAGGCCCAGATCACACCGTTCTTCTCCACAGCGGGATAGCTGGAAATCTTGACCCGCTCATGCATGCGAGACCCATCGGGTTCCGCCGGTTGCTCGGTGCATTGTCCACTCTGGTCGAAGTGCCAGCCATGGAAGGAGCAGCGGATACCGCCGCCCTCAAGCCGTCCGTAGCAGAGGTCAACCCCGCGATGCGGGCAGAACCGGCTCATCAGGCCGAGCGTGCTGTCTTCCCGGCGGAACAGCACCAGATCTTCCCCCATCAGCCGGACCGGAGCGACCGGACGCGGGCCGTCAAGCTCGACCGCGAGTGCCGCCGGCATCCAGTAATGCCGCAGCAACTGGCCGGCCGGCTGACCGGCGCCGACCAGCGTGATCTCGTCGTTCTTTTCCTGGCTCATCATGGCTGGGGATTCCTCCGCGTTGAAACGCTTCGACCTGGTATTTTGCTACGGCTACTCAGTACTGACGATCCGGAATTTGAATCCTGATCCCGTCCATTTCAGGCGTGAGTTTGATCTGACAGGACAGACGGCTGGTCGGGCGCACTTCGGCAGCCGCGTCCTCCAGCATCACCGTCTCCTCTTCCTCGGCCTCTGGCAGAAGACTGGAAACCGCATCGTCGAAATAGACATGGCAGGTCGCGCACATGCAGCTTCCGCCGCATTCAGCCTCGATCCCTTCAACATCGTTGAAAACTGCGGCTTGCATGACGGATTCACCCGTCTCCGCCTCAACGGTTTCAACAGATCCTTCCGGCCGAACGAAATGAACGGTGATCTTGCTACCCACGACATGTCTCTCCTTGTCAGCACCCGCCAAGGATTGGCGAAGCTGACATATAGATTTGACCGATTATCGAACATTCGGTCTATTATTGATCAAGTGCAAAAATACACCGCAAACCGATGGTGCGGTCAAGACCCGGGAGCTTCATGATCGCCGACAAGGATATCTCGCTCACCTTCATGAAGGGCATGGAAGTGCTCGAAGCGTTCGAGCACGCAGCACACCCACTGACGATTCCGGAGCTCTCGCGGGTAACCGGCATCAATCGGTCGGTCACGCGCAGACTGGTCCTGACACTGGTCCAGCTCGGCTACCTCCTGGAGGCGAACCGTGCCTACACGCCAAGCCCGCGCGTGCTCCGGCTGGCCAGCGGCTATTTGAAGGAGCGGCAATTCGGCCGCACCGTACAGCCGGTGATGGCCTCCTATTCGAAACGCCTCGGCGATGCGATCTCGCTCGCCGTCAGGGACGGGGTGGACGCAATCTATGTTGCCTATTCCCCCGGCGATCCGGCCCTGATCACCTCCGGCTTCAATATCGGCTCAAGATTACCGCTGACCGCGACGGCAATTGGCCGCGTGCTGCTCGCGTTCGAGGAACCCGCCGAAGTCGACCGCATCCTTGCCGCGCCGTCCGCCGTCTTTACGCCCGCAACCAAAACAGACCCGGCCGCAATCCTGAAAGACCTTGCAGAGATCCGTGTTCGCGGGTTCGCACATGTCACGGGAGAGTACGAGCCCGGCGTCGCCTCCATCGCGGTTGCCGTCACGGGGGCAAACAATATCGCCAAAGCCGCTCTTGGCATCGTCGGGCCAGCGGCGCGTTTCGAAAAGCCGGAGATTTGTGCCGAAAAAGCGGAACTGCTCGCGGAATGCGCGGATACGCTCTCAAGTTTCGTTTAGCGGGATTTCAGGCCGACCCGGACCATACAAGAGTCCATAGAGGAGCCAAGATGCGGCGGACCGCAAACAGAGCTGGTCCGCCGCCCCTGAGCCGATCCCAACGGCCGCAGGAAATCCTTTGGCGCCTCGTCGTCGAGAATGTCGAGGGGCCCTTGCCATAATCTGGCAATTTTAAGATGTGTATTCCGACACCAAAAAAACCATACATCAGTATGCAAATACAAAGCAAGGGTTTAGCCGGGACCTTATCTGAAGCCGTCAGCCTTCCTTGCCGCCACTGAACAGCGCCGACGACAAAACCTGATTTACAACAAATTTTTAAAGAATACCGGCAACATCAGGGCGTCCCCAAACACGAGGGACCAAAAATCAAGCCGTCTAAAAAAACCTCAAAAGTGACCTGAGATTACCTGTCAGATGAAAAGACCAGATCCACTTGCATCGAGTATCTGAAGGTGGATGGGAGTGAGACCTTCAGAAATAACAGGAAACACAGGAAATCCGATAATCCTGGCTCCCTCGGCCTCAGGAATCCGGAAACCCGAGCCAGGGTTCGAGAACCTCAAACGTCTCGTCCATGGCAAATGCTCCCGCGAAGGGAATGGAAACATGGCCATAGCGCAAGGATATCTGTTCTTCCGCAGCCTCTTCGCCATGCTTGGAAACAGCAGCCAGATACAGTGCCGCCGCAAGGCCGCTCCGGTCGGCACCGGCCTTGCAATGAATCAGCAACGGCCTTTGTGCCCGCTCGAAAATCGACAAAAGCTCTTCGGCTTGCGCCTGCGACAATTCAAGTGATGCGGACATGTAAAAATCGACATGGTCGATTCCAAGACGCCCTGCCTCGGCGACTTCCGCCTCATACCAATCTTTTCCGGGATGCTCCCCGCGCAGATTTACGACTGTCTTGATGCCGTAAGCCTGATGGTATCCGGATATATCCGCAGCACTTGGCTGGGCGGACCGGTAAAGCGTTCCGGGAATAACGGTGTGAAAATTACCGGTGAGCTGGAGGCCGCCAAGGTAAAGACCGGCAGCAAGAAGACAGGCGAAGATGCCCCCACCGATAACCCGTAATGCTTTCCTGTATCGCTTTTGCGGCACGGTAAATATCCCACACACTCTTCAGCAGCTTAAGGCCCCTCACGCGGAACCGGCCGAAAATATCAAAAAAACAGCGCAGCATATAGCGCCGCGAAATGGCCGAGAATAAGGCCATGCGACCTTTTCCAGGATACCGCATGTGCCGGAGCCTCACCAAACTCCCCGGACAGTGCGTCAGGCGGCTTTTTTTCCGAAAACCGTTAAGCCCTAACCGTCATCCCGCAAAGTCGTAAGGCCGATCCCTGTCGCTTCGAACCCACCATCGACGGCAAGATGCTGACCGTTGATATAGCTCGCCTTGTCGCTGCAGAGAAAGAAGATCGCTTCGGCCAGTTCCGACTCCAGCCCATAGCGGTTCATCGGGATGGCGGCATGGTAATCCGCGCGGATTTCCGGCGTATGTACCTTCTTCGCCATTGCCGTATCCACCGGCCCCGGGCACACCGCGTTGACCCTGATGCCGATATTGCCAAGCTCGGCTGCCTGCTGCTTGGTCAGATGCAGAACCCCGGCCTTGCTGGTGCCATAAGCAACGCGGAGCGTGCTGGCCCGGAAACCGGAAATGGAGGCGATGTTCACCACCGCGCCGCCAC
>TARA_R110002012_G_scaffold104058_1_pt1 | contig 10601 bp, 9 predicted proteins | sample TARA_R110002012 | Tara Oceans TARA_R110002012 (sample SAMEA4396515) | marine metagenome | biome: Westerlies Biome; feature: [DCM] deep chlorophyll maximum layer (ENVO:01000326); material: water (ENVO:00002006), including particulate matter (ENVO:01000060) such as... | depth 40 m
AAAGCATGGGATGGTAAACAAGCAGAATTAAAAAATATATTGCTAGAAGGTTTGGTTGCTTCAAGAGCTAAAAATTATTTATCTATGATAGATAATGTAGAACAAGATGCTGTTAGTATATTTAATAAAGAAAACAGTTTACACAATAGAGCTAAAAACATAGCACAAACAATACAAAATAATCTTATAACTGATAAAGGTAATTTTATGCATGAAGACAATAACATATATAGTCATATGCTTCATGAAATGAAAAATGATGTTGTCTTCCAAAGAGGAAGTTTTAGAACAACTATGCTGGCTAATAAAGATGGAAACGTTGAAGGACATCCGTTTCATTTTACTGTACACTCTGGCTTAATGAGTCACTTGTTAAAAAATGATATATCTTCTTCTGCTAATATTGAAAGAGGTAAAAAACTACAATCATTATATCCTATAGAGTTAATGGCTAGTGATTTTTTTACTTTTGTGTCAAGATATAATCAAGGAATACAAGAGAAAAGAGACAGAATAATATATGATCAACCTATAGCTGTATTCTCTGATAAAAGCAGAAGATATTATGTAGAGAGTATTGCAATACATAATAACGAAACAAGAAAACTATTATTATCTAAAGTAAAAAATAATCCAGAATATAACTCTACATATAAAAAGGGAGACAGAGTATTTCCTTTTGAAATAAAAAATAATGAAATAGTTGGTATAAATAATATGGTGGATAATTTTATAGGTTTTATAAAAGAAAATAAAGATTTTTTTACAAACGTAGAAGGTGTAAATATTAATAATATAAATAAAAAAGCTGTAAATAATTATCTAACCTCATATATAGCTAATAGATTTATGGCTCAACAATTTTTTGTTGGAGACCATTCACAGGCAGAAAATGAAATAGACTACATGAAAAGATCAGCTGGAGCTGTTGCTGGACATACAGTATATGATAGAAATATAATGGTAGAACCTATTATTATAAAAGACTATCAAGATGAAAATGGAGCAGAAGAAAATGATGCAATGGGCTATGTGTTGCCTGACCAAGCAGAAGCTATAAGAACAAAATACGGAAGTACACAAAAGGTAGGTAATGTATTTAAATTTGTATATAATTATACAGAACTAGAAGGTAAGCATAAAGGAAAAACTACTTATCTAAAATATGCTGTTCATGTTATTACTCCAAAAATGGAAGCTGAAAATGCTTATATGAAAAACATGGCAGACATAATAAGACTAAGACAAGAAAATATAAATAAAGTTTCTGGCAATCCAAGCAACTTAGTTATGATTGCTTCTGAGTCTGCAGCTAAAATGTTTGTAGGTAATAAAAATCACATATACGACATATCTCCTGATAATTTTAATATTAATAATATAAACGAAAGACAAGATGAGTTGTATATGGATGGAGACGCAGACAGTCAATTTAGAGTGTTTAAAGGGCTTTCTGGAGAAGGTTTAGGTATTCAATTAGAATTAGATAAACAAGTAGAGGAGCGTTTTATTCCGTCACAGTTATTTTATAATTTAGTTACTAATATAACAAATTCTGAAGAGCAAGGAATAGTAGATGAAATGCTTTCTCTTAGAAAAGATATAATGTTAACTAATAGAAAAAGCAGAGCAAAGGTTATAGAAACAGAAGAAGCTACATTAGATGAAGTTTTAGAAGAAAGAGATAGTTTTTCTCCTTCTGTTACACCGCAAATATACGGTAATTTACTTTCATCTATATATGATTATGCAGACCCTAGATACCCATATATAAACGCATCACACAATACAGTAGCTACAGCTAAAATAACTAATAGCGGTACTAAACTGTTTACAAAAGGTTCTGTAGGTTATCAATCCTCATCTTTGGGATATGATTTAAAATCTTATCAAAAAGGCTTATATGATTTAAATGAAGAGGTTGAAGTATCTGAAGCAATAGTTCCAGGATATTTACAAAATCAAGGAGTAAATGTAGGTGATATATTTATAGGGACAAGAATACCGTCACATGGTAAAGTAACAAGTGCTGTATTTGTAGTAAAAGATTTTCACGATCAAATAGGTACTACGCCTACATCTAATATAACAATACCAGCTTTAGTAAGTAAATACTGGGGTTCTGATTTAGATGGAGATGCTATATATATGAATTTTAAATACAATGAAAGTATCTTAAATCCAACTGAGCAAGAAGCTATAGATGGTAATTGGAAAGTTAAATCAAATAGATTTATAAATTTATATGTAGATTTATTAAGTAAAAACAGAGATAATGAAATTAAAGTAGATATAGACTTTAAAGATGCGGCAGAAGAAGCAATTGCAAATTCTAAAAGAGAAAAGGATGATCAATACTCTCAATTAGATCCTTTAGGAGATATGCAAATGTTTGCTGATAATGATCCTTCTGCTTCTTTAGTGGGTGTAATAGCGGCCTTACAAAGAACATTTAATGTAATGTCAAATAGTGAAGAAAGCCTTCCTTTTAAAATTACAATAAAAGGTAAGGGTAAGGCTGCTACACAGGATAAGTTTTTTGATAATCCTAGTTTAGAAAACGGGGTAGGTAACTGGTTTGGTGTAGCTCAATTGCTTAATATAGCTTTAGATAATGCTAAATGGCAATACGCTAATAAATTAGGATTAGATATGCAAACAGTATTTCCTTATGTTATGTTAAGAAGATTAGGATATTCTTTAAATGATTTAGCTGTATTATTTAACTCAAAAGCAGTTAAAAAATATATGGAATTTAGAAGAGCTAAAAGTAAAGACTATATATCTAATGATAGTGAAATAAGAAATATGTTAAATCAAAAGAATACACTGTCTAATAACGAAGCTTTAGAATTTGGTAAAAAATATGGAATATTTATTCCTTTAAATACTATAATAGACAAAGGAGAAATAACAGTAGATTTAAACACTTTAAATAAAAAAACGGGAGCAGGTCAGGCTATTGCAATGTTATATGCTTTAGAAAGATATAATAAAAAAGTTATATCTCCATTTTCTCAAGCATTTACTACACATGGTTCTATTGAAAAAAATCCTATAGAATTAAATCAAATAGCTGAAGGTATTAATAAATCTTTAATTGAACCAACGTTTATCCCATTAATAGGTAACAAAAAAGGATTAACTTATGGTCCAATGTCTGTTAAAATGCAATCTAACGACATAATAGATCATGCCAATAAACTATATGATATATTATTAAATAGAGCTATTAATACAGATATAAGGTTTACTCCATACATGAATAATATATTAAATGAAAAAGTATTAAATGAATTAGATTTTTTACATAGAGATATAAAAAACAAAGTAGTAAATCAAATAATAATAAATGATTTAAAACAAAATATAGATATACTTAATAATGCAAAAGACAAAAAAACATTAGTAGAAGAATTTGAAAATCTTAAAAAACTTCCTATATATAAAAGAAATAAATTTTTACAAAACACTTTAGCAGTAAGAGAATTAAAAGGTGGCGACAAAGTTATTGTTATAGATAACACCTATGTAAATGAATATACATCTTTAAAAGAAATAGAACAAATAAGAGATGAGTTTTTTAAATTAGATTCTGACGCAAAAGATTTAATATTTAATTTAGAATATAGATTTAATGGGTTTGGTTTAACTGGAGGTTTTGGAAGCGCACAATCGTTTACGCCTTTTTTTGATAAAGAATATATGGAAAGTATAAATAAATATATACAAACTATTATAGAAAATAATCAAAAGAAACCAGCTATAGGTAATGAATATGATGTTGCTTTGGCTATGGTTCAAAATCCTAAAGAAAAATTTGATATAAGAGATGAGGTTGTTGAGCAAGCTAGAAACAATAATACATTTGATATAGATCAACCTGGAACTAAAGCAAAAAAGAAAATAACTCCTGATATGAGCTATAATAGTGATTACTTAGGAGAAAGTATTGAAACTTTATCATTTAATGAATGGGTGGCAGATAAAGGAATAGATTTAAATAAATACCCTGTTGCTTCTGATACATATAAAAAATTAAGAAAAAGATACGCTGTATACTTAAATCATTTAGATACAGTAAGAAAATTTGAAACTTCATTACAAGAAAACCCTTTATCAAATATAAAAGATATAGAAAGTTTAATTGATTTAGCAAATGATTTTGGCAGTATGGATAATTCAGCAACTAAAGGAATAAAGCATTTAATAGAATTAGAAATAGGCAGAAGAGCTTTTGACAATCAAGTAAGCTTTTTAAAGAAGGAGGCAAAAAGACAGAAATGGAAATATAATGTTCCTGGAGAAGATGGTGTCCCTCAAGAAGACTTAGGTAATTTTTCTAAATGGTTACAGTCAAATAATATGACTGGTAAAAGACCCGAAATACAATATTTAAATAACGAAATTAATAGGCAGTATAGAGAGTATATATTAGCATTTAAATCATATAAAGATAGAATAAAGTCTGCTCATGATAAATTATATAGATCAAAAATGAGAGGATTAAATGTATTAGAAAAAACAAAAATGATGTTAAGTCCTAATGATAAATATAGATATATTTATGGTAATTTATTAAATGAAGATGAATCAGGAATACGACTTATTGATTCGGGATCGCGACCTGATTTATATGACAGCCTAACACAAGAAGAAAAAAATTATTACAATATATATAAAGAAGTTGTAAATGAATTAATAAATATACAAAATGTTAATGGTGTTATAGTTCCAGGAATGCAAATGGGTAATATAGAATCTTTATCTAAAAATGGAATGTTTGGTTTATATAATAATATAATTGACTCTACAGATTACAATTCTGTTAAAGTATACGGAACAAATAAAAACGGTAAAGAAGAATTAAAAACTTTTTATGAGTGGAAATATCTTGTATACAAAAACAGAACAAAAGGATTTACTACAACAACAGGAAAAGAAATAAATGAATTAGAAAAGTTAAGAAAAAAAGCAAAAGAATTAAAGCAAGAAGGTAGGCATGCAGATAATACAAAAATATTATTATCTGAAACAGAATATGACGCTTTAATGAATAATGGTGTTTTAATAAAAAGGTTAAGCGGTAACAAAGAATACGAACAAATAGATCAAGAAATATATAACGAATATTCTATAAGAAGATCTGTAAGGCTTGAGAATAGTTCTTTAGATATTAATACTTCTTTAATAGAGTTTATACGAGGAACATTATTTAAACACGGAGACGGAAGAGATTTTGCAGGAATGTCACGAGCAGCAATATTAACAGATGCGGTTATAGCTTTTAATAAAAAAATAGACAATCCTAATGCAGTAGATTATTTAACAACTTGGTGGAAAGAAGGCTTTATAGAAAGACAAAGACGTACAAGTGTATTTGGTAAAACAGGAGATAAAGTAATAGATGGTTTTGTAAGATTAACATCTTTAAGGTTGCTAGGGTTTAATTTAACAGTTTCTATGGGTAATATTTTAGCAGGTAAATATCAAGAATTAAGAAAAAGAGGAGGAAATCAATTTATAATAGGAGAAGGAAGATTTTGGAAACACTGGAATAAGTCAAGAAAAATATTAAAAGATAATAGAGTTATAGAATATAGCTTTAGTGATTTTGAACATTTGTCAGGCAAAAAAGGTATGTGGGGTAAAATAGAAAATGTTGGATATTTGTTTATGGATCAATCAGAACATTACATACAGGGCTCTGCATTTTTAGGAATGTTAACAGAAAATGAATTTAACAATCCAGAAACAATTACTCCTAAAAGAGCAATGGAAATAAATCATAAAATAAGAACACTGCATGGAGAGGGGTATACTGCTATAGATGCTGCTATGCTTTCTATGTATTCTTATGGTAGAGCATTACTTCAGTTTAAAAAATGGTTTATAACTTTATTGTCTGATAGACTGTCTCCAGAATATATAGATAGATTTGGTGAAGTTAGAATAGGTAGTTATAGAGCTGCAGGAGAATATGTTAAAGAGATTTTTGATAGTTTTATGAGGGGAGATTTAAAAACAAAAGATTTATATGAAATATATAATAAATCAAACGATGCTAGAAAACAAGAAATGATAAATTATTTAAACGGATTAGGTATAGGTATAGGTTTGCTTTCTTTAATAGCAATACTAGATGATGATGATGATCCTGACACTCCAGTTTTAAAAAATTTAAAAAAGTTATCTAATGATATATTTGTAACTACAGATACTAAAAGATTTATAAATTACACAATTATACCTGCTTCATTTGGTACAATGAAAAATGCATCTAAAATGGTAGGAGAGGCTTATAGAAGAGATAAAATAAGAAGGGACGGCCCTAAAGGTAAAAGGGGTGAGTTAAAAGCTATAAGCACAGCTAAATATGATTTATCTCCTTTTGGTAGAGTAAGGTATGATTTAGCTAAACTTTTATATAGCGGTAAAAATAAAGAAAGGAGCGACACTCCAGTAATAAGATAGATAAATTTATTAACTTTGTAAAAATTTGAAAAAATGAATGTAAATGATTTGTTTAAAGCGTCCTTCGGCCAATTTGGTTCTGTATTTTTAACTGGTGATGGAGCTATATTAGATTTAGACGGCAGTTCTGCTAATAGATTTGTTATAGCAATAACCATGGTAGAAGATGTAAAATTTCAAAAACTTCAAACATTAGATGGCTTAATAAGTTCCTTAACTACATCTACTGCTGAGTCTAAAATAGATGATGCTTTTGGAGCTGAAACAAATCATGCAGATAATGACCAAACAGAAATAACTAATTCTCATATATTTCCTAAAGGGATAACTATATATGGAAAATGGGATCATGTAGAGCTAGATGAAGGATCTTGTATTTGTTATTTAGCACCAGTAGGATATTAATATAAAAATAAAAAAATTATGAAAAGAAATATTGATCATGGTAAATTTGCTTTAGGGGCCTATGGCTCAACACTTTTATCTGGAACAGCAGGTTTAGATTTATCAGGTAGTAGTGCTAAAGTTTATATATGTGCTATTACTATATTAACTTCTGATGATGCTGATGCAACTTTTAGCGCTATGGAAGCAGTAGACGGAGAAGTTGGTTCGTGTATGAGCAGTGTAACTGCTGAAAATGATTTAAACCATGCAACTGACGGAATAGGAGCTGGAGGTAATGGAGTTGATTTAAGCGACAGTATACTTTTTTGCGGTGGAACCACCGTTTACGGTAAGTGGGACAAAGTAACTATGGCTTCTGGAGCTTGTGTAGTGTACTTTGCCCCTAAAGGAATCTAATATGGGATTTATACAAAAGTTGGCTAAACGTAGTAATCGTGTTAAAGTTAGAAATAATAAAAGCGATATTAATATTAAATATATAAAAGTAAAAGATAAAAGACCAGCTTTAATATATTATTTAAATCCTAAAAACTGGTTTTAATATGATAGGACTAGGGTTATCAAATACAAAAAATGAAGATGAAAGATTTGTTTTTCACCCTAAAGACATATCATTGTGTAATTTTTTTTTACATTCATATACAAAAAATTTAGTTGTTGAAACAGGAGAAGAAGGGGTAACCACCTGGAAAGATGAATGTCTTACAAATACAGAAGGTCCGTTTGATTTTGAACAAACTACAACAAATTTACAGCCACAATATAGCGCTGCAAATGAAACTATCACTTTTAACGAAGATTTTTTTAGTGCTAAATCTGATAGTGGTGTATTAGATACTGTTGCTCCAGGTAATTTAGGATGGAGTTTTGTTTGGGCAGGAGCTTTTGATAGTTTTACTAGAAGACAAGCTATATTTGGAGAAGCAAGTACTGATGAGACATTTTTTCAAATGACAGGAACTGACGCAAACTTTCAGCTAAAAGCAAAAGAACCAGGAGGAACAGCAACTACAACAATTTTTTTAACTCCTAGCCTTGCAGATATAGGATTTGTAAGTGGAGGTGATTTTAATGGCGTACCCATTATGATAATCTTAACTTGTGATGAGTCTGGTAATGTAGAAATGCATTTTAATAATGTAACAGGAAGCGGTGCTTCTATAGGCACAAAAGATGTAAAAATAGAAATTTTAGGATCTTCAAATGGTGACGCTTTTTTTAGAGGAAATATGAATGTTGTTGGAGCATGGAAAAAACAACTAAATATTGGGGAAAGAACAGAAGTGTATAATTGGTTTGTAAGCACAATATTACAATAATATTATGAAAAAATTAATAATAATATTTATATTAACTTTAACAGCTTGTGTAACAACAAAAAAATGTTGTGCTCAAGTGTTTGAATATAAAGGATATGAATACAATTTAAAAGATGTATTAAAAAATCAATTAAAATTTGCTACAGTATATGGTGCTGTAAATGGAGGAACTTCGGTTTCTGATGTAAAAACGTTTTCAGTTTTAAATGGTTTAGAAACATCTATTATAGAAACTCCTTATGATTATTCTATGATATTTGGTATAAGAAAAATAGCAAGATTTGGATATGAAAATAAAGCACAAACTTTTTATGATGGAACAGAATCTAATTATACAGATGCCGCTACTGTAGGTAAGGTTAAGGGGTTTGAATATTTATTTGAAATAGATTATTCTAGACAACAGGGTAAGGATTATGTTAATCAACATCATTTTATAAGATATAGTTCAGATGATGATTGTGATGGCCCTTTATGTATTTATCATTTTGCTGCTAAGGTAGAGTATTTAAAAGATGGATTTGCAGATATAGAGTATTTTGAAATTTCAGAAAGATATAGGCATAAAAAAAATGCTGATTTATCATTTAGTATAGGAGCTACGCACAGATTAGCAGAACCATACGGATACAATCCATTAGATGAATGGATGTTAAATAACGGCAGTTTACATTATACCTATTTAGCAATACAAGAGGGCTATAGTATAGATGTAGCTAATAGTCAATATAAAGATCCTAATGGAAATATAGTTGCCTCTAGTTCTCAAGTATGGGAAGAAGTTGTAATACCACAAGTATTAGCTGATTATACTCAAAAGAAAAGAAGTGAATTAAAAAATATAATACAACATTCTATTGTTATAGGGTTTGATTATTATAAATATAATAAAAAAACATGGCTACATGCATGGGGTAATATAATGCCTTGGCACTATAATGATGGTAGCGAGTTTTCTTATCATAACTATATAACAGAAGAACAGTGGTATGATTATTCTGGAGGTTTAATTTATGGTATAAAAATAAATAAACAACTAGGATATTTTGTAGAAGGTAAATATAACAAGTATTGGAATAGAGAATGGTACGATTTCAAATTTGGAGTTAATTATGTAATATTTTAAAAATTAAAAATTAAAAAAATGAATTGGATAAACAGCTGGAAAGCAGGAAACAAAAAAGAAAAGTATATGATAGATATTAGAATAGGCACGTTAACTCTTTTAGAAATTATGTATTGCCCTTGTGAAAAATGCGCAAATAAAAAAGGAGCTTGTGCAAAATTTAAATTTATGATATTAAATTTAGGATTTGAAATGTAATGACAATGAAAGAAGACATATCATTAATGCAACATAGGATGAATTCAATGGATGACAAATTAGATAAAATGGATGCAAAGCTAGATATGCTAACTGAAAAGTTATTAAATCCAGATACTGGCGTAACAGCAAGAGTAAATAGAAATACATCATACCGAAAAGTTATGTCAAAAGCTTTATGGGTTATATACGCTGTTGTTATAGGACTAGTAATAAATATTATTTGGAATTAAAATGACAAAAGAAATAAATGAAGAAACTGGATTTGTATTAAGTGTAAAAACACTTATAGGAATTGGGTTTGCTATGGCTACTATAATTAGTATGTGGTTTATGTTACAGGCAGATATAGAAGAAGCAAAGCAATTACCAGAGCCTCCGCCTCAAGATGTAACTAGAATGGAGTTTGACATGAAAGATCAAATGATACGTAATACTATTTTAACTACACAAAAAGATGTAGAAGAAATAAAAAAGTCTATGGAAAAAATAGAAGATAAACTATATAATAGATAATGGAAAACTTAGATCGTGTTAATAAAAAAGTATTTATTATGTATTTTATTATTATATTACTTGTATTACTTTCTAGTGCATCTTATGGACAAATACAGGTAACTCAATTTAATGCCGAATGGAATAAAGATAATGGCGCAGGTTGGGCTCAAAGTTTAACAGATGTAAAAACAATATCTTATATAGATATAGCAAAAGAACCTGAATTAGCTAAAAAACATAAAATAGCAGTAATACCTACTATTATAATATTTAAAGATAATGTTGAGGTAGCTAGATTTCAAGCTGATTTAAGTTTTAAATTAGTAGCTACAAAAGAAGAAATACAAGAAGAAATAGATAATCAATTAATGAGTGATTTTTAATATGTGGAAATTATTTCAAAATAAAAATGATATAAATGAAAAGAATATAATTGGCTTTATATCTTTTAGTGTTATGGTGTTGTTTGCTTTTGCAGATCTAGCTACTAGTTTTGTGTATTCAGGTGATGACGCTTATTTATTAATTAATGATACTATATATAATTCTTTTGTGTTTGTAACATTAGGATGTTTTGG
>TARA_R110002012_G_scaffold92017_1_pt1 | contig 10593 bp, 4 predicted proteins | sample TARA_R110002012 | Tara Oceans TARA_R110002012 (sample SAMEA4396515) | marine metagenome | biome: Westerlies Biome; feature: [DCM] deep chlorophyll maximum layer (ENVO:01000326); material: water (ENVO:00002006), including particulate matter (ENVO:01000060) such as... | depth 40 m
ATAGAAGTAAAGACTGAAAGGGATATTTGGGTAACGACAGGTAATGTCGCTATTGAAATCAGATGTAATGGACAACCATCGGGACTTTCAACAACCGAAGCGAACGTATGGATACATTTATTAGCCCATAAAGGTGAGATTAAGGGAGGATATTTGTTTAAGGTAGATGAATTAAGGGATATGATAAAAAAGCGTCATAAAGAGGGTAATTTAAAGTTGGTAATGGGTGGTGATAATAATGCAAGTCAGATGGCTTTAATTCCAAGGAAGGAATTATTTTATCTGTAACTCATGTGATTAGCAAACATTTTCTTGAATTTGTGAGTTCTAATTATTCTTTCAAATTGTCTAACTTTATATTGATATTCTCTTTCAAGATTTTCAGCTAATGCTCTATTATCAAGTGAAAGATAGTTTAAAAACTCAGCTCTTCTTGAAGTAATTCTTCCTTTTGTTTCAGTAGATATGTCAAGAGGGTTCATTTTTTGAATCATTGACATTATAGCTTTTTCTGTATATTTTATATTTTCATTCATGTCTACATATCCACCATTAACTCTTTCATCCATAATAGTGTTATATGCTGAATAATAAGCTTTTGCTACATCTTCGCTAGAATAATTCATCATTAAAGCATTTCTTAAACGTCTATATGCATAATGTCTTTCCTTTAATACTCCTCCAGATGTTGTTTCATACCCATCTCCCATTTCTTTTCTCCACTGTCTTTCAAGGGTAGAAATTCTCTTAACTTTAACTGCAAAAGGGTTTGTTGATTTCTTCCATGCTTTTTCTGCTTGAGCTCCTATAACTATTGTTTGTCTTGCAAAATCTTTTAAAGCCATATCTAAAGGTTTACCATGAGACCAAACATTTAAAACTTCTTGGCTTGCTTGTTGAATGTTTCTAATTATTACTGGCTCCATTAAAGGATTAACATTTCCAGTTCTTCTGTATGGGGATATTGCTTCTCCAAAAACACCGAGTAGTTCACCTCTCCATATGTAAGACAATGCTTTATCTAATGAAGAGTTTTCTTCGTCAGGCATTTGTTGGTCAAAAGCCCAATCATATATTGCATATAAGGCTGCACCTGTAGCCATATGACCAAGAGTTGCTTTAATTAATGGAGCTGGGTTCTTATTCTTTAATGGTTGAATGTAATTTTTATATGAATCAATAGTAACAGAATATGCCATTCTTTGAAATAATGTTAATGGTTTCCAATACTTACTACTCATCCATAATGGTAAGTCAGAAACACCTGTGGCTCCAGCACTAGATTTATGAGCACTGAATCCTACATAATTCAATATGTTTTCGTATTCTACTGAGTTATGTAAATCCTTTGTTTCTTTTATATGTTTTATTTGTTTATCGCTTAATCTAAATATATCTGTAAACATTCTATTTATTTCAGCTGATTTAGCTTTTGGAAAAAAACCAGAACCTTCACCTTTATATGCACTTACAAGTTCCGCAAAGTGTAATCTTCCAGCTTCAGCTGTCATTATTCTATTTAGATTTTCTGTTTTTTCCATTAAATTTACATTTTCAAACCACCATTTAATTCTTTTATCCGCTCCAAACAGCAATTCTTTTTGTCCATATCCAGTTTCACCTCTTTTTACAGCTGCTAACCATTCCATGCTGTTAGTGCTTTGCATTGCCCTCATTGCTTTAGTAAATCCCTTATATGTATTCTTTACGCCAAATACAGCAACACTTCTAGGCACTTGCATTAAAAAGTTTTTAACTCCAGCTAAAGGAGAAGATAGTCCAATAACAGCAGATATGTTAGTTATTTTTCCTATAATTTCAGATACAGGCTGATTTAAAACATCAATAAGATTATGGTCAAGGCCTAATTGTTTTTTCATTGTTTCATAGGCATATATGGCATCCGCTCCTCCTTTGCCCTCCGCTAGTCGGTCTACAATAGCTCTACTTGATTTGTTCTTTAAAGAAAACTTTCCACCAAGTTCAGTAAATTCAGGAAAATGTTTAACAGTAGCTATAAATTTGGACATTCCATTAACATATGTTGACATTGTCGCATCAACATCTGATTCATATGATTTAACTAATTTAGTTCCACCTTTTTTATCTGGTATTTTAATATATTCAGGAAGAGTTACTCCTCTCTTCTTAAGAAATCTAGGTTTTGCATTAGTTGGGCCATATCTTAACATATTCATAATATCTGCAGCCACAGCATCTTCAACTGATTCAAAAGTTTTTGACTTTTTAATTTTTCTTAAATCTTCTTTAGTTAAATCTTTAACTGCATTTTTAATAAGCTTTTGTATACTTGAGTGGTTTTCATTTAAATATTCAGCTACTTCTCTAGTAGGTCTTCTTACAAAATAATTTTGTATGTATTTTTCATTTAATCCATCTTTTAATTGTTTAAATTCTGTTTTAGATGGTGTATTTACTTCTATTGCATTTAATAGTTTATCCCAATAAAAGTCTGATAATTCTTTCCATCTCTTTGTAGCCTCATGATATTCTCCTCCCTTTTCAAAACTTTTTTTAATAGTCAATGCTTCAGCATATTCAGACGCAAATTTATTTCTTTGAACAGGTGTTAAACTTTTATCTTGTGAAAGTTCCTTTAATTGATTTATAGCGTTTTTTGATAGTTCTGGGTCAATAAAATGCATATAATTGTTACGAACCTTTTTGTCTTTAACTATTTTTTTAATTATCTCAACTTGCTCTGCTCCTGGGCCTTTCATTTCAAAACTTCTAGTGAAGTCATGCAGTTCAAGTTTCCTCGCTATTGGTGGGCTAAATCTTCTTATTACATCAGCAGACTTAAAAAAAGCGCTTTTCCACAGAGGTAATGTTCCGCTTATATTACTCTCTTTCATTTGATTAAATGCATCTGAAACTGTATTTTGCAATGGTTTAATTTTATCACCCATAGTTATGTATGATTTATATGCAATTATCATTTCTGGAGTTGCTTTTTCAAATGTTTTATTAAATCTTTCAAAATATGTATTCCTTTGTGATTCTGATATACCATACTCTGCTTCAAGTTCTTTTACTTTACTATAGTTTGCTGCATATTCAGGAGATTTATCTTTAACTATTTGTTCATAAGTAGTTTTATAATTTTTTTGTATTTGTTCAAGTTCATAGCCGTTTACATCTTTACTTTCAATAGTTCTTCCTTCACCAAGAATATCTTTCTCAATTGATTTTAATATTTTACTATCAACATCATAAATCTCAGCTTCCTCCTTTAAATTTTTAATAGATTTTCTTAATTGTTTTATAACACTTTTACCTTTTGACGTTGATTCCGTCTGATGTTTAACCTCAAGTCTACCGCTTGCATCAAGATATTCAGTCGGGATTTTACCTCTTACAACCTTACCTCCAATAATTCTTACAATATCTTTTTTTATTCCTAAAATATCATTTTTATCTCTTATGTTGAAATAATTTCTTAAATAGCTAACGGCTCTTTTAACCCAAGATTTCATTCTTCCTATTTTTCCTTTTGGAAGTTCTTTTGCTACATATTTACCAAGGGATTCTACTAAAGCTTCTTCTGCTTGGGCTTCATTCATTCCTTTCTTTTTAAATAACTTTATTCCATCCTTAATAAGTCTTTTGCTTATAGGGTCTCCTGCCGCCCTTAATACATCAACTACATGATGAGATACCTCATGTGGGAGTGTATCAATTCTAGCTTTTCCTTGTGCAATTTTAATTAAATGACCTTGTATTTTGCCTAAAACAAATTGTCCATTAAGTTTTCCAAGAGATTTTTCTATTTGAACAGATAATTGTGGAAACTTTTGCTTAACCCATTTAACTTGGTCTGCTAAAGTTTGTTTATCAACAAGTCTGTCCGCTTTTTTAATTTTAGACTCTAATTGGTGTTTGGATTGCATATCTTCTATTGTTTTAAATATTGACTTATCTATTCCAACTTCATTTAAACGTGGGCCAGTTTGAATCATATAATCAACCATTGTTTTTAAAGTTTTATTATCAATAGTTATAGTTTTGGTTTGTTTTCCATCTTTATATGTAAATACATTATCACCCTTAGTTTTAATACGTCTATTTAATTCTCTTAATCCTTCACCGATTTCATGAGTAGCATAACCTTCTTTACCCTTTCCAAAATTTTTACTTTTTGGATTCATCACATCTTTTAGAAATGCATTTAATACTCTATTTACTGCTCCTGGAATCTCAGCTTTTGAAAAAGAGGCTTCATATGTTTGTTTAACGTTTTTAACTCCAGCTCCATGCCCTGTGATATGTTGAAAGACAAGTTCGGCTTCAGCTGAATTTTTTCCATATTTCTCAGCAGCCCACTGAGATATAGCTTTTCTAAATAATCTTCCTTCACCAGCTTGCTTTGGTAAAGTTTTTTGTCCAAATAATTCTCTTACTATTGCATTTACTTCATGGATTTGAATCGCAACATATTCTCCTGTCTTTGTATCCTTAACTTTAAATAAATAATTTTCATGTCCAGACCTTGTTATTTTTCTAACAACTTTAGCGGCAAGACTTTTAATATCTTTTATTAAATCAATAGATGTAAATTTTTCAATTAATCCAGTTTTACTTGGCATTGTAATTTTACCATTGACAGCATATTTAGTTGGCTTGCCTTGAGCTTCTATTCTTGCCCCAGTAGCTCCACCTTTTTTCTTTATATTCCTGGCTATATCACCTACTTTTCTACCAATATCTGCTTCATAAATATATGTTAATTCTTCTACAAATAATTCTCTACCTTTTTGTTTTTTGATATTTGCTATTTCAGCTAAACTTTTAAGTATTTTGCTAACAGATGCACGAGGAACACCTGTGTAAGTTTCCATAAAAAAGCGAACATCAGCATCTGTTAATTCAAATAATGACCTTCTATCTTTTGCTAACATATCAGCTAATTTTTCTGCGTGACCAAGCTGTGTCCCTTTATTACCTCCGCTACTTTCAGGTAAAAATTTGCGAGCAAAATATTTTAATATTCGTTTACTTTGATTGTATGCGCCTATTTGCTCTAATGTAGTATCTCCAACTGGATTTTCATACTCTTTATTTTGTACTCTTTCATCAGCATTTTTTAATTGTTTTTGTTTTTTAAATACATCTGGTTCAGCTTTTGAATCTAAAGGAAGCTCTTTTAATCCATCTACTTTCTTTTCAAATGTTTCCGCTGCTTCTTTTTTGGCAGCCTGTTCGTAGCTTACAGTTCCTGATATGGGTTTTTCCCCATAAGCAGATTCATAAGCTTGTCTATTAATTTCAGCTTTTTCTGATAATTTATCAAATTTTGCCTGGTCAATTATTTGACCTTTTTCATTGACTGCTTCCTCTAATCCTTCTCTTAATTCTTTTTGTTGTTCTTTTCGGTTATTTTTAATCGCATCTTCCATTGATTTTTTCCAACCAACACGAGTATTTTTTTGAGCAACAACTTGAGGAGAGATGCCACCCTCAAAATTATCAAGTTTATCTTCTATTTCTTCTTTCCATTGTTTTTCAAGTTTTTTAAGTTCAGCAATTTCAGCTTCTCTTTCTTTTAAGGCTAAGTCTCTTTGTTCTTTTGGGATAGATTTATCTGCAACAACTCCTCTTTTTTTATTTAGTTCCATTGAACCGCGAACTTTTTGAATTTGTCTTATTATTAAAGCAACATCATCAGGACTCACTTTACCAACTTTACTTTTTTCTTGTATAATATCAGTAGCTCTATCAAATTCTTTTTCCCAATTTTCATAATCTTCAATTTTTAATTCATGTTTCTTTAATTGGTTTTGTTTAAAAGTAGATAGCTGGTCAAGTACTTGCTTTTTAATGGTTCTCTCAGCGGAAGTTTTTTCAGGTAAAGCTTCTGCTGCTTCTTTAGTCTTTTCAAGTCCTTTCATAAAATCTTTTGATTCTAAATATTCAAATAAACCTTCTTTTTCAGCCCATTTCCCAATCTCTTCTTTACCTTTATTCCAAAGTTTTCCTTTAGCTTTTAATACTCCCATCATGCCAACATTAGTAGCGAATGAACGCATAAGTTCTCTCATTCCATAGTTAGGGTCTTCTATAACATTTTTGATTTCAGGAGCGGTAAATATCCCTGCTTCAGCAGCTATTTGTCCAGGTATACCTGTACCTACTTTTTTAAGTTTTCTTTCAACGGATTTACTAAAACTAAGTACCTCATCTCCTCCATATTTAGCAAGAAGTTCTCCGTGTTTAATATTAAGACTAGCTCCAACAGCACCAGTTAAAGCTCCCATCACACCACCATGTAAAACTCCATGACCAATACCTTCCCATATATCATCTCCATCAACAGCAGCTTGAAATCCTCCTCTTACTCCTTCAAATGTAGCTAAAGTTGCTCCTTGTACTATTGCTCCCCGTTTTATTGCTTGACTTTTACTATAAAGAGATGCAATTCCACTATCTTGTATAAAACTATTTACATATCTTTCAGCTAATTCTTTTCTTGATTCAACAGATGCGTTTTGTGCTGCGGCATTTCTTCCAAATGTTTTAGCGAATGTTTTTTTATTCGTAAGCTTATTTACCATTTTACTTTTAATTCCAGCGTTCATAGGGCCTGTTAAAGCTTTTCCAGCATGACCACCTACAAACATTGCTGCTATATCAAGTGGCATAGCAAAAGATAATACAGCACTGAATACATCTTCCACTATCCCAGGATTGTAATCAGATAAATCAAATCTTGCTTGACCATTATGAAGTTGATAAGCAAGTCCTGTAATTGAATTATTATATGCGTTTTTTGCAAAACGAGCAGATGTTTCATTTATTCCATAATCTGTCCAATCAAAAAGACCATTCAAAAAAGAGGGGTCTTGTTTATTGTATTTTCTTGTAGATGAAGCTTTCCAAATAGGAAGATTAGGGTCACTTCCTTTAAGCTGATTGTATAACGCCCTGTTACTTAAATATTTATATTGTGGATTTTCTTCTTTAAGTTTCCTTAAATAATCATAAACTGTAGCCATATATTTTTATTCTTCTTCGTAATTTCTTATAAATCTATATATATCTCTTACAGCAATTCCTGTTCCTACCATTCCAGTTATTATGGATGCAACTCCACCACCTGAAATTAAACCAGCTGCTACCTTTTTACTTGTTTGTTTTATTAGAAATTGTTTTAAAGCCTTTTTCCCTGCTTCTGTTTTAAGCATCTTCGCTAATTTAGGGCCTACTCTTTTAGCAACTTGTGGGAGTGCTCCCGCACTTGCTGCACCAGCTAAAGCTTGAGTACTTCTATCCGCTCCTAATTCTTCAGCAATAGTTTGTCCTACAGCAAAAGGAGCAACTCTTGAACCTACACCTATTGTTGCTGTTTTAAATAATTTTCCCTTACCTTCAAATATTTTCGCAAACATAGTAGGGTTAATTTTGTTTTTTAATGTTTTTTTAAATCTAAAGAAATTATAACCATCCTGTCCATTCCTTTTTTTAATTACTTGTTCCCATGTTTTTTCATCCCAATTAAAATTAGCAAAATCAGGATTTTTACCAGATGCCCAAGCTTTTGCTGTTCTATTAATATAAGCTTGTCTCTCTCTTCTTAATTGTTTCCATTGATTAGAATTTTTTTCTACCTTTTTAATTTTTTCATCATAAAAATCCATTTTTTCAAATGTTTTTTGTGCCTGATTATTTTGCCAAAATTTTTCTAAATCTTCAACAGATGTTCCCCACATTTTAGAAAATGATTTTGAAGCATCTATTAAAGCATCTTTTGCCATCATACTATATGCTGTTGCTCTATCAGGAGCTATAGCATAAGCACCCAAACCAGCTGCAGTAAGACTCTTTGGAACTGACCAACCATGTTCACTCCCTTTATAGGTATCTTTTTTTGCTATTTCTCCTTCTGTTCCTTCTTTTGTTAAAGACCCAATAGTTTGTCGAAGATTTCCTCCTAAGCTTCTATATGCATCCATATTAACATTAGCATCAGGAGCTTTACCTTCATTGATATATTGTTGCGCTAAATTTAACTCTTCTGGTGTTATTTTTTTTGGTCTAAACATTTCTTTCATATAGTCTGGAATTTCTTCTGTTGTACCTAAATAGCTAATTCCTTGTCTTTTTTCAAAAGATTCATCTATTTTATTAAATTTAGAAATAGTTTCACTTTTAGTTCTTAATAGTTCATCCCATACACCCAAACCATAGTCTGTCTCAAGGTCTCCATACATTAGATTTATTTTTTTGCCATCATTATACCAAGGCTGAGTTCTCATTGCTTCCTTTTCTTCTCCTTCATCCATATCAAAGAAATTATTAGCAGCATTATCAATATTTTGAATAGTATCAACATTTTGATATAAAGTTTCAAGTTCTCTTACTTGTTTATTTATTATTGAAGTGTTTAGCTTTCTTTCATTATCTTGATAAGAAAGAATAGGTTCTAAAGTTCCTCTTTGAACTCCAGCTTGAAGAGCAGCCGATTCTTTAGGGTCTAAAATATAATCATCTTCTGCCTGTATTATTCCAAATTCAAACATTTCATTTAAGTTATTTATATAATCTGCATCTTTACGAAACCCACGAGTTCCTAATCTTTCTCCATGAGAAGCTCTATATTCACCACTAAAGTCAGAATAGGCCTCTGTTAAATTTTTGACTGTTCCCATTTTAATGGCTCTTAAATCATTCCTTTTGTCAGCTGTTGTTTTATTTCCTGCAGCTGCTGCTGCAACTCCAACAGGATATGATTCTTCCCATTGTTTTTCTACATCAGAATCACTCATTTCTGTTATATCAGAATAATCCATTAAAGCGTTTTCAACATCAGTTCCAATTTGTTTTGCATAATCAAGACCTGAATAATAGTCTTTATTAGCGTTTTCTTGAAGGTCAAATTTTTGTTTCATTAAATCAAATCTAGCAAGAGTATCTTCATCCATATCATCTTTATTATCGCCATAATATCTGTCAAAATGCTGTCTTCTTTGGGCTAATACATTATTATCATATATTCCTTCAATACCTTCTCCAAGTTCTTCTTGCATTGAAGTATAGTTTTTTTGCTTTGTAATTTTTCTTTGTTGTGAATATTGCATTAACTGCATCAATTGTTTTAAAGAATCAGAAGCTGCACTCTGTGTTTTAAAATCGGCCATGTTATATCCTTAAGTAAATGATTGAGCTGTTTCTTGCCATTGATTAATTATATTTTGAATATTTCCAGTAGCTTGTCCTCTTCCAGTAACAGCTTGAGCTAGTACATCTTGCATACTTTTACCATACACATCTCTTGCTTGAGTTTGTTGAAGTTGGGCACTCCCCGAACCCGCAAAATTACCCATAGCTTGTCTAGCTTGTCCTCCACTAAGATTTTGTATTAAATCAGTTTGAAAACTTTGTTGTCCCTGTTGCATTAACGGAGAAAACGCTCCTAAAGAAGCACTTTTAATAAGTTCTGGATTAATAGTCTGAAACATTTGAGAACTCAATAAATCTGGAATACCATATTGTCCACCTAATGCAGTAGCTACATCACTTCCAGTTATATTGCCAAGATTTCCTTGAGGGTCAAGACCCATTCCTTGTAACTGCTGTAATAAATTATGTATTGTAAACATTAATTATCTCTCCTGTCTATTTTATCATTTGAAAAAATGCTGGAAATTGAAGTAATTTCTCAAAAGTGTCATCATCTATCTCACCAAGTAAGTCATCCATATTAAAACCACTAAATAATTCTTTTAATCCACCTTCACCTATACCACCACCTTCTTTTATATTTGCTATAAGATTTTTAATTCCTCCACCAGCACCTTCAGTAAATCCTCTTATTGTTTCACCTGGTGTTATTTCCATAGAAGAACCTGTATCCGTTATTACATCTGGTAAAACAGTATCACCTTTAAACATATCTGCAAATTGTTCTCCAATTTTTCCTTTTATTTTACCTGTTCCATATGCTGCTGCACCTGTAGTTAATCCTGTCATTAATGGGTCAATATCTCCAGCTAAATCTTTAATATTTTGTTTATATGCTAAAGCATCATCACCAAGCCATGTATTTGCATACTTACTAAAGGCTCTAGAACTTTGTAATGTATCTTCTAAGGCAGATTTTTGACTACTTGCTGTACCAGCTGCAGACAATGCTTGAAATCCAGCACCTAAACCAGTTCCAACTCCAGGAATAAAACTAATAGCCTTTCCTAAATCTCCTAATAAACCCCAACCACCAGAATCTGAAGCTTTTGCTAATTCTTCTTCCATTAATGCTTGAAATTCTTTTTGTTGACTTTGTTTTTCTTTTTTTACAGCAAATTGACTTTTTATAAAATCTGGTTGGGCAATTCTTATTCCTGTTTGAGGAGACTGAAGAGCGTTTATTGAAGCTAACATTTGTCCATAATCTAATCCTACAGCCATTTATTTTTCTCCTTTTATCATGAAATCCTTCTGTTAAATATATTAATAATTATCGTCATATACAAATCTCCTATAATCTAACCATATACTGCAAAATCTGTTGTTGCTGCTGGTAAAGCTATAGCCTCCATAATAAAGTCACAATATCTTCCCGTAGCATTACCTCCCCAA
>TARA_R110002012_G_scaffold4274_4_pt1 | contig 10589 bp, 10 predicted proteins | sample TARA_R110002012 | Tara Oceans TARA_R110002012 (sample SAMEA4396515) | marine metagenome | biome: Westerlies Biome; feature: [DCM] deep chlorophyll maximum layer (ENVO:01000326); material: water (ENVO:00002006), including particulate matter (ENVO:01000060) such as... | depth 40 m
TGGAATTGCCTTTGGTGAAACAAAACTTCCAAAATCAATAGTATCAAAACCACAGCGCAAAAGCGATTGGATATATTGCACTTTTTGCTTGGTAGGAATCCAGTCTTTGATGCCTTGCATGGCATCGCGCGGACATTCTATAATTTTTACTTGCTGCATTGCTTCAAAGATAGCAATTCCTGCGAAGGCAGGAATCTTTCAATTTTAAAAAAGGATTAAGCTTTACGGTAATAATATAAAAACAGCAATTCCTATAAAAACAATAATTTGGAGCCATTTCAAAACTATTCCTATATTTTTCCACTCTAAAAGTAATTTTGAAATTTTCCCAGCAGCCATTGCAATTGCGCTAAAAGTTATAAAGGAAATAATCATAAAAGTAATTCCCAAAATATAAAACTGAATTACTGTGTTTCCACCTTCATTCCACAGAAAACCTGGAAAAAAGGCCAAAAAGAAAATCATCACTTTAGGATTTACCAAATTCATGATAACACCGGTTTTAAAAAGTTGCGAGTATGATTTTTGCGGAGCATTTTCAGTCAACGAAATATGCTCATCACTATTATAAACTCTGTAAGCCAAATACAGCAAATAGAAAGCTCCTAAAACTTTTATTCCATAGAAAATTTCTTCGGAAGCGGTTATAATTGCCGAGATTCCAAAAGCCAAAAGTGTAGTGTGAACGATACAGCCACTAATCAATCCCGCAGTTGTAGCAATACCGCTTTTAGTCCCATTAACCAACGATTGCGTAAGCACATAAATATTATCCGGACCCGGAGAAATAGCCAAGGCAAGCGTTGCGATGGAAAATGAAATTAAGGTTTCAATCATAAAAGAAACGTAAGACCGCTGCGCTATAAGATGTAAGATTTAAGACTCGTGGAGTATTCAAATCAGAATATTTACTTAATTTCATCATAATGTTCTAAAAGTTTTCCTAGGTCATATGTCTTACCGTCCTATGTCCTTTTTATTATCGCTTTGTTTATTTGCTTTATCAAACCTGGACCTTCATAGATAAACCCCGTGTAAAGTTGCACAAGACTTGCCCCGGCTTCCAATTTTTCCAAAGCATCATTTGCAGAATGGATCCCCCCCACACCAATGATAGGGAATGCTTTGTTGCTCTTTTCAGAAAGAAAACGGATTACTTCCGTCGCTCGCTTGGCTAAAGGTTTTCCGCTTAGGCCACCCAATTCTTTTTTATTTTCAGAAGAAATTCCTTCGCGGGAAATTGTTGTATTTGTGGCGATAACACCATCAATTTTCGTGGTTTCAACAATTTCAATAATATCTAAAAGTTGCTCCTCGGTCAAATCGGGAGCTATCTTCAGAAGGATAGGTTTCCGTTTTTCTTTTAAATTATTTCTGTCCTGAAGCGTTTGCAGCAAATCGGTCAATGGCTTTTTTTCCTGCAGTGCGCGCAGGTTTGGGGTATTGGGTGAGCTAACATTTACTACAAAGTAATCCACGTAGTCAAAAAGCGCTTCAAAACAGATTATATAATCGTTTACCGCTTCTTCGTTGGGAGTGGTTTTGTTTTTACCAATGTTTCCGCCAATTAAGACCTTATCATTTCCCTTTAACCTTTCAACGGCTTCTTCCACCCCGCCATTGTTAAAACCCATTCGGTTTATAATTGCAGCATCTTCTTTTAACCGAAACAAGCGCGGTTTCTCGTTCCCGGGTTGCGGCTTTGGGGTAACGGTGCCTATTTCAATAAAACCAAAACCAAAATTTGAAAGTTCTTTATAAAGCTTGGCATCTTTATCAAAACCTGCGGCAAGTCCCACCGGGTTTGAAAATTTCAGTCCAAAAAGTTCGCGTTCCAGTTTTGGGCTTTCTACTTTATAAATACTTCTGAAAATACTTCCGAATCCAATTTTATGAAAAAACCGAATCAAGGAAAAAGTGAAATAGTGAATTTTCTCAGGATCGAAACTGAAAAACAATGGACGAATGATGGTTTTGTACATGGTTGAAAAATGTGGTACAAAAATACACTAATCTATGTATTTGTTATTTTGAATATGCTTTATTTTGCAGTGTAAATGAAAAGCCATGATTGAAAAACAACACATTATTGATCGGTTCAAAAGCTACGTGACCGTAGATACCGAAAGCGATCCAAACAGCGACACCACCCCAAGCACCAAAAAACAATGGGAACTCGCCAATAAACTAGCTGAAGAGCTAAAAAAAATAGGGATGGAGGACGTTTCCATTGATGAAAACGCCTACATAATGGCCACTTTGCCTTCAAACGTTTCGCATCCAGTTCCGGTAATCGGGTTTGTTTCACATTTTGATACTTCGCCAGATTTTACAGGCGCTAACGTCAAACCGCAGATTGTCGAAAATTACAACGGGAAAGATATTGTTCTTAATAAAGAAAAGGACATCGTGCTTTCTCCAGATTACTTTGAGGATTTGCTGCTTTACAAAGGTCAAACATTAATTACGACCGATGGTACAACGCTTTTAGGAGCAGATGATAAAGCGGGTATCACAGAGATTGTTTCCGCAATGGAATATCTCATCAACCATCCCGAGATTAAGCATGGGAAAATTCGTGTTGGGTTTACCCCCGATGAAGAAATTGGACGTGGCGCTCATAAATTTGATGTCAAAAAATTCGGAGCCGATTGGGCCTATACAATGGACGGAAGCCAAGTAGGCGAGCTGGAATATGAAAACTTCAACGCTGCAGGAGCGGTAGTTACCGTAAAAGGAAAAATTGTGCATCCAGGTTACGCAAAAGGAAAAATGGTAAACAGTATGTACATAGCTACCGACTACATAAATTCTTTACCAAGACTTGAAACTCCAGAACATACCGAAGGACGTGAAGGTTTTTTCCATCTGCACGGTATAAAAGGAAGTGTTGATGAAACCAAAATACAGTATATTATTCGAGATCACGACAAAAAGCATTTTGAAGCCAGAAAAGAAATGATTCAGAAACTTGCTGATGATCTAAACGAACAATTTGAAATGGAGGTGGTGACAGTTGAAATTAAAGACCAATATTTCAATATGCGTGAAAAGATTGAGCCTGTTATGCACATTGTAAAAATTGCAAAACAAGCCATGGAGCAAGCGGGTATTGAGCCCATCATTAAACCAATTCGCGGCGGAACTGACGGTTCACAGTTAAGCTTTATGGGGCTTCCTTGCCCAAATATTTTTGCAGGAGGACATAATTTTCACGGCAGATATGAATATGTACCTGTTGAAAGTATGCAAAAGGCTGTAGAAGTAATTGTGAATATTGCTAAAATTACCGCAGAGGATATCTCAAGGTTTAAAAAAGAAGAGGAGTAATTTTACTCAATTACACCAAAAAGAAACTCCCTCAGCTATTTAAAAATAGCGTGAGGGAGTTTTTATTTAAAAAGGAACAATTTACTATTTCTTTTCTTTTACGGGAGCATTTAGTTTTGCTGTTCTTTCCATAGAAATAGCAGCTCTTTCAAACTTTATTTTTCCGGCACCGCATTCAATAACGCAGGTTCCATCATCATTAAGCTCTAGTACTCTTCCGTGAATTCCGCCAGTGGTAATAACTTTATCGCCTTTTTTTAGTTGGGCGGCAAACTGCTTTTCCTGTTTGGCTTTTTTCATTTGGGGACGTATCAAAAAAAGGTACATCACCAAAAACAATAATATTATTGGTAAAAAACTTTGTATTTGTTCCATAGCAATTATTTATTCCTAAAGTGTGAAATTAGGAAGTTGGAGTTTTAACTGGAGCTTTTGCAGCACCGGCTTTAGGGTTTACAAAAGCTTTGATAGTTAAAGTTTCTGTACCTGCTTTTGTGTTTGTAGTAAGTGTAACTGTTTTGCTCACTTGGTTTTGACCGCTACCATTAAATTTTACCAAAAGCTCACCTGAATCACCTGGCGCAACTGGATCTTTAGTATACTCGGGAACAGTACAACCACAGCTACTTTTTGCATTTACGATCATTAAAGGAGCCTCACCAGTGTTCTTAAATTTAAAAACGTGCTCTACAGGAGTACCTTGGTCAATAGTTCCAAAATCATACTGACTTTCTTCAAAAGTGATTACTGGAAATTTGCCAGATTCTGCATCACGCGCCTCTGCTGTTGCAACATTTTCTTCATTTACTTTATCTGCTGCATTATCCTTGCAAGAAGAAAAAGCGAAAACAGATAGTATTGCTACTAATAATACTGATTTTTTCATGATAATTGTTATTTTTTATGTTTTTAGCACGCCAAAAATAGGGATTTTTTTACTCTTATTGAAGTCCGCGTCCAATTTTATTGAGTTTGCCATTTTCTTCAAATTCCTTCACAATTTTATCCAGAATCCCGTTTACAAAAATGCTGCTTTTAGGCGTTGAATATTCTTTGGAAACTTCTAAGTATTCATTGATTGTGGCCCTTACGGGGATAGATGGGAAATACAGAAATTCAGCAATGCCCATTTTAAGAATTATCAAATCTACATCGGCGATTCGTTCTTGGTCCCAGTTTGGTGTTTTTCCCTCAATCTGGGCATTCAGCTTGTCTTCGTTCAAAATCACTTTTCTAAAAAGCTGCAACGCATATTCACGGTCCTCATCGTTTTTGTAAAGATTGGGAACTAAAAGGGAGGAGGCATTTTTTTCTGAAAGTTTATTGAGCATCTTTACAATTGCCGTATTCACAATGGGAAAATCATCTACCCACGTCAATCTTTTGTCTTCCAAATATTCGTAAAGCTTGTCATTAGGCGCCACTAATTCCTTGAAAACCTTAATTATGAAATCTCTATCTTCTTTGTAAGTAGTTTCTTTTTTTGAAAGGTAATCATGGTACCATTCCAATTGGCGCAGCTCGTTAAAAATAATTGAAACATACTCGCTGTCCAATTTCCAGTAATTGAGTTTTTTCTTTTCAATAATATTAGAAAAAGTTGCATTTTCAGCAATTACCTTTAAAAGCTTATTGTCAACAAAAGTGCGGCTGGGGTTCTTTTCAAGTGTGGTTGCAAGATGCTTTTTTTGCGAACGGTTAAGAAAGCTGTCTGCCTGCTCCTGAAGTGAAACAAGTAACTGTAATAATAATAAATAAAGATCCTGCATTTGGTCTATGCTGTGCAACAGAAACTTTTCCTGTGAATCTATATCTGGATTTTCACGCTGGTTATAGGCGTAAACGGACTGCAAAACTTTTACTCGTATATGTCTTCTTGTAAGCATATTTTTTGAAAGAACTGTTTTAAAGAAACAACGCACAAGAATGTTCTTGTGCGCTGCAAAGATAGTATTTTAAAAAAATCGAAACCTATTTTTCGTTTTTTCTTGCATCAATTCTAGCTTGGGCTATGTTGAATGCCGCCTGATGCGTTGTAATATTATCTGCATCAGCTTTTTTCAAAATTTCAAGGGTGGTGTTATAAATATTTTCGGTCTTGCGCATTATTTCCTTTCGGTCATAATTTTCTAGTTCGGCATACACGTTTATAATTCCACCGGCATTTATCAAGAAATCTGGTGCATACACAATTCCTTTTTCACGAAGCATCTTACCGTGCTTTTGCTCTTCAGCCAATTGATTGTTTGCAGCACCTGCAATAATTTTTGTATTTAATTGGTTTATGGTAAAATCATTAATTGTAGCTCCTAATGCACAAGGCGCATAGATATCCATTTCTTCTGCATAAATGTTGTCTCCGCCATAAATATTCACGCTGTATTTGTCGCGAACTTCTTCCAAACGATCCTGGTTAATATCTGCAATATATACTTTAGCCCCTTCATTGCTCAAGTTTTCTACTAAGGCTTCACCTACGTTTCCGATTCCCTGAACATATATAACCTTATCTTCCAGTATATCGCTTCCAAATTTATATTTTGCCGCAGCTTTCATTCCCATAAAGACACCATATGCAGTAACCGGTGAAGGATTGCCCGCGCCACCTTTTGATTCAGAAATTCCGGTAACGTAAGGAGTAACAGTACGAACCAAGTCCATATCGGAAGTTGCCATACCCACGTCTTCGGCAGTAATATATTTTCCGCCAAGTGAATGTACAAATTCACCGAACTTCAGCATTAATTCTGGAGTCTTTTGGGTTTTGGCATCACCTATCAAAACTGCTTTTCCACCGCCAAGGTTTAATCCCGTGATTGCACTCTTATACGTCATTCCACGTGAAAGACGAAGTACATCGTTCAATGCTTCCCACTCGCTGGTATAGTTCCACATTCTGGTACCGCCCAAAGCAGGTCCCAAAATGGTATTATGAATGCCAATTATTGCTTTTAATCCAGTATCTTTGTCATTGCAAAAAACGATTTGCTCGTGATTGTCAAAGGACATTTGCCCGAAAACCGGGTCAATTTTGTGAAGTTCACTTGTTTTAATTACTTCAGTTACCATAGCTTTTTTAATTATTTTATTCATCCTTTAAAAAGGCGGTGCAAAAGTAGCTTATTGTTGTCAATTCCACAAAGCAATGGTTGTTAATTTAAGAATTTTAAAAATGTTAGCGTGTTGCTAATTAGAGTATAAATGAAAGAATTAAAGTATCTCAACAAATATTTTCTGAAATATAAGGGGCGCCTGCTTTTAGGTGTTTTCATTACCATTATCGCAACTGTTTTCAAGCTTGTAATACCAATGAAAGTAGGCGATTCATTAACGGCGGTAAAGCAGTATATAAACGGTGAAATTACGGATATTGGAATTGTAAAACACGAATTGCTTATAAATATTCTGCTGCTTTTGGGCGCCGCCCTACTCTCTGCACTTTTCACTTTTATGATGCGCCAGACCTTCATTGTGGTATCCCGTTATGTGGAATATGATCTGAAGAACGAGGTTTTTCAACATTATGAAAAACTCTCTTTGGGCTTTTATAAACAAAACCGAACAGGTGATTTAATGAACCGCATAAGCGAAGATGTTTCTAAAGTACGCATGTATGTTGGCCCAGCACTTATGTACAGTATTACAACATTGACTTTGTTTGTGGTTGTTATTAGTTATATGTTTTATCAGGCTCCCATCTTAACTTTATATGCCATTGCACCACTACCTGTACTTTCGCTTGCAATATATAGATTGAGCGTGCTTATTAATCAACGCACAACCATTGTTCAGCAGTATCTTTCAAAACTCACCACCTTTACCCAGGAAAGTTTTAGTGGCATTGCTGTAATAAAAGCTTACGGAATTGAACCGCGCACCAACACCAATTTTGAAGAACTTGCCGAAGGAAGCAAAGTAAAAAACATAGATTTGGCAAAGGTTCAAGCACTATTTTTTCCCTTAATGATACTGTTAATAGGCATTAGCAATATCCTCGTAATATATATTGGCGGAACTCGGTACATAAACGGTCAGATTGCGGAATTTGGAACCATTGTTGAATTTTTAATTTATGTGAATATGCTCACTTGGCCCGTTGCAGTTGTGGGTTGGGTAACGTCAATGGTGCAACAGGCAGAGGCATCACAAAAACGAATCAATGAATTTTTGGAAACAGAGCCTTCCATTGAAAATTTAGTTGAAGAAAGTACTCCAGTAGCAGGAAATATTGAATTCAACCATTTATCATTTACATATCCCGACACTGGAATTACCGCTTTAAAGGATATTTCTTTTACAGTAAAACCTGGGGAAACCCTAGCGATTGTTGGTAATACAGGTTCCGGAAAATCTACCATTCTTGAATTGATTGGAAGGCTTTACGATGTGGAAGAAGGTATGCTGAAAATTGACAATACATCAATCCGCCACTTAAACCTGGAAGATTTGCGCGATAGCATTGGCTATGTTCCTCAAGATGCTTTTCTTTTCAGCGATACAATTCAGAACAATATCCGCTTTGGAAAAGAAAATGCTTCCGAAGAAGAAGTAGTTGAAGCCGCAAAAAATGCCGCCGTGCACAAAAACATAATTGGTTTTACAAAAGGCTATGACACTGTATTGGGTGAACGCGGAATTACTTTGAGCGGCGGACAAAAGCAGCGTGTTTCCATTGCCCGTGCCATTATTAAAGACCCACAAATACTTCTTTTTGACGATTGCCTCTCTGCGGTAGATACCGAAACAGAAGAGCAAATACTTCAAAATCTGCTTAAAATTTCAGAAAATAAAACCACTATCATGGTGAGCCATAGAATATCTTCCGTAAAAAATGCCAACAAAATTATTGTCCTAGAAGACGGAAAAATCATACAACAAGGCACACACAATAATTTGGTTAATAGTGAAGGCTATTACAAGGAACTTTACGCAAAACAACTTTTAGAAAAAGAAATGTAAATTTTACTTTGGCTGATTTGGTTTTTTTTTGGATTTTTGGCAAAACGTTAGCAAAAAACAGAAATTATGAGTGACCACTATACGATGGAGCAAGAAGAGATTTTTTCAAAAGTAATGCGCGCCGGAAGACGCACCTATTTTTTTGACGTAAGGTCCACAAAGGCAGGAGATTTTTACCTTACCATTACGGAAAGCAAAAAATTTACAAATGACGATGGTTCCTACCATTACAAAAAACACAAGATTTATCTTTACAAAGAAGATTTCAACGAGTTTAAAGATAACCTTGAAGAAATGATAAACTACGTAATCGATGAAAAAGGTGAGGAAGTAATAAGTGAACGTCACCAAAAAGATTATAAAAAAGAAACCGATGAAGTAACCGCTGCTGCGGAAAAAGCTTCAGAAAACGGACAACAGGACACCAGCAACTTCACCGATATTGAATTTGATGATATATAAATTTCAAACTTTTATAAATATAACCGGCACGGTAACAATCGCTGCCGGTTTTTTTATTTCAAAAGCTCAAATACTTTGCTTATTTTTCAGAAATAAAACTTTTTCCCAACAACTTTCATGGTAAACAAACTATACCGACCCTACAAACCAAATCTGGATTTTTCGGGGTTGGACCATATTGTAATTGGCAGTGGAATGGGCGGCCTCACCGTTGCGACCTGGCTCGCAAAAGCAGGTAAAAGAGTTGCAATCTTTGAGCGGCATTACGTACCAGGTGGTTTCACACACAGCTTTAAGCGTAAGGATGGGTTTCAGTGGGATGTGGGTGTGCACTATGTGGGCAATATGGCGAAAGATTCTTCTCTAAAGGGTTTTTTCGACTTTTTGACAGATGGAAAATTGGAGTGGGAATCCATGGGCGAAGTATATGATGTCGCAAATATTGAAGGCAAGGAGTATCTTTTTAAAGCTGGAAAGGAAAATTTCAAAAAACAATTTATCACTTACTTTCCCAAGGAAGAAAAAGCAATTGATAGATACCTTTCCTTGATTGAACAAACCAATAAACGCGGCAGTGCATTTTTCTTTGAAAAAATCTTTGAGCCTTGGTTTAGCAAATCAGTTGGTTGGATATTCAAAAAAAGATATTCAAAGTTTTCACAGAAGACTACTTGGGAAGTTTTAAACGAAATAACCAACAATCAACAACTCATAATGGTTCTCTGCGCACAGTGCGGCAATTACGGACTTTCACCCAAGAAAAGCAGTTTTGCCGCACACGCCATGGTCATAGGGCATTTTTTGGAAGGTGGCTACTACCCTATTGGCGGTGCTGACCAAATTTGTGAAAAAACGCTGGAGGTCTTTACTGCACACGGAGGGAAAGTTTTTATAAATGCAGATGTTACCAAAATCGTTACAAAAAATAATTGCGTTCAAGGAATTCAAATTGGCGAAAAATTTATTCCCTGCAAAAGTGTGATAAGCAATGTGGGCGTGAATAATACCTTTAACTTTTTACTCTCAGAAGCCGATAAAAATTTTTGTGATTTCAATTTAAAAAATGTGCAGCCTGCAAGTGCACATATCTGTTTGTATCTCGGTTTGAACAAATCCAGCGAAGCCTTAAATCTTCCAAAGTACAATCTGTGGTATTATAAACATGACGGCATCGATTCAATTTTTGAAGAAGCTACATTGGAAAATGCTCCCGAAAATTTTGCCTACATTTCCTTCCCTTCGGCAAAAGACCCAAATTGGGAAACCAAAAATCCCGGTACGGCAACTATACAGGCCATTTCAGTTGGAAATATGGAGTGGTTTGATAGGTATAAAGATTCAAAGTGGATGAAACGTGGCGATGAGTATCTTCAAATAAAAAAGAATTTTGAAAAAGAGATGCTAAAAGTTCTCTACAGGTTTTTTCCGCAAATAGAAGGAACCGTTGTAGCTTCCGAAGTCTCAACCCCACTTTCCACAGAAAACTTCACCAATTATAAAAGTGGCGAAATCTACGGTTTGGCACATACTCCTGAGCGATTTACACTGCCCTTTTTAAGGCCTAAAACAAAAATCAAAGGTTTGTTTTTAGCTGGACAAGACATAACTTTGGTAGGTGTGGCAGGCGCAATGCTTTCGGGATTGCTGTGTGCGACTGCAATTTTGAAGTTTCGGTCTTGGAAAATTTTTAAGGAGGTGAAGGCACAAAAAAATCAGTAAGACTCTATTGATTAGATTTCTTGATTTTTATCCCTAAAATAGAAAGCCTTATATTTGCCGCCTTAAAAAAAAGAAATGCTTGCAAAATATCTATTGTCTTTCACCCAAAACCCAAAAAA
>TARA_R110002012_G_scaffold64401_6_pt1 | contig 10578 bp, 13 predicted proteins | sample TARA_R110002012 | Tara Oceans TARA_R110002012 (sample SAMEA4396515) | marine metagenome | biome: Westerlies Biome; feature: [DCM] deep chlorophyll maximum layer (ENVO:01000326); material: water (ENVO:00002006), including particulate matter (ENVO:01000060) such as... | depth 40 m
GATAGCAAATAAATTCAAATGGTTAAATGTTGACTATCAATCTTGTTTTGCTATAGAGCTTGAAAAGAGAATAAGTATGTTACCAGAAAAACCAGAGATTGTAGTTGTTGACCATATGGGATTATTGCTTTCTAAACATAGAGACTTAAATCTTAAAATGGAAGAAATAGCAGGTGCTTTAACTGAAGTAGCTATTAAACAGAATGTTGTAGTCTTTGCTATATCAGAAGTAACTAAATCAGCTATGACAGAAGGTTTAGGTATATCTTCTTCTAGAGGCTCTTTTAGAATAGCTTATAATGCAAGTAAAATACTTTCTTTATCTACTACAAAGGGAGCTGATGGTAATATTAATTCAATCATTGTTAAAACAACTGCTAATAGAGAAAGAGGTGCTTTAAATGCATATCTTCGATTAAATGGTGTTAAGATAATGGGAATTGAAAAAGGAGTTAAAAATGTCTAAAAGAAGCTTAAATGAAATAAGTAGTGATATTATGTTAGTACAGAATAGTTTTGAATTAACTGAACAAGAAATTGATGAACAGTTAGATTTATTACATACTGAATTACATGATAAAGAAAATGGAGTTTACTGGTTTTATAAGAACATAGATAGCAAGATTAGTTTAGCTAAAGAGTATAAAGATAAAGCAGATATGGTAATTAAAAAGCTTAAATATACTCAAGAAAGCTTAAAAGGTCTTGTTATTGACGCTTATAAAGCTAGTGGACAACTTCCAGCACATGATGATTTTAATCCTATTAAAGTAATACAAACAGGTAAGGTGGAAATAATAGATGAAACAAAGATACCTGAAGAATATTACGTTGAAAAGATTGAAACAAGGTTGGATAAAAGAAGAGTACTTGAGGAATTAAAACAGGGAAAAGATATTCCTGGAGTAAGATTAATAAATAATAAACACGTCAGGGGGTTAAAATGATAGAACCATATGGAGAAATAAGAAAAGTACCTTTGGATTTTCAAGGTATTAAGTCGTCAGCTTATGCTGTACAAATGAATGGTGAAGATAGTGAAGGTAGAAATTTCTGGAAAGAATGTGGAGTAGTAGGTAGTAATTATTTATTAGTTCCTAATTCTGAAGTAAGAGACATGGCTACTGAAATAGCTACTGAATCTAAACTATCTTGGAGTCCAATGAAAACATTCTTTGATGGTAAAAGATACATTCATTTCATGCAATGCAATAGTTATTCAGACGAAATAAAGGAAGGTGACGATGTTGCTTTAGGTATGGGTTTCTGGAATAGCTATGATGGTTCAACAGCTCTACAGTTTAGAACGTTCCTCGTAAGATTACTATGTACTAATGGTATGATTACTAAAGACTTTATGAATCTAATGAAGTTTAAGCATAATAAAACATCTGAAGGTTATGAAAATGAGATTATGAACGCTGCTAAAATAGTAGATAATTGTGGAGATGATGTAAGCGAAGTAACTGCTAGAATGAGAAAAATGACAGAAACAACAGTTGATTTAAATGAACTAGCTGTTTTAAGAAAAACTAGTTTAAGTGATATACCTATAACATTATGGGGTAAGATTAGTTCACATTTCTTAAATAAAGAAACTAATAAGATACTAGATAATGAAGTAACTTATTGGGATTTCTATAATGCATGCACAGATATATTATGGCATGACGAGAAACCAACTATGGCATCATTTGAACATAATCAAAAAATAACAGACAACCTACTTCAAGTATTTGCTTAATTGATGTGAGGAGGAACACCCAGGTGGGGATAGCAACCTTTTCAGCTATCCCTGCCTTTTAAAGGAGAATAAATGAAGTTTGTACAAAGAAAAGCAATGCCTATAAGAGAATCAGGTCGTAGTAGTGACTTTATAACACCAAGTTTTGGTTTTGGCTGCTTGTATAAATGTGAATATTGTTATATGAGAAGACACTTACCACATGGTTTAAATGTTGCAACTAATACTAATGCAATAATAGATGCAATACACTCACATTTGTGGTTATTAAAATGGCCTAAAGAACCAAATCAAACTCATGAAAAATATTACACTTATGATTTTAGCTGTAATGAAGATTACATATTACATGCAAAATATCACGAATGGGATTTATTATTTGATTATTTTAAAACAAACGATAAAGCTATGGGTACAGCTGCAACAAAATATGTTAATAAAGATTTACTGGGATATGATGCTAACAGAAAAGTCCGCATAAGGTTTAGCATTATGCCTCAAGTAATGTCAGATAAATTAGAACCTAATACATCTAAAATTATAGACAGAATAAAAGCTGTTAATGATTTCTATGAAGCAGGTTATGATGTTCACTTGAATTACTCACCTATAATAGTTTATGAAGATTATATGGAAGATTATCAAAAATTATTTAAATTAGTTGATATGAATATTGATAATTCAATAAAAGATAAGGTTAAAGCAGAATGTATATTTCTTACACATAATGAGAAAATGCATAACTTTAATAGCAAGGAAGTAGAGGATATTTTATGGAGACCAGATATACAAGAAAAAAAAGTATCACAATATGGTAATGTCAACATAAGATATAATTACAAATTAAAACGTAAATATATAAATGACTTTTTAAATGTACATGAACATAGTTTACCATGGCAGAAAGTTAGATATATATTTTAACAATTAAAGCCTGTGAGACTCACGTCAGTATGAAACAGGACTACCGAGCAAGGCTTTAAAATTAGGAGAAATAATGGTAAATAAAAAACCAACGAATAAAGAAATAGTAGCAAAAGTAGAAATGCTTACTAGAGTTAACAATACTTTAGTAGAGATGATAGATAATGTAGGTGATGCATTAAAACAATACATTGAATTTAAAGGAGATGTAAAAGATTTTCATGAGCATCAAAAAGAAATACTTGAAATAAGAAATAGAATAAAAGGAGAAACAAATGCCTGATAAAATAAAAGAGTTAGACGATAAAATTAATACTATTATATATAATATTAATTATCTTAATAATTTAATTAATAGTCTTGGACATGGTTTTACTAAATATATTCAATGGAAAGGTGATGAGCCTGATTTTAAAAAATACGTTGAAAATTTAAAAAAAGATGATAAATTAAAGGAGAATGATAAAAAAGATGAAAAAAACAAAGACTGATACTCATATTGTTAATAAAATAATAACTTATCAACAAAAATTATATAGAGGAAATAGTATGAAATTGTCAGATATAAGAATAGAGTGTAAGCATTGTAAAATTTACTTCACACCTTCAATTTATAGGGCTAAAAAACTAATGTCAATAAATGGAGTAATTAATAAGTGTAGGGATTGTGAAGATGAAGTGTAGTAATTGTAAATGCATAATAGAAGAAAAAGAATCTTTTGAGATGTTTACAGATAGGATTCTTAAACAAGCTAGGATTAAATTAAAACAAGAATCTGGATTTGGTATTCCAGATATCAAGGAGAAGCAATGGAAGAAAAGAAAGTAAAAAAAACAATGGCAAAAAAAGTAGTACATAAAAAGAAACCTGAAAATGCAGATTTAAAAGACTTGCAGAATATAGTAATTAATATGCATAGGAAAGTTGATAAATTAGATTATGATTTAAAAAGAGTTCTTCAAAGAATGGGATTATAATGAATCTATCAAGAAAATATATTAGAAAAGCTTTTACTGAAATGGGTATTCAATTAAGCGACAATGCTTTAAATAAGTTGTCTGAAAGATTGAAGATTGATATTAGTAAATATGCACTTAATGCTAAAGATTTGGGCATTAAACGTGTAACAGAAGATAAAGTTCCAATAATAATAGGAGACTTTGATGAGTTCAATTAAAGAAAGAGCAGAAAATCTTGTTGAATTTGCTAAATACACTCATGATAATGAACTTGACAATGTAGTTAAAGAGATTGTAACTTTAGTACAGGAACAAAGACTAGAATTACTAACTGAAGTGTTACAATTAATTAAAATTAGAGGCAAGTCAAGTGAAAACATCATCGAGGAAAGGCAAAGGCAGGAGGCTGCAAAACTTTCTAAGAGACAAGCTTTATGATTATTTCCCTACCCTAAGACAGGGTGACGTTAAAACAGCTGTGATGGGAGAGTCTGGTGAAGACATCATTCTCTCTCCAGCAGCGAGGGATTTAATACCGTTTAGTTTTGAATGCAAGAATCAGGAAAGACTAAACATATGGGAATCTTTGTCTCAAGCGGAAGATAATTGCGGTGAATATACACCTGCATTAGTATTTAAAAGAAACAGAACCAAGACATATATAACTCTTGAATTAGAAGAGTTTTTAAAAATAATAGGAGAAACCAATGACATTTGAAGAAAAATTACAACTAGAGAAAGATAAAGTAGAGGCAATATTACATTCTAAAAAGATTGATTTTATTGAATTTATAACAAATAGACTTAAAGATAAATTTGAAAATTTAAAACCTTTAGAAAGAATGGAAATTGTTGATAAGATATTTTTTTATTCAGATATGCCTAATAAAATTGAAGCTTAATGTTTAGAATTTTTATCTTGATATTAGCTGTATTTATTAATATACAGCTGTTTTTTTGTTTTTTAGGTATATTTTTATTAAGTTTTTGGGTTGATATATTTTAATCAAACTCATCGTAAATAATATTTCCAGCAGCTTTACCTATTCCCATAAGCACACCAGCTAAATCTCTACCAAAACCTACTTGAGGTCTACCATATATAATTGATAATTGTTGTTCAAATCTTCTTGAAAACACATCTCTATCTCCATCAATAAAATTAGCTAACATAAGTATACTGTTTGTTATATATGTAAAACCATAACCTGCAAATGGATTATTATCTATATGACTTTGTATTTCTCTATCTAAATCTTCATCATCATCAGGGAATATATGACCATCTATTAATTGTCTTATTCCATAAACAATAGGTAATGTTAACCAATGCATTAAACTACTTGTCATCATTCCTCTTAATTGATGAGAAGAACCAGTACGATACATAGCTGCATTTGCAAAATCTCTTACATCTTTAGTTAATCCAGCTCCAAGAGATATTGGATTCATAAAGAATAAATTCCATGCTATAGTGCCTAAACCCTGCATTAACCACATACTTCTAACTGCTGCTATATCAGGTCTTGCTAATCTATTTTTTCTATTAGATGATAAATTAGCTGCTGCTAACATTTTTATTATTGGTCTTAATTTATAAATAGAATTTTTATTATCTTTTTCATTTTTTAATGATAAAATAGCATTAGAAATAGCATTTTTATCAGCTTCTGCCTTTTGTTGCATCCAATATTTAAATTTACCAAATATTTGACTTGGTCCATATTGATATGATGCTACATCTTGAGTAGACATTCCAAAATTAATAAAATAAGAAAACTCTCTTCCTACTTTTATAGCCATTGCTACATCTTCTTCATTTGTATATTCACTCCAATGTATATCATTCCTTAAAACACCTGTTTCCCATGCATTTTGAACACCATTAATAAAAGAAATAGACCTAATATGCTTTTCTGTATTACCCATTGTAAGTCCAGTTGCTCTTATTAAAGGACCTATAAGAGCTGGAATTGAACCTAAAGGAGTAGCTACCCATTTTTGCCACATATTATCCACAACCATAGGTTTTAATTCATATTCTTTGTTAATAGCCCATTGAACAAGTTTATTTGCAGCAAAAAGTTTCATTCTACTTCTTACTTCTACTATACGAGCTTTTGTTCTTTCTTCTCCTTTTATAATTATATCTTCAGCAGATTTCCATAATGAAGATTTCTGTAAAAGCCCTTCAATATTATTCATAAAATCTTTTTTAGCTTGAGCTTTAGTTTTTTTACTTTGCAAAAGCGTACCTTTTATAGACATATGATAATTAAGTATTTCTTTTAATATCTGCTCTGATATATCAGACTCTATTTGTTGTCCTAAAATACCATTTACCATTTGTTTACTAAAGAAATCAGAAAATTCAGTAATACCAGATTGTTGTATTAATCTAGTAATTCCTTTTGAGTAAGTAGGGTTGTTATATAAAATAATTGAATTATATGTTCTTTTTAAGCCTGATTCTATTATATTTTGAAAAGCTCCTGAAACATTTGTTACAGCAGACTTCCAGTTTTGAAGAAATAACCCAGATATTCTACTTGTCCATTGTCTAAATATTCTTTGTTGCTGTTCAGGTGTTATTGATATACTATATGGTTTTCCTTGAGCTTCTGATATACCTTTTCTTATCCAATTAGCAGGATTAGCCATTCTTCCAGCATTCATTATGTTAGTAACTTGCTCTGTATCTCCAAACATACCTGCAGTTTTTACTGAATGATATGTTGTTCTATGTAAATTAACCCCTGCATTTATTATAGACTGTCTTTCTCTTTCATTTAATTTAGGCTTTGATTTTAAACCATCAATCTTTAATCTTTTTAACATTTCAACTAAATCAGCATTTAGCTTATTTCTTTCTATAGTTGAAAACATATCTGCTAAATAATCATAATAAACACCACCATCAGTTCTAGAATTTCTTATATCAAAAGCATTACTGATTCTTTTAAAATGTTTGTTATCTGATGCATAATGCATTAAACGACCTGTTTGAGCATCCCAATGATAGTTATCCATATTGTTGATAATTTCTTTAACACTTACTATCATTTCTTCAAATTTCTCTATTGCTGTAACTATTTCAGGTTTATTTTCCCAATCTTCTATTTCTTGAAGTTTTGCTAATGATTTTTCCCATTCATCAAGCAATCCATCATACATAAATCTTAAATTATCATCCCAATATTTTGTTGGCCAATAATTTTTTCTAAAAGAGGGTTCATCTTCATTATATGCACCTTCATTAGCAATTACTAAACTATCATTTGATGTAGCGTTTATTGTTTCTTTAATTAAACTTAAATATTCTATCTCTTTTTTTGATAAAGGTTCTAATAAATCTATATATTGTTCTGTTTCTCCATCTTCATTTTTTCTAGTTTTTAAAGTATATCCTATACTCTGATACTCTTCAATAATAAATTGAGTAGGACTATCTATTACTTCATTTCCATAAAAGAATATTTGATGAACTACTTCAGGATGCAATTTGTTATCAAAATAATCAACTAAACTATCTAATAAATTATTTGTAGACTTTTTCATTTCTGGAACTACATATTCAAAAGTAATATCTGCCATTATTCTAGCTTGTTCAGTAGCTGTTTTAAACTTTTTAAATTGTCCAGTAGTCATATCTATAAAATATTCTCCCTTTTTACCTATTTCTACACCCTTGTTAGTTTTTGGAGTATAATTTTTTAATAAAGTAGGATTTTGAAAACTATACATGGCTTTACCAGTTTCATATCTTTTAATCTTAATTTCATATCCATCTTTTTTTTGCTGTTCTTTTGTAGGAGCTTGAATTTTAAATTTGTTTCCATCCCAATTCCAAGTAATATCAACCCATGTTTTTCCTCCATCAAGAGTGTATTCTTGTCTTGGAGAATATTCTTGATTTATATAAAACTTACCATCTTTTATAAAGACATGGTTTTTCATAACCATAGAAAATAACTTATGGAATTTGACTTGCATTTCTTTTGTGTTATCTGTTTTAGCACCTAATAAGTTTAATTCATCTATAACTTTTAAAACTTTAGCCATCCCACCTATTTTATTAGCAGCTTTTCTTAAATCTTTATCTATAGTTTCTGGTAAAAATTCAGGAGCTTCCATTATTTTATTTATATTAGATGATATGCGAGAAGCATGCTCTCTAACACCTGAAGATATAGCCTCAAATCCTCCTGTTGGGTCAAGCCATGCTAACTTTCCAGGAGTTTTAAATTGGCTATAAAATGAGCCTATTTTAGCTCTAGAAGCACCCATTAAATTTACTTGATTTACAAGGTCTGTTATTTTATTGTGAAATAATCTTAATCGTCCTATAGGAAATCTTTCTAAATTTATTTCTCCAGATTTAGTAACATATCCCTTTTTTTTATCAGTCATCTGAACATCTGCAGGTAACCTTGCTATAATAAAATTATGCATTAAATTAATTAATCCAGGATTTGCTTTAAGTAAAGCTCTTATTTGAATAGCTAAATTTAATCTATCTGATTTTTTACCATATAATTTTATAATTTTTTTATCTATTGCTTTCCATAATATAAAAGTATGAGCATCATAACCTTCTTTTTCAAGTTCTTCAACTATTTTATCTGTTTTGTCTCTTACATTTTTACCCAATATTTTATCTAAATAATTATCATATATTTTTTCAACAGCAATAGTATTTTCAATAATAGTATTTATATTTTTTTTAGTTTTATCACATTTAGACATTACATGCTTCCTTTGCTACTCTGATTAAACTTCTGTAATTTCTCCATCTTTTTTTGTCTTTTGCAGATTCTTCAAAATTCTGAACAATCTTAACTTGTTTATTGAATTGAGCAAAATATTTTTTAATTATTCCAGCATCTAATAAAGAAACTTGACCTGCTCTTTCACTAACAGGTGGTAGATATTTACCATGAATATTATTTTTTTGAGTAACAGGTTTTTTAGTTACCATATCTATTTTTGTAATTTCATATCCTTCAAGCCATCTATATGTTGCAGACATTTTAGCAATATTAGATAAATCTTTAAACTTTGTATGATAATTTTCTTTAAATTTTACAAACCTATCATTATAATCCATTGATTGAGGTCCTAATTCTGTAAATGCATCTAATATAAGGCTAAATTGTGTTCCCATATCATCTGCATAACTTATACCTTTTGCAACTTCTTTCATAATGTAATTTAAATTAGCTGGTTGGTTGTCTTTTTCTGAAGCTTTTTCTAATAAACTTTCTTTTACTTCGTCCATTTTCAACATTGCTTCTACATGAGAGTTAAATTGTAGATTAAAATCTATTATATATGGAGATATTTCTGTTCCAAAAAAGTTATACTTAACATTCATTTCTTCAAGTATTTTTGCAGGTGCTACAGAAAGCATTTCAATAGGAGTTAATGCATTATTTTTAATTTTTACATATGTTCCTTTGTTTTGTAAAAACCCTTGTCTATCTCTTGTATAATCTAAATATTGTTGACTTAATTTTAAAGTATGTTGGAAAGAATATATTCCATTTTTAAAATCTTCTCCATTTCTAATCTTATTAGCTTGTACATGCATTTCAAAAACAGGAGCTATTCCTTGAGGATAATCATCTGGGTCTATTTCTCTTGAACCTTTTTTATATTTAAATAAATTTAATATTACTGATTCTCTATTATAATTCCATTCTCCAAGTAAACCATATTTTCCATTATCAACTGAAGCTTGAAGCATTAATCTTAAATAATCAGCAACAGTTCCTCTCCAACCCATTTTACCATTATAATAAATATCTACTTCAATAATTTCATTAGGCTGTCTTGGTATTATTTCTACAAGACTTTCTTTATGGCTAAATGATTCATATATTTGCCTTATAGAACCATAAGCAGCTTGAATATTTGCTACTTCTCCAATAGCTCTTTTTCCAGCTGTTAACCTTGCAATTAATTTATGTTTATTTCCATAAGCAAATATATCCTTTGATTTTTTAGGGTCTATAAATTTCTTTAAAGATAATGGTGTTAATTTTAAAGTATTCATATGTTCGACAAAATCTCTAGTCATTTCTTCTGTAGGTAAATATTCAACTACAATATGGTCTCCATCATTATCACCTTCTATTTTATATTTTACATCTACAACATTCATTTCAGCTACAGCTTGTCTTCCATGTATAGATACAACTTTAGCCATAAACATTCCACTTTCGTGAGGCACTGGAAATCTTGTTACTGCTACATATACAGGATTTTCTTTAAGCCAAGCACTTATTTCTTCGTTGCTAATACCTTTAATATCTATTCCATCATTAGCAGCTCTATATCTTTTTATTATTTCTGTAGCTCCCTTTCTTGATATAGATATTTCACCTTCTTGTAAAGTACCAGTAACATCCATAGCAACATTATAAGTAGAGCCATTCATATTTTTTAATTGCAATGCAGGGCTAACATGTTGTTTTTGAACCAACCTATCAACAAGACTAGCTGTTTGTAAATGTTTACCAGCACCTAAACTAACTAAATCTATTAAAGTAGGTATACGACCTAATTTATTTCTAGTTTGTAATGCTTTTGTTAAACTAGCTATTTTTTCAGCAGATGTCTTTTTTCCATCTATTACAACTCTTAAAGCATCCCTTACTCCTTTTTCAGCTATAGGTGCATAATGTTGCTCAAAATATTTTATTAATTCAGGGTTTGTTAAATGATTCCACCATTGTTGAAAATGTATAGTTCTATTTTCTTGACCTTCTTCATATTTTATAAATCCTACAGCAGCACCAGGAATAATCAGTTCATCTTTTCTACCTGAAGAATTATTATTTTCAAATATACCATCAAATCCATCATTTTCTTGAGTTTCTCCACCTATTTTAATTTCATCTATAGTATCTAGTTGGTCTACATAATTCTTTTCATTTTCCTTATCATTA
>TARA_R110002012_G_scaffold168079_3_pt1 | contig 10577 bp, 14 predicted proteins | sample TARA_R110002012 | Tara Oceans TARA_R110002012 (sample SAMEA4396515) | marine metagenome | biome: Westerlies Biome; feature: [DCM] deep chlorophyll maximum layer (ENVO:01000326); material: water (ENVO:00002006), including particulate matter (ENVO:01000060) such as... | depth 40 m
CAAAACGGTGTCTTTGCATGCTTCGACGAACTTTGCGACCTCGGCGAGCACGTCCTTCGGCTCCGGTGACGGCGGTTCAGCAGAGGCGTCGTAGGGCAGCCACTCAAACTTCGACCCTTTGACGCTGCCGGGCGTGTGGTGCCACCACTCCGACCGAACGGGTGCGTGCATGCCGTACTGGGTCGCAATTTTCTTAACTTCGCCGGTGGTGATGCCTTTGCCGGTAATTCGAAAGTCGACGGCGTAGCCGAATCCCTCAAACGCAGGCTGCGCCATGTGGTAGCTGCCTTGGAAGCCGTTGCGCAGTTTGCGGTCAGGGTTCGCAGCGAGGTTGAACCCTCGTTTGCGGGCTTTGTAGCCGTCGTACAGGTACTTTTGCTGAGCGTAGGAACGGACGCCGGACACGACAGCGACACGGTTTGCAATGCGAGGATCAGCGAAGAATGCCTCGAGGCGTGCGATGAATCGAGGGTGTAGTCCGTCGATCTTGACGCGGCTCGACGTGACCGGAATTTTGCTCACGGCGTTTCGTCGAGGTTTGTCATTGACGGGTTTGAGCCGCCGATCGGGCCTTTGATCGCTGCGTAGGACTTGACGATTGACAGGACGCCGGCGACGGCCGATGCCTGCAGGGCGTCGCCGATGCCGACCTCGAGCATGCCGGCCCCGTCGGTGCCGACTAGGGCGAGCAGCGTCTGGCAGAACGCAGCGACTGCACGCTCGGCCGAGTCTTTGAAATTGAGTGAGCTGAACATGGCAACAACCCTAGTCGTCGTCGGGTCGGTCAAGGGCAACAGCGACCATATGGGCGACCAGCGAAGCAATTGCGATCCATACGGCATACCGGAACGTCGACGAGCCAGGTGCAAGCGTGATAAGCACCAGGCCGACGCCGCCCATAGTAAAACCAAGGGCAAACAGTTCTCGAACGTATCTCACGGCTGGGACCTCCGGGAAGGTGAACCAGTCGGGGACGTTGTCGGGGTTGCGGACCTGGGAACAGCGAGCACAGCGCCGGCGGCCACTACTGCCACGACAGTTTTGCGCTCCGATTGTGGGATCGTGCTGTCGCTTCGAGTGTAGTCGGCGAGCGCCGGCGAAAACATGTCATCGGCTGCGGCGTCCTCAAACACTTCTTTGGCATCTACGGGTGCGTCGTTGATCGCTGCGGCCACAGCGGCGAGCTGCACCGGCTTGAGGTCGTCAAACGACGGCTGTTCGACCAGTTCTTGCACGTCTTCTACAGCGATCTCGTCGGGTTCGGCTGCGATGACGTCGACGACGGCGGCTGCGAGGGCTTCGTCAGGGATCGCTGCAGCGATTGTGAGCGCTTCTGTGAGCCTCGGTGGCTCTGTGGTGGTTGGTGGGGCCTGAGTCGTCGTCGGGGCCGCTGTGGACGTTGTGGGCGGCGCTGTGGTCGTTGTGGTGGTTGTCGACGTTGTGCTGGTGGTTGTTGTCGTTGAGGTCGTGGTGGTTGCTGGCGGCCTGGTCGTCGTTGTCGGTGGAAGCGTGGTCGGCGGCGGCGGCAGCGTCGTGCTCGAGGTCGTGGTGGCCGGCGGCAACGTGGTTGAGCTCGTCGTGGTCGTCGATGTGGTTGTAGGCGGGGCCGTCGTCGTGGTCGTCGTGCTGGTGGTGCTGGTCGTCGTCGGCGGTGCTGTCGTGGTCGTGGTCGTGCTTGTTGTGCTTGTTGTGGTAGTGCTAGTCGTGCTTGTCGTCGTCGAAGGGGCTGCCGTTGTCGTTGTTGAAGTGGTCGTGGTCGATGATGGTTGCAGGGTTGTTGACGTTGTTGATGTTGTCGGTGCTGGCTGCGTGGTGGTGGTTGTTGTGGTGGTTGTTGTGCTGGTCGTGGTCGTCGTCGTTGTAGGCGGCTGGTAGCCGTCCTGCGACCATGCCAGCGTCACCGAGCCTGTCGGCACCGTCATGTTTGTTTCGTGCTGGTACGAGCTCACGCGCAGCGTGTAGGTGCCAGCCGGCGGTGTCAGGTTCAGCTTCGACGAGTAACAGTCGCCGACCTCGTTAAAGTTGCCGTCATCGTCACGGGCGACCTCGCTGGTGTCGCTGTAAAAGATGAGGTAGGGGTCGACGTGCTCGGCGAAGTCCCAGCCAGCGCAGTCTCGGCCTGACGAGGCGGTAACGTAAAACAGCGTTTCGCCGTCGAGGGTGACGCTGTAGTCGACGAACGGCGTGTCTGCTGACAGTGCGACGGTGGCCGGGACGCTGAGCGCCTGCGAGGGTGCGAAGAATGCAAGCAGGTAGGTGGCTGCGAGCAGGGTGCGGCTGGTTCGGCGTGCCAGCAGGGCGGCGCGCATGGTTGTGCGTTACGTCGCTCGAATGAGCTGCACGCTAAGCGTGACGTCTGGCGTCTGCGTCGACCCGCTGTTCTGGTAGACGATTGCGGACATGCTCTGGCCCGCCGTGACTGAGGCGTGCACAGCGACAGAAAAATCGCGCCCTCCGTCCTGATCCTCTGACGCAACAATTGTGCTGCCGACATAAACGTTCACGAGGCCTCGGTTGCCAGAGTTTAGGTCAACGACGTTGCAGGTGATGAGGTAGATGCCTGTGATGTCAGGCGTGATGAATGTTGAAGTCGGAGCGAACCAGCCGTCAACATCCACAATCTCGGTGTCGAAACTAATCGTGACGTTGGTGTTGTTGGCAACCGAAACGTTGCTCACCTTCGCAATGGTGACGTTGCCGAACCCGTTGAGGTCCGACGCGTTGAGAATGTTGCCGCCGGTGAACAGGCCTTGGTATGTCATGTTGTACCGCTACCTCCGAGCCGGTTGATCCCGATGATACCCAGCGCAGCGCTGTCGAGGGTGAACGTGCCGTAGTCGATTGAGGGCCGCAGCGTGAGCGTGACTGTCGTGTCGGCCGGCGACGCTTTGATCGTGCGACCAATGACGACAGTCGTGTCGGTAATCGCTGACGGCCGGCCGGCAGGTGTGAACTCGACCGTTGCGCCGGTGTAAATCCCGTACTGGGCGGTCAACAGATCCACCCATTTGAGGAACTGTGCGTCGGGCAGCCGTTCCTCGATCATCGCTGCGGTTACTTGCAGCCTGGTCGACGAGTACCGAGGATTGGCAAAGCGTTGCACCCAATGGAACGCGTCGAAAGCGGTGTCGACCGTGCTGTCGGATGCTGTGACGTACTCACGCAAGCGTGACCCAAACTTCGCCTGGCTGCTTGTCTGCGTTTCGACTGTGCCGGTTTCAAGCCGTTCCAGTCGGGCCGCTGTCGTGAGCTGGTCAAGCGCGTAGCCTCGCTCAAGGTTGCGGTAGGGCATTTCTGCGCCGGTCGGGTTTTCTGCAAACTGGTAGGTGCGTGAATCGGTGCGTTGGGCGTTCTCTACGACAAAGATCTGTTGGTGTCCGGTGTTGTCGTCAAAGCCGGCAGGCCAAACAGCGGTCAGGCCGCACGTCACGACGTGGTTTGCCAGGTAGTCGCCAATCGGCCCAGCGCTCAGGTCTGTCTGAATGAGCTTGACCGTGCGCGTTGTAGAGGGGCTGGCCAGAAACACGCTGACGTTACCGTTTGGGTTTGCCGTTTCGCCAAAGTTCGGCATCACCGTGTCGTTGTACGATTCTGACGGATCAACAAGGGTACGTATCGCTGTCATTGGCGACGTTTGCGTGACGCTTGTCAGGCCTGTCTGCACTTGTTGGCGGCTTGCTGTCTGTAGCACGTCAACAGCAGCGATGGTCACGGTCGAGGTGATGCCGTCGTCGTCGACCTGAAAGTCGTCGATGATGCCGGCGAACACTTTCGCCGCTGTGCCTGAGCCGCCGCCGGCGACGTCGCAGTAGATCAGCAGGGCACGCTCGAACCAGCTTGTGCTGCTGTAGGTGCCGCCTGCGCCGGGTGTGAGTGCGCCGTCGTTGTTGTCGAGCGTGATGACGGCCTGGCCGGTGCCGATGACGCCGAGGTCGGTGAAATGGTCGACGGTAAGGCCGAGGGTGCGGCTGGTGAAGTCGGTCGTGCTGAACGTGGTGCCGTTGTCGTAGTAGCCGACCTCGATGCGCCAGGTGGTCGTGACGGCCATGTCAGAACCGTCGTGTGCCGGTCTGCACCGGCAGGGTGCCTCGGCGGCGCTGGTAGCTTTGGAGAGCTCGGACGACGTCGTCACCGTCGGTGCCGGCGGGCATGGTGATGTTGACGGTCATGTTGCCGCCGCCGAAGCTGCCTGCACGGTCGAGCGGGATGACAGCTTCGCTGCCGGCTTCGCCGATCATTGCCAGCGTCGGGCCGGTCACGATGCCGCCGTCAGCCATGAACGGGACTTCGATTGCTGGCATCTTTGGGATGCGGAACTCTTTGCCGCCGATTTCAGGCAGCCAGCCGGGCACGGTAAAGCCAAAGCCGCCAATGGTGCCGTTCCAGAGGGTGCGTATTGCGTTCATGGCGTGCGAAAAGGCAAAGCCGAATGGCAGGAACATGCCAGCGATGATTGGTACGAGGGCGTCTTTGACGGCGGTGAACACTTGCGGCAGCTTCCGGATGCCGTCCATCACGGTGTCAATGATGTTGCGGAATGTTTCGAACTCGTTGTAGGCGTAGATCGCTCCGGCGGTTAGCGCAGCAATAGCAGCGACAGTAAGAGTTACCGGCGCAGTCATCGCCAGGAAGGCCAGGCCGAGGGCGACGATGATTGCGGCCATGAGCGCGACGATGTTCCTGTTTTCGTGCAAAGCGTCAAAGAAGCCGTCGAAGCGTTCTCGGATAAAGTCGACAGCGCCGGCTAGGCCGTCTTCGCTGATTGCGTCGAACAGGTCCTCAAGGAACTCGATGAGGCGTTCGATGGTCGGCATCAGTTTGACGCTAAGCCGGTTTTTGAGCATGTCGAAACGGTCGCCGAGAGTCAGCATTTCGTCGCTTTGTGCTTCGACGAGGCCGGTGCCGTCGCCCAGCAGCCCGTTGAACTCTTCGAGGTCAAACACGCCTGCACGGATCGCAGCCGACAGCCGCTGCGCACCCTCGGCACCGAACGCCTCGGTCGCGATGTTGAGGGCGTCCACGTCGGTCGTGGCTTGCTGGATTGCTGCCACGGTCTGTTCAAGGGCCTGGCGGGGGTCGCCGCCGACCGCTGCTACTTCTCGGCTGAACCTGTTGAGGCCGGGCGAGATGCGGGTGACGTCAATGCCGGCTTGCTCCAGGCCGCCCATGAGGGCGGTTGTTTCTTCGAGACTGAACCCCATGTTGGCGAACACAGGCCCGAATCGTTCGATGCTGGCGAGCAGCTGATCCATCGGCCGGCCGGTCGCCTGAGCGACGCGCAGCAGGTCGCCGAGGGCCTCGTCTGCGTCGTTCTCGCCGAACACCGTAAGCGCCGAGTCGGCGATCGTGATCGCTTCGGCGACGTCGACGCCGGCGACGCGTGCGAAGTCGAGAAACAGCTCGGTTTGTTCTTCGAGGCGTGCGCCGGTGATGCCGAACGCTGTGTTGACGTCAGCGAGAGCTCGTGAAACCTCGTCGAACGACTGCGGAACCTGGGTGGCGACCTGGCGGGCAGAGTCGATCAGGCCGTCGAGGGCAGCGCCTGACGCGCCGGTGCCGGCGATGATGTTGTTTTCCATCGTTTCGATACTGCGACCAATATCGAACGCCATTTTTGCGCCAGCGACAGCCACGCCAGCAAAGCCAATTGCTGCAGCCTTCGAGAACTTCTTAAGCCGGCTATCGGCTTTGTCGACTGCGTTGCGGAACTTTTTGCTATCGCCAAGAATGGCGACGTTGATGACGCTCGAACCTGCTGCCATGACGTAATCCTAGAACGCGCGCCGGATCATTGCCCGAACTTCGTCGTTGTAACGATCAACGACATCCTGGCGACGGTCGTCGAGGGCTTCGTACAGGAACGGCTGCGGCCGTATGCCTCGGCTTGCCCAGCCAAAATGGATCGGCGCAGCGTACGGAACCGATGACGGCCCGCCTTTGCGATTGTTGCCAGCCATGACTCGAGCCGATGTTTTTGTAGCGCCGCCACGAATTGAGCGTTGTAGGCGGCCAGACCTCACCGGCACCTTTGTTTTGGCGGTTCCAGCGACATCGTTAGCAAGACGTCGGTGCAGTTTCGTAAAGTCGCTCGTGTCGGCGTCGATGTCTTTAAACGCTTTGCGAAGCTTGCGAGCACCGTCGATTTCAATTGCTGCTTCGGTCATCGTCGCTTCGCGGCTTTCTTTCGTTCCTGGGCCTGTTCTTTCAGAATGGCCTTCAATGCTCGAATGAGTCGAGGGTCAGCGTTTTGCAGCTCGCTGATCGGTTGCCGGGTGGCAATAGCCAGCGCGGCGAGCTCGTACGCTACGCCTCTTCGGCTAAAGGGGTTTCGTTCTCGTTATCGACGTCCAGGTCAACGACTGAGTCGAAGAACTTTTCCCAGGGTGGCACGACGAGGCCGGCGTGCCGGCGTGATTCCCACGCCAGCCACGCCAGGTGCTCGAGTTTCGGGGTGCGCAAGGCTTCGGGCGCTGATTCGAGTTTGAATGCACGCTCGAGCTTGAGCAGGGTGCCCATGTTGGGGCGGGTGACGACTGGCTCGCTCTCGTTTTCCAGTCGGCTTGAGATGGCGAGGTCCAGCATGTCAGCTCGTTGAGACCGTCACAGCGCCGGACAGCGGCCAGGTCACCGAGATGGTGGCGAGGTCTGCGACGCCGCCGTCGATGATTGGCAGCTCGGTGACGAGGGCCGAGGCTGAGTGCTTTGGGTTCGTTGCGGACACCGATGCGCTAGTGGGCGTCATGGTCACCGTGGTCGTGGTGCCGAGCAGCGCATAGAGCGTGATGTAGGTTTCGGTCGCGGCGAAGTCCTGGTGAAACTCGATGCTGACGCTGCCGTCCTTGAGGCCACCGATGCGGGTGCGGTTTGCGTCGCCCATCGCCGTTGTCTCAAGCTCGTCTGCGCTCTCGGTCCAGGTGATGCTGGCGACGTGGTCGGTCAGGTCAACCGAGTTGACGGTAACCTGTACGTCATTCTGAAGAAAAACGGCCATTAGTCGGCCTCGCTTTCTGGGTTGGCCTTTCGGCTGTTTTTCGGTTTCGCTTCGGCCAGGTGGCCTGCTGCGATTAGTGCGGGCACGTTCGCGCCCTCGAGGTCGTCGTCGGTCACGGTGTCGCCGTGCTCATGGCCGGCGAGTTTCTGTGACGTAACGGTGTAGGTGCTCATCGTGCGTAGACCTCCACGAGAAAACGGGCACCGATAAACTCGGTGTCTGCAAAGGCTACCACGCCGTAGTCGACGGCCTGGCGAACCTGGCAGGTGGTTGCTGCGCCGCCGAGGGTCGGGTCGGCCTCGATCGCTGCCGGCACGCTGCTGGTGCCGCTGATGAGGTCGTCGAGGGCGTCCTGGGCAAACTCCTCGGTCATCGACTGCACGGCGCACACAATTTCGAAGTTGAACACGGTGAGGCTGCCGCCGCTGCCGATCATGCTGTCGTGGTAGGTGGCGACAGGCCGGCCAGGAACGACCACGGCTGCGGGTGCGACGATGCGGCCGGGAACGGTGGCGTGCACGGTCAGGAACGTCGACACCGTCTCAAGGCGTGTGGCGAGGCCGTCACGAATGGCGGTGTAGTCGGCCATCAGGCCGTCGCAAGCCGCTTGTATTGCTGCAGCAGGGCAGCGACGTCAGGGTCCTGGCGGCTGATGCGGGCGACGCCGTAGTCTGCGAAGCCGGTCATGATGCCGAGCGGAGACGCTTTGCGCTGGTACAGGCGTGCGGCAAGGATCAGGGCAGCCTGCTGCACAGCGTAGGGCACAGCTGCGGCGTTCTGGTCGCCGTAAGCGGCCGTCACTTGCACGGCTGGCCGGCCGGACTCGTAGCGAGGCCAGTCGCCGGACACGTTAAGCAGCGACGTGAACGGCGGCTCGTTGAACGGCTGCACAACGTAGTTAGTTGTGATGGTTAACGTCGTGTCGTAGGTGCCGTCGTTGCTGGTATCGGTTTTGACGACGAGGCCGGTGAGAGTGTGGAACTGGTCGACAAGCAACACCTGCGGATCGTCAGCACGGTACACACGAGCCTCGGTGACCGTTTCGAACGTCGTGTTGCAGTACCCGTCGACCAAGTCCTCAGCAGCGTCTATCGCTGCCGTTAGCGGCGTGTTTTCTGTGCCCGTCAGCGACGGAATGCCAAGGTAGTCCTTGAGCACAGCGAGCGACGTGTAAGCCATTATTAGGCCTTCTTGGCCTTCTTGGTGGCCTTCTTGGCCGGTGCCTTTGCGGGAGCCTTAGCGGGCTTCTGGACACGGCTGGGGGCCTGCTTTTCCCAGAGGGCGTCAGACATTGTGAACCTTTCGAGGGTCAGGGTGTCGGCCGGGCCGGGACTGGTACCGACCCGACCGACGATGATGCGACCTATTAGAAGGTCGGGGCCACGAGGCCGGTGCCGCTGATCTTCGAGATCGAGGCGGGGTAACGGCCGGGGATGAAGGTCGCGTACTGGTACGCCACCATGGTCACCGTCAAGTTCAAGGATGCCGTCTGATCCATCCGCACAACGGCGGGCGCACCAGCGTCCTCGAACAGCAGCATGTCGGCACGCCGGACGATGAAGATCAGGTCCTCATTGTTGCCAGCGCCTGCGTCTGTCTGGATGTTCGCATCGGTCACGACCGGGACGCCAGCGATGCTCGCTCCGGTGTTGCCGTAGCCAGCCACCGGTCCGACGCCCATCGCGTTTTGTGGAACGTTCTGGGTCGGAACGACCAGCGGGCGGTTGCTGCCGTCGACGCCGGCCTGCATGAAGGCAAGGCGGCGGGGGTGCATGACGATGAGGTCGGCACCGGCGTACCGGTTGCTGTTGACCTGCTGGATGCCGTCTACCAATTTTGAGTAGAGCTCACTGGCCGTCGGCGATCCGTCGGTGTACGAGATGCTGTTGACGCCGGACACGTTCTTGAGCCCAAGCAGCTGACCGGACGAGCCGGAGCCGTTGATGAGCTGGCTGTCAAGCTCGGTTGCCATTGCGCCGAGCATGTCGGCCGCCACGAGGGAGTCGATGCCGGTGCCACGCTCGACGGCCTGGCGTGACAATTGCTGCCCGGCGGCGATGCTGGCGATGCTGCTGGTGATGAGCGTGTCGTCGATATCTGTCTCGGACACGGCGTCGTTTTCAGCGGCCTGCACGGCAGCGCTCGAGCCGGTGGTCACACGCGACACGTTGACGGTCATGCCGTCGGCCGGGAGCGGCAGCGAGGTGCACTGGTCAGCGAACGGCCGGCCCGCACGGGCGAGCTCGGCGGCGAGCTGCGTCAGGTACTGCGGGACGACGAGGCCGGCGTAGTTGGCGGTGGTGCCGTCACGGTGCTCGACTGCCATCTCGTCACGGTGACGGGCAAGGCGGGACTGCGCTTCGGTGTCGCCGTAGGTCTGCGCGTGGTAGATGTCCGAGAAGAAGCTGTGGGAGCGGTTCTCGGAGTAGGTGAGGGGTTCGCTGGTGACGTTGACGACGCCGGCGGCCGCACGCGACTCGGGCTCGTCGGTCGCAGCGACCTCAGCACGAAGCTTCGCCGCTTCGAGGTTCTGCACCTGGATGGCACGAAGCTCGGTGATGCGCTCGTCGAGGGCATCGGCTCGGGCCTTGAGGTCAGCGAGGTTCTTGTCCTCGGCTTCGGTCAGGTCACGGGATTCGTCGGCTGCACGGGTCAGCACGCCGTCGACGGTCTCGCTCAGTTCTGCTCGTTCTTCGACGAGCTGGTCAAGCAAACGCACGGTTGCGCCTTTCTTGGTAGTGGTGGTGGTGTGTCGGGTGCTGGTCGGGTGCCCGTAGCTAACAGGCGGCGCTTCCAGCGGCGCAACGTGGGTTTTGGGTAAATCTATCACGCTGGTCGGCGTGCCTTCGGCATTAGGCGAATGCGCCTCGCCAGCGTGCAAGCCTCGGTGCGATCTCGGGGTCGTCGGCGTCGAAGTGACGCACAGCGAGCACGCGTGCGCCGTCATAGGCCGGTTGTGCGACAAATCCGACGTGGTCCATGCGAGCTTCGAGCCGCACGACGTGCTGACCGGTGCCTCGTGTCTCGGTGCGGGAGCGCACAGGAATAAAGCCGACCGAAAGGCCGGTCACCATGCCGTCGTCGGCCAAGCTGAGCACTTCGGCTGCTCGTTCGGTGCGGGCCATGCGAAAGTCCATCACAAGGCCGTCATTCGTGTTTTCGTATCCGACCGAGGTGCCGACGGGCAGCGTGGAACGTGATTCGTGCTGCTGGTACAGCGGGATACGGTCGCCACGTTCCTGCAGCGTCTTTGTGAATGCGCCACGCTCGAAGCTTTCGGTGAGGCCGTTTGGCATGCGGTACTCGCCGGCCCAGGGCACGACGATGCCGACCAGGTGCCGGAAGCCGTCGTCATCGGTGCGTGTCTCGATGCCGTCAAAGCTGATCGTGCGTGTTTCGATCTCGGTCACGTCAAACCCTCCAAAGCTCGGACCTCGTCGACTGTCATAAAGCCAGCCCGCAGCGCTGTCTCATACGCGTCGTACCGTGTTTGTGTGTCTGCTCGCAGCACGGCGTCAAAGTTGAACACGGCTCGCTGGCCTCGAGGCAGCAGCGTCGACAAAGCCTCTTCGATCTTGATTGCCAG
>TARA_R110002012_G_scaffold5047_2_pt1 | contig 10570 bp, 12 predicted proteins | sample TARA_R110002012 | Tara Oceans TARA_R110002012 (sample SAMEA4396515) | marine metagenome | biome: Westerlies Biome; feature: [DCM] deep chlorophyll maximum layer (ENVO:01000326); material: water (ENVO:00002006), including particulate matter (ENVO:01000060) such as... | depth 40 m
GTTTAATGTTCTTGTTCTACTTAATTTTAAAAACCTATCTCCACAACCCATACATTGCCACATTAAACTGCTATCATGAGCTCCTATTACTTCAAGTCCAGCCATTGATTTCTTTGAACAACTAGGACATTCTTTAGGTTTGCTTTTATAAGGAGTAGTATCTTCTATACCTATCTTTTCAACTATATCATTACCATCCCTATCAGTTATGTCATTAAGTAGAACAAATAACTTTTCTATCATTATTTCAAAATAGCTTCTTTAACAACTTCTTCAACAGAATCATATATTGCAATCAATATTTTTTCTTCTGTTTTTTCAGAAATTAAAGGGACGTCAACATTATCATTTAGTTTTTTAATGATTTTATCTTTCATCTCATCATTAAATACATAATCTGCTATCATTTGTTTTATGTCCATATATCCTCCTATTGTTTAAAACCAAGTAACCAAGCTACATAAGATACTAAACTTGCTAAACTTAACCCAGCAATAGTATTTAATCTAGCTATTGAATTTTCATTTGCTCTTACTCTACCATTCTGTTCTTTAACCATAGACTTTATTTCTTTTATATCTTCAGAAGTTATTTCTTGAATAGTAGAAATCTTTGTTAATTCTTTTATAATTTTATTTTCCATTAAAAATCCTGTGGTTTAATAAATCCTGTTGAAGACTTAGTCCTCTCATATTTCTTAATTCTTTTTATACCTTTTCTAAATTCGTTATCATAAAAAACTGATAAATCTACATTCAAATTTCTAGGATTTTTATAACCTAAAGATATTGCTCCATTTAAAAGAACCTCATGATAATGTGCTGGAACAACTGCTAAAGGACCAGCTACAGAAGAAACTCCTGAATCTGAATCAGTTCCAACAGAAGAAGATACAGCTGCTTTTGTTAAAAAAACTCTTATATTACTATTTCCTGTTATAGAACAAGATTGATAGTCACTAACTCTTCCGTCTCTTGTAACTGTATTAGTAGATTTTTCTACTATACCTAATCTAGGAGTTCTATAGTCACCAACAGAATCCCATTGACTTAACATCCAAAATCTTTTGTTATTAGCATTAGAAATAGGAGCAGTTAATTCAGAATCATAAGAATCTACATAATTTGTACCTGTAAATTCATCATCATCTATAATAGGTTCACCTATTAATCTTGGTATTAAAACATCATTAAAATATACTTTCTCTACCTTTTCTGTACCATCTTCTAAATCATACCATCTTTGCCCTGCTACAGAACTTATTCTATAAGTAGTTTTTGAAATACCAGTAGCTGAAATTATCTCATTAGCAGAATTTTCTAAACACAGATTAAATTGAACATTAGTTAAATTAGGATGATGCTCTTTGAACAATTCCATAACTTGAAGTCTTTTCACTATTTAGCTTCCTTCCTTTTACTTCCATATTTAGGTAAAACAGATTGCATTTCTTCTGTTTTTTTAACCATTAAAATAGAAGCTTGTTCTTTTACTAATGTTAACAATTCAGTATCTTCTTCTTCGTGTACAAAATCAGCAACAAAATATTGACATAAATTTAAAGCAAATTGCACATAAAATAATTCTTTAGCTTCTGAAGGTATTCCGTATAATATAAGTTCTTCTTCATCCTTAGATAAAGTAGATATATCTTTTCCTGATAAATTAAACGTATACTGGAAAGATGTAATTCCTTCAGATTTAAAATTAGGGTAAGTTATCCACCATACTCTACCTTTAGGAAAATAATACACAGACAAAATAAGGTCCTTAGGTTTTATTTCAACACCACCTTTATTGTTTACAAAATACGAAGGACTCCATCTATCATTAGATAAATGAATGCTATTGGAGTTTTCTAACATACTAGATTCACCAATTAAAGTAGGTTGTTTAGAACATTTATAATAAATATCATCATAGTCAACGCCTACATAATTTAGTCTTTCAACAGCTAAAATTCTTCTGTCTTTAGTGAACTCCCTTTTTGAAAATATACATTCTGAATCAGTTGTTGTAGTATGAGGAGTATATATTTTATCTGGAGTAGAAGAAAGAGAGCTTTCAGATAAAGCTTCTATAACACTATCATCAGTCATTAGATTTAAAATATTCTTAAATGTACCTATATAAGTATCGTTTAAAACATCATCACCAAATAAAGAAACAATATCTTCACTTAGCAAAGCGGTCAGTTTATCAATTGGTGCTATCATTTTTTCTTTCTAAATATTTTATCATAATTTTGTTTATACATTTTATCACCTATAGGAACTCTATAAGCTCCACCTTTACCATTTCTACTTTCTTTTTTTTGTTCTTGCATTATGTTTCCTTCTAGTATCTGGTTTGACGCTAGAATTATATTTATTTCCTATACTACTACTATATACTTTTTTTGCCATATTTTCTCCTTATAAGGGGCCCGAAGACCCCTTATAATTTATTAGTTACTCACCTATTAAGATGGGTCAGCTCCTATACCTGCAATACTAAATCCTATACCAGAATTAATACCGTCAAGCCATAACTCGGTAGCTTCAGAACCTCCACCATAGCCATTAGCAGCTATCATAACAATCTTTGCATATTGTGCATTTTTAGGCACAATAAATGCTTCAAGAGTGTCATCTGCTGTAAGACCAGTTTCAGCATCACCTTCAGTTGCTTTGGCATCATACCAAGTCATTGAACTAGAAGATAAAGCTGCGGAAGGGTCTGCACCTACACCGCCAACAGTTACATCTTGCCCAGAATCCATAGTGTACTGAACTTTAGCTGTAATATTTGTAGCCTCATCAGCCTGAGCCAATATAATATTATGACCAGTGCAAGGAAGTGAACTTCCAGATGTTTCTACTGCACCACCACTAGAGTTAGCAGCAACTGTTATAGTTTCTGTTGCTTTTACGTAACCATCTTCTTTAGCGTATGTGAATGCCATATTCAGGCCCCCTAACTAAACTTAAGAATAGCATGAGTTTCAGGTAAACTAATTTCAAGTCCAGCTTCAGTCAGAATCATATCTTGTCTGCCATCAACACCGTTATCTTGAACATTAGTTTCTACGAAAGTGTCTCGACTTACACCATTACCCACAAGTGGTCTATAAGCTACATTCTTTAGGTCAACTGCTACACAGTAATCTTCCCAAGGACCTCTTAATAAAGGTTCAGCAACAAAGTGTAAATTACCAAATATAGTATTTACAACTGTTACTGTATGTCCAAATGCTCCAGGAACACTTGTTACATCTAACCTATACTGAGATGAACCTACAGAGTTATTCATAAAAGAACCATTACCTAATTTATTTAAGTAAGTGATTACTTTTCTTGAAGCTAATACAAGCTTATTACCTGAGTTTCCACTTTCAGGTGCAAAGAAATCTTCCATTGCATCTAAGAAAGCATCATATCCAGATGATGAATAACTCATATTATATACTTTACCATTAGCTGATGTATAAGGAACAATACCATGTGAATATCTAGTTGGAGCACCACCGCCAGCTGCTTCTGCACCCGCAACAGTTATACCATCACCAAATAACATAGCTTGTTCTATATCCATTTTATGTTCCATAAGTTTGTCTGTCCAGATTCTTTGGAACTCGTTTGAAACTCCTCTATACTCAGTAGCAAGTGATGTACCAGAGAATATATTCATACCTGTTTTAAAGATTTGAGTATAACCTTCTCTGTCGTACATTTTGTCTTCCCAACCAACAGGAGATTCAGTACCCTCAGCCCATGCACTACCAATAACTTGACCTTTATTGCCTACAGCAAAAGCTACATTATTAATACTACTACCAGCAACAATTACACCTTCACCATTAATAGATGTAATTCCTGCATCCGTTTCATGATAAATACATTTTTGAGTTGTTGATATTGTTCCAGCTGATATTGCTGCTGCGTGATTGTCTGTTCCAGATACTACAGTAGCATCAGTAGATATTTGGAATCTGTAAACAGTTCCGTCATCACCTTTTATAGCTAATACAGCTCCTGGGACTATGAATGTACATGCTGAGCCTGAACTTATCTTGCCATACTCATCATATAAACTTGTAAGATGCAAGTCTTCGCCTGCTGCTAATGCAGTACCATTTGCTACTGCTCCACCCGCTGCTAAACTATCACCTGTTTTTATTTGAAAATTACGTCTCTGCCATTGATGTCTCTGTTCTAAAAATTTAAAAACAGGGTCATTGGTAGCTTTCTTAGCTATCTTATTCAAATAAACGAAAAAAGGACTTTGTTGTGGAGCAAGTTCTGCAACTCTATCTCCGAAATTAAAGACTCTTCGTGTATTATCTAAGTCGGCCGTACCGCTACCAGCGGCAGAAGCAACGTTACTATAAACTGTTGCCATTTCGTCTCCTATACACTATTTAACCCTCTCTCAGCTGTCGCGTAGACCTTCGAGTAGGATTGTTGTTATTTACCAAGGGTTACTTTTTTTGTAACCACTAATCATCGAATCCATAATTGAGTCTTCTGAACTAGTTGTAGATTCGTTCTGTTGAGCTGGTATAACACCCATCGGAGATGGTACCTGTTGAGCTCTAGCTTGTTGATTAAACGTTTCACTAGGGCCTGTAGGTTGTGTTTGTACTGGCTGTCCAGAACCTTTCTGCATCCTATACAGTTGGACTAAATTATCTATAGTTAGACTATCTGGTTTTGACATAGTATTAACAAACTCATTAGCCTCTTGTGGTGATAAACCAAACTCACCTTGAACCTGACTATGAATGCTTCTTAATTGATTATTCTGCTGTTGACGAGCTTGAGCTCTTTTTATATTATTAACACGAATTTCTTCCTGTCTTTCAAGCTTTTCATTCACCAAGGCAGTATTATATTCACTTTTTAAAGCATTGTATTGAACTATGTTATCTCTCCAGTCGTCTAACTTGTTTAAGTATTGAGCACTAGCACTACTAGGGTCTTCCATCGCTTCCGCTCTGTTAAATCCTGCAGGTGCTTCTGGTTTCGAAGGTGCTGGAGGAAATTCTTCAACTTGTGGCTGTTCTTGCACAGGAGCTTGAGCTTGCTGTGGCGTAGCCATTTGTTGCATTTGTGCTTTTAATTGTTCATTCTCATTCTTAACTTTATCAGCTTCAGATTGCCAGTATTGGAATCTTCGCTCATCGTTTTTAGCTTGAGTTTCTTCAATATTTAAATTAGCACCATCTCCAGCAGGAGTATCCTGTGTGGGAGTTCCTACTACTTCAGTTACAGTATTTGTCTCATTACTTTGTGTAAAAGCATCTTCTACCGATAATTGTTCAGAGCCCTGTGAAGGGGTGTCTGTTTGGTTTGTCTCTAACGCTTCCATTTTTACTTCCTTTTTCTGGTTGCCGCTTTGCTACTAGCGGGTAAACCCGTTTCTTTGCTAGCATCAGAAATTTGACGCTTTACAGTAGCTAGGTTATCATCTAATCTCTTTTCGAACAAGACTCCAGCAGATTTAGCTTTATTTGAAGTTTTATCAAGGTCACCCTTGAATTTCTCAACTTCAACTTTCTTACGAAGATTTACCGCTTCTCTATCTCTAGTTTGTAAATCTCCAGATAATTGCTTAATTTGCTCTTGTTGTTGTTGTACTGTAGATTGTAATTTTGCTATTTCATCAGTACGTTGCATAACGCCTTCGATATCAAATATCTCTGTTTTCTTAAGAACTTCTTGTCTATCAATAAGTCCTTTAGAATATGCATCCATATAAAACTCAAGTTCAGCATATCTGTTAGTAGGCAATGTACTGCCACTAACAACCATTACATCATATTTACCAATAGTAATATCATTAAATACTTGAACTTCCCCAGTTTTATCATCGTATAGACGTTTATTCATAACGTATTCACTCATAGAATTGTTTGGATTAACAAGTCTAAATGTTTTTTCAGTACTATATAATTGTTGCATTAAAGGTATAGCTACTTGACCTACTCTAACTAAAGCTTGTTCTATATCAGATAGTTTAGATTTAATTTTTCTTTGACCAAATTCATCTAAAGATATAGTTGCTTTATATGTTTGAGGAGCTGCTTGACTATTACCCATCATCATTTCATATAAACCTAATTGATGGTCAATATCACTCTTAGCAGTTTGCTCGTTACTATATAACTCATTAGGTAAAGGACTAGGTTGTACTGTAACAGGAGCCCCATCTGTAGGGTCATAAGGTATAGCTACTCCTGGTTGAGCCCATTTTTCTTCAAAATCTTTCATATCTACACTACCTTCAGGAACTAATATTTTAGTATTAGTACTTGTCGTAGCATGAGCTATTATCAAAGAACGTGTTTTATTTATGTATTCTTGTAACCCTTTTATCATTCTAACATCAGATGTAGGATAAGGTGTTCTTGTATGTAAATTACATATAGGAACTATAGGATACTGGTCAATAGGTAGTATTCTAGAATATAATAAAGTTTCTCCAATTACAATACATTGTTTAACTCTAGTTACATTTATTTTAACAATTCTAATTTGTTTTTTTAATATTAAACCCTGATAATCAGTTTGTTCTATTTGAGGTGGTTCAATATTTGGTTCTGGTACTAAAGCTTCAGGGCTAAATCCTGCTTGCATCATACCTTGCTCATCTTGCATTCTTTGTTGTTGTTTTTGCATTTCATATTGTTGCATAACTTGAGCTGCTAATTCTTGAGCTTGAGCTTCATCTACAACAACCTGACCTTGTATAATCCAAGCTGGTTGTTTGATATACTCTTTAAATTCTTCTTCTCCTAAAAGTTCTTCTTTTCCACTAAATTCTTCATATGTTCTAATTTTTTGAACTTCTAATTTATAATATCTTTCATAGCCTCTTACATATTCACTTTGTTCATGTAATAAACCTACATCTTCTGGAAAGAAGACAGTGCTTTCATCACTTCTACCTGTTTCTGGCATATTAAAATCTTGTTCACTATGAGCGTCGTCTATCTCTTTTTTATATTTAGGATACATCTTTTTAGCTTGTTCTCTACTAAATAAACGTGACACTATAATGTTTTCAGCATCATCAAAAAATCTATGTCTACTATTAGGGTCTACATATACATCAAGAGGGTCTATATCGTGCATACAAACTTCACCCTTACCCATATCCATCATTGGGTCTTGATATACATTAATATAACCTATTCCCATTACATAGTAATCATCAATGGCTTGTCTTATAATAGTTCTACCATCGGATATATCGTACATATAAGATAATAATGCACTCATGACATTAGCTACTTTTCTATCAGAATCTTCTCTAGGAGCACATCTAAAAGATGGCCTATTAGCTGTAAGCATAGCTTTAGCTGTTTCTACAGCAGGGTGAACACGATTAACAACAATAGCCGCTTGACCTCTTGCTTCTAGTGTTGCAGCCTGTTCTTTAGTCCATTGTCTACCTAAACGAAACTCTTTGTCTTCTTTGGCTTGTTGGGCCCAAGAATCACGCTTTTTTGTATAGTCTTTATAAAGCTGTATAGTTTCCGTAACTACTTCTGGTGTCTTGTTTTCTTCCATTTTCACCTATTTTTTATCAATTTAATATAACACTATAAAGTCATCCAATCAAGCTTTTTCTTGACTTTGGATAAAAAATCATCATTTTTCTCATAACTTTTTCTTCTAGATGGTCTTGCGCCATGTAACGCAGTCCATATTGCATCCATAACATCGTCATGTTTCCCTTTAGGATATGACAAAAATTCTTGTTGAGCTATATTATCCTGAGGTCTAAAAAAGAATGTCCCTTTTGCAAATAAAGGTACAAGAGATAAAAGTCTTTCACTTTTTCTATTTCTAGGTTTAACACCTTTTTCAAGGCCAGGTATGTATATACTCTCTTTAAACATAAGTTCTCTAACTGCTGTTCTTAATGCTTCTTGATAACCTACAGTTTCAATCATCATTCTCCTAGGCCTATACTTTTTAAAAATCTCAATAAGCTTTGCAGGCTGCTCTGCTGGAGATATTCTATCCCTGAATATGTCAATAATATACTTATTATTATCATAGTCAACACCAATTGTAGTAACCACGAAATAATCAGCAGTGGAAGAAAGGCTACTAGCAGGGTCAACTCCGCAATAGATTTCAACAGGCTTAACTTCTTCTTCATCTCCTTTTGTCCTAACTAGGCAATTCTGCCCATCTTTTCTTTTATAGTCATAGTGATGTAATTTTATCCATTCTGGTTTGAATGGAGCCATATCAGGAGATTGTGCTATATTCATATACTCTTGATAAAACCCATTTAAGTTTCCTACAGAAGCAAATTCTTTCTTTATATCATTTATCCTTGATGTAGGGAATCTTTCGGGCCATATACTCTTCTCATCTTCATCCCAAATAGAATACCACAAAGTATGCCATGAAGTAGATTCTTTAGCCCAATATAAAAAGCAATCCTCTGATATTACCGTACCAATCATAGCTATCTTACCCTCATCAGATAAAGATGGTATCACAGCTTCAGTAACCCATTTTCTATTCTTTGCTCTAGCTTCTGGAGTGTATGCATTTAATTCTGATTCAAAGTCATCTACTATAATAAGATTAGGACGAGTATCACCCTCAATAAAACCCCTAACTCTTTGTCCAGTACCAACAGCTATAAGTCTAGCTCCATTAGCTAATACTATATCATTATTAGTCCATCTCCTTGCAGTATTAGGACCAAGGTCTCCAAATATCTCTTTAAATTTATCTGAGTGAGTTAAATGGTATTTAATACGGGATAAGAAGTTTATAGACTGAGTTTGTGACTCAGATATTATAACAATAAATAAATCTTCATCTGTTCTTTTAAATGCTACTCTCCATAAAGGAAAGATGAGGGTGGTAACGGTAGACTTCGCTGTACCACGAGGTGCTGCTATTAACACCCTCCTTTTGTTGTCGTCAGCTAGATGAGAGTACACATCTCTATGAAAAGGTGGTGTACTCTTTCTAAGCGCTGTAGGGAAGCAGTGCCTTCCGAACAGTGCCATATTATTACGAAGCTTTTTTAATGCTTGCATTTGCTCATACTGAGCTTCAAAATCCATTAATCATCTCCACTAAGTAATTGATAGGCCATTAAAGCAATTCCTGCTGGACCAGCTAAGTTCCTTCCTAATCTTGATATTTTTTTAACATTAGAAATAGAAAAAAGATTTCTTTTCTTTTTTAAATTCTTAAGAGACTCTTGTTGTTCCGCAGAAAAAAGTGAATCAAACTTTAAGTCAGAAGGGTCCCTTCGTAGGGGGGGTCTGCCAGCTCCTGGTTTATTTCTTCTTCCAGTTTTTTTAGGTTGCTTTCCTTCAATTTCTTCTTTTAATTTTCTTTCACTTATAGATATTTCCTTACTTTCAACATATTTAATACCTGGAAATTTACCGCCAGAACCTGGAACGGGCCTTCCTTTTATATCAACATCTGGTACGTCTGTTGCTATAAATCTAATTTTTCCTCTAGTCTTTGCATTTTTTGGGTCCCATATAGCTACAGAATTAAATCCACCCCAATCCCAATCAGGTTTTCCTTTTGGGCTTAACGAAAATACAAATCTACCACCAACATATCTTGGTTTAAATTCTTTAGGAATAATATTTAAAGCATTATCTCTAGTTCCTCTATTCTTTAGGTCTAGCATTATATTGTACATTCTTTTATCAAATTGAGTTGAATGTAGCACGTTACCAAATTTACCAGGTTTGTATTTAATAAATTGTAAACCTTTTGTATCCCAAATAGTTTGACCTCTAGCATTAATACTAGGTTGCCTTCTCATAACATAATTAGCTATCTCAGCATTATTACCCGATGATTTTATAAAATCTTTTACATTGGTTAACTTTACTCTATCTCCTATTATCTCATCAATTATAGGAGAGGATTTTCCTCCGAATATCAACTGATTTGCTTTATCATTACTTAATTTAAAGTACAATTTTTTTTCTGCAAATTTCATATCGTCTATTGCATGTTGTTTATAATAACCTTTTTTATATTTCATATAATTTTTTGTTGCAGCATCTTTATAGGTTTTTATATCATCTAAATCTCTCATAACTACTGGAGACACACCTGTTTCATTATAAAAACCAGAGTTCGCTAAATTTGCAAAAGCACTATAACCTATTCTACCTCCAGTTTTAACAAGTTCCAAACCATATCTAGGAGATTTCCAAGCACCTGGCTTATAAAACCCTTCTAGTCTATTACTTGCAAAATCTGCTACTGTTCTTCTAATACCACCAGGAGTTTGACCTCTCATAGAATACATAGAATAACCTAATAAACCAGGGGCTACAGCATATTTAGCTGGACCAAAACCAAAACCTTCGTCTTCACCAGCATTTATCAGTACTTCTTCGTTAGTCACTATTTACTCCATAGTTTTTTAAATAACATAGCTACTGCAATTATAATAATAACACTAAATACATCAATCATATGATTACCACTATCACTTTCAACACTACCTATAGGAGTTTCTATTCTAACTTTTTGCGTTGATTTCATTATTTTTTCTTTTTAACAACCTTCTTCTTCTT
>TARA_R110002012_G_scaffold20538_4_pt1 | contig 10556 bp, 8 predicted proteins | sample TARA_R110002012 | Tara Oceans TARA_R110002012 (sample SAMEA4396515) | marine metagenome | biome: Westerlies Biome; feature: [DCM] deep chlorophyll maximum layer (ENVO:01000326); material: water (ENVO:00002006), including particulate matter (ENVO:01000060) such as... | depth 40 m
CTGATGACCCCGCTTTACTGGTCTGAAAGTGAACAGCAGTACTATTTGTATCACGGGCGTCGCTTAGAGAGCCCAACCGGTGAGTTTGCAGGGGTGGTGCTGGCTAGCATTACCCCGCGAGTATTTGCCAATGCCCTGCAGCAGATGCACGTGTATGAGGGTGAGAGTATTGCACTGGTCGATTCTGATTCGAAGTTGATTGCTAGGCATCCCGCCCCACCAGAGCCGTTACCCATCGGCATGAACATTACCAGTTCACGCGCTTCTCAAAAGCGAGCAAGAGAGCTGGCGAGGGGAGAGTTCGCCTGGTCATTAACCGCTGTTTCACCCATCGATGGCCAAGAGCGCCTATTTCGCATACAGCGAGTAAGTGATTATCCAATGCTGGTAGTGGTGGGCGTTAACTTTCGCCAAACACTGGCTGCTTGGCGACAGCGCGCCTGGATATTAACGCTGGTGATGGCCGTAATTGCGTTATTGGGGGCGTGGGGTGCGCGTCACTATCTCAACCGTCTCTTATTATCCTATCAATTACGTCAACGGATCGAGGAGCGCGAGCAGGCGCGTGCCGAAGCGCAAGTTGCCGCTGCCGCCTTCGAAACGCACCTGGGGATTCTGATTACCGATCCGCAAGGAATCATTCTCAGGGTCAATGCTACGTATACCCGTATTACCGGCTACCGTGAAGCCGACCTCGTCGGCAAGTACTTTCGTATGTTTAGTTCAGGCCTGCATAGCGATGCATTTTATCGTCGTTTATGGAAGCGTGTTATGGACACCGGCCATTGGGAAGGCGAGCTATGGAGCCAGCGTAAAAATGGTGAGATGTTTCCTGAATGGTTAACCATTAGCGCGGTTTATAGCGATGACAAGACCCTGACCCACTATGTGGCCACCTTAAATGATATCAGCGAGCGTAAAGCCGCTGAGCAGGAGATTCATCAGCTGGCGTTTTATGACCCATTAACCGGTCTGGCAAATCGACGTCTGTTCATTGACCGCATGGGGAATGCCCTGAAAGAGCTTTGTCGCCGCCAACGCTGTGGCGCGCTTATATTGATTGATATCGATAATTTCAAGCAAATTAATGACACCCTCGGCCACTATACCGGCGACCAGTTGTTGCAGGGATTGGCGCGGCGAATGCAACAAATGTTGCGCGACACCGATACGTTAGCGCGCTTGGGCGCGGACGAGTTCGCCGTATTAATTGAAGGGGTGGATAGCTGTCCTGAAAAAACTGCACAACTCGCTGAAAAAATTGCCTACAAACTGTTAGCCACACTTAATGAGCCCATTGTCGTGGGCGAAGAACACCTTAGGGTATCGGGTAGCATCGGTATTACCGTCATGGAGAATAATGAGCACAGCGTCGACGACTATTTGCAGCAGGTGGACATGGCGCTGTTTCAGGCCAAAATCAGCGGGCGTCATCGTGTCTGTTTCTTTGCTCCTTCCATGCAGACCGCGCTATTGGCGCATGTGAAGTTAGAGTCGGACGTGCGACTTGCGCAGGTGGAGCAGCAATGGCAGCTTCACTACCAGCCTCAGGTGAATCATCACGGTACGATTACCAGTGTGGAAGCATTATTGCGTTGGCAGCATCCTGAGCGGGGTCTGGTGTCACCGGGCGAGTTTATCCCGCTCCTGGAAAGCACCGGCCTGATTAATGATGTGGGCGAATGGGTGTTAGAAAATGCCTGTTATCAATTGGCACGGTGGTCGCAGCAACCGCTGCTTAGCCAGTTGACTATCTCGGTCAATATCAGCCCGTTGCAGTTTCGTGATGAGCATTTCTTAGAGCGGGTCCAGGGCGTGTTTACGCGCACCCAGGCACCACTGGACCGGCTAAAGCTGGAAGTGACCGAAACCCTGTTTGTAGAAGCGCGCGATGACGCACGGGATAAAATGCTCGCGCTAAAAGCCCAAGGGGTGCGCTTCTCTCTGGATGATTTTGGTACCGGCTATTCGTCCCTGGCTTATCTTGCCCACCTGCCGTTGGATCAACTGAAAATAGATCAGTCATTCGTGCATCAGGTACTGGACAGCCCAGCCAACGCGGCGATTGTGGAGAGCACGATCGCCTTGGCGAAAAGCCTTAATTTAGAGGTCATCGCAGAAGGGGTGGAGACCAATGCACAGCAGACGTGGCTATGGGCGCATGGCTGCCACGCTTACCAAGGCTTTCTGTTTGGGCGCTCGAGTACCGCTGAGGCGATCGAGCAGCGGTTGTCTCGCCATTGATTTCTTAATCGGCTGCCAGACATGTAGAGCAAGAAGCTTCGATATCCGGCAAGCAGGCCGCCAGCGTGTCGGGCTGGATAATTTCCAGACGAGAGTCCTGACGCCATGCGCTATTTTCGACGCTGAACGTTCCTTCTGCGCGGTTAAAGCGTTTCCAGCCATGATCAGTATGAAATACCCCTTTAATGCGAGCTTTTTGAGGTAATTCGCTCAACAAGGCGGCTAACTGATCCAGATCGAAACACTCGCTTGGATGCCAACGTAACCCGACGCTTGTATAGCCCAACGAGGTGCCGGTTTCTTTCTGCGGCTGGCCCGGGGAAGGGGGAGCGTCGAAGAAATTGCCTGTTAAGCTGGGCGTTGCCACTAGCGCTTGATGACTGGTGGGCATGGCGGTATCACTGGCGTCGGCGCTGCCGCTCTGAGTCAGCAGCTTGATAGGCAGTTCGCCATGGTGAGCTTCCTGTACCCATTTACGGGGCGGCCAGCGTTGCGCCACAAAGGCATGAGCGGCGTCTATCTGTTCGGGTGTACTGTGGTCGAGCATGGTCAACGCCACCGCATCCGCCATATCGAGCTGATCGCGGAAGGTATCGTGCTGCCGAGCGCGGGGATCATCCAGCCGCCGTGGGTCGAGGGTGGCAATAATATCACGCACGTCAATGACGTCTTGAAAGGCCTCGCCACGAAGCAGGTCCAGTAAGCCCGCCGGGTGGCCCAGCCCAGAGGGCTCAATAATCACTCGGTCGGGTTTACTGCGTGCCAGCAGATTCACCAAGGCCGCTTGCAGCACAAAGGCGAGCTGGCAGCACAGACAGCCGCCCGGCAGCCCTTTAACGACGACATCATCGCGGGCGTCGAACATGGCCTGGTCGATACCAATTTGGCCAAATTCGTTAACTAATATGGCCCACGTTTCATCCACAGGCTTTTGCTCGATCAGGCTGTGGATAAGCGTGGTTTTGCCGCTGCCGAGAAAACCGGTAACGATATGCACCGGTACGTTGATGACTGCGGTCACTGCTAGCCCCCGGTCATGTTCATAAAGCGCACGACCTGGATATCACCGTCGGTAGTGAAGTGGTGGCGTTCGGGCTTCAGGGGCAGGGCGTTAATGATGGCATTTTTAAGCGCCTGCATATCGCCGGGGTGACGGCGCATGACGGTGCGAAGATCCACCGAGTGCTCGTTGCCCAAACATAGCAATAGGCGTCCTTCCACGGTGACGCGAACGCGGTTGCAGGTGTCACAAAAGTTGTGGCTGTGGGGCGAGATGAAACCCACACGACTCTCACTATCGGCCATTCTAAAGTAGCGCGAAGGGCCTGGGGTGGTTTCAGCCGTGGCCATCAGCGGATAACGGGTTTCTATTAACGATTGCACATCGTCGCTTGAGTAGAATGTTTCTGCCCGCGAGTGATCAGAAACATCGCCAAGCGGCATCTCTTCGATAAAGCTGATATCGAGGCCTTCCTGGCGGGCAAAAGTGACCAGATCGATCACTTCGTCATCGTTACGGCCTTTTAAAATCACTGCGTTAAGCTTGATGCGCTTAAAGCCCGCTTCCTGGGCGGCATGGATACCGTCGATGACCTTGGCCAAATCGCCGGTGCGGGTAAGCTGCTTGAAGCGCTCGGCATCGAGCGAATCCAGACTGATATTCAGCCGCCGCAGACCGCTGGCATAAAGCTGCTTGGCGTGTTTACGCAGGCTTGCGCCGTTGGTGGTCATGGTGAAGTCGTTAAGCCCGGGCATCGCGCCGATTTCATCGACCAACTGTTCGATACCGCGACGAACCAGAGGCTCACCACCGGTCAGACGAATTTTTTCTACCCCAAGCTCGGTAAACGCACGGGCCACCATGGCGATCTCTTCAAGTGTGAGCACTTGAGCACGCGGTAGGAAAGTCATTTCCTCACTCATGCAGTACACGCAGCGGAAATCGCAACGATCGGTTACCGAGATACGCACGTAGCTGATGCGTCGGCCAAAGTCGTCGATCAGTTGCTGAGCGGATTGCTGTTGCATTGTCTGTTGCTCGCTCATAGCCATCCCGTTAGTGGTTGTATGCTGACTACCTCGCCTGGTTGTGCGCCGTCTTGGTTGTCGGCAAGCTCAATCAGGCAGTTAGCAGCCACCATCGAGGTTAAAATACCCGACCCCTGTGCGCCGGTACTGCTGACGTGTAACTGTCCCGTCACATCAGTATGGTAAATGCCGCGAATAAAGTCAGTACGTTTCAAGCGGCTTTTTAAGACGTTATCGCTAATCGCATGGAGACGAAGGGGGGGGGCGGCCGACTGCCCATGCAGGAGGTTCAGCAAGGGCGTGACAAACTGTAGAAAGGTTACCATGACCGCGACAGGATTGCCGGGCAGACCAACAAGTGGTGTATGTTTTTCGCCCAGCCAACCGCAGGCCATGGGGCGACCGGGCCGCAACGCTACACGCCAAAATGCCAAGCGTCCCAGCTGTTCTAACGCCTCGCGGGTGAAGTCGGCCTGCCCCACTGACACGCCGCCGCTGGTAATCACTAAATCGCTCTTCTCGGCAGCCTGCTGAAGCGCTGTTTTGGTCGCGTCCAGATCATCGGGCAATATACCCAGATCAATCACCTCGGCACCCTGCTCGGCAAGCAAGCCGATCAACGTGAAGCGGTTAGCATCATAAATGCCGGCCTTGGGTAACGGATCACCCGGCGCGGTAACCTCATTGCCGGTGGAAAAGATCGCCACCTTGGGGCGCCGGTAAACGCCGACCTCTGCATGCCCTAATGATGCCAGTAGCCCGAGTGAGGCAGCATCGAGCCGCGCTCCCGCGGGGAGAGCCGTCTCGCCAATGGCAATATCTTCTCCTGCCTGGCGAACGTGCTGGCCGTGTTTGAGGAGTTCTGGAGACTCAATGATCACATGCGCAGGCTTATCATCTAACGGTTCGCGCAGTTGTTCACTCATCACCACGGTATCGGTGCCCGGCGGCAATGGGGCGCCGGTGGTAATACGCACACAGTGACCGGCAGGTACCAATTCGCGGCGATATTGCCCGGCCAACACTTCACCAGCCATTGGCCAGTGGGTTTGCTTGGCCCCAACGCCTTCTCTGGGCAAGGCTAGCGCTACGCCATCCATGGCCGCATTGGTATTTTGCGGCACATTAATGGGCGCCTGTACGGCCGCGGCCAAACGGCGACCATGCGCCTGCGTCAGGGGAACATGTTCGCTACCCAGCGGGCGCTCAATCAACGTGGCGAGTGCCTGGCGCGCGTCGTCGACGCTCAGCATCTGCTCGCCAAGGTCAAAGCAGGAGAGCGTCATCTAGCCTCCTTTTCTGAAGGTTTCAACAGCGCCTCTTCCAGGCGCAGCTTCTCTTCCTCGGTATTAAGGTTGGCAAACGCATCGGGGCAGTCCGACATATCGACCTTGCACCACGCATGGCGGGCGTACCAGCGATCAATCTTGCGTTCGCCTTCAGCAAGCGTGGCGGCCAAGTCATCGGCGAGCGAAGTGCGTATCAGCGCCACTACCGGGTGCAGCCGGTCGCCGTCAAAAGCTACGGCGATATCATGATCGCCAATGCCCTCCACCATGCGAGCCACTAGATCATTGGGCAGGGCAGGGGAGTCACAGGGGACCACCAGCAGCCATGACGTTTTGGCCGCCCGAAGGCCACTATAGATACCCATCAAGGGGCCTTTAAAACCACCTTCGGCACCGTCCATTACCAGATCAGCAATGACACGATCGGCAAAGAATTGGTAGGCGTCAGTGTTGCGGTTGGCGTTAATGAGAAGTTCGGCCACGCGCCCCTCAAGGCGAGTCACCACATGGCCGACCAGCGGTAAACCCGCAAACGGCTCAAGACCCTTGTCGCGGCCGCCCATCCTGCGCCCTTCGCCGCCGGCGAGAACCATGCCGGTGAGTTCGTGAGTGGATATCATGCGCTTGCCTCTTTGGATGAACGGGCATGGGTTGGCCGTGCGGGAATAGCGTCCAACGCTAGACGTTGCTGGGTGTTGATGGCTTGAAAATGGCGCCCTTTGGCGCGGGCAATCAACATGACACCAAAGCGTTCGGCTAATTCAACGCCTTTTTGGGTAACGCCAGAGCGCGATACCAGGACACTAATCCCCATTTGCGCGACTTTTAGCACCATCTCGGACGTGAGTCGCCCGGTAGTGTAAAAAATATCCGCATTGGCGCTGTTCGCCTGTTGAAGCCACTGGCGCCCCGCCAACGTGTCTACCGCGTTGTGGCGCCCAACATCCTCAACAAAGTCGAGCACCGTGGCCTGATGGCAGAGCGCGCAGCCGTGCACAGCGCCCGCGCTTCGATATGTCTCGTTATAGGCGTTAAGGTTTTGCAGCATTTGGTAGAGCGTCGACTGGGCTAGGGGCGTAGTAGGCAGCGCCGTCAATGCGGTTTGATCCAATAGTTTACCAAACACCGTGCCCTGGCCGCAGCCCGTGGTGACCGTACGGGTGCTAAGGCGCGCCTCCATATCGTCGGGTAAATGACGCGTCACCACCACGGCCGCTTCGACCTCCCAGTCGACCTGGACAACGGTTAAATCTTCGGCTGCTCGCAGCAGTCCTTGATTGCGCAGATACCCCACCACCAAGGCTTCAGGATCATCGCCCAACGTCATTAAGGTGACGATCTCACGTTTATTGAGATATACCGTCAGCGCGCGCTCAGCAGCGATCGCCTGCTGGCGCTCATCGCCAAACTCATCAACGATGCTAATCTCGGTGGTGGCCGGTAAGCGGGCACGGCTTAACTGAAGGGCGGGCATTGATGATCCTCGCAAAACGACAGGGTTGACGATGATGGCGCTGGGGAGGCTTACTTGTCTACCCATTCAATGGCTATATGTTGAAAGTCTACGGTGTTTGCTAAGGGGGTAACGCGATGACTGATAATGTACGTTCACTGAGTATTACCCTAGTTGCCGAGCCCAAACAGGTGAAGCGTTTTACCCTAACCCAGTGGCGGATTGACGACATTACGCTGGGCGATCAAGGGGAGCACGTGCTTAACCTGCAGCTTTCCATGACCGAGCGGGCGGCCTACCGTTTTAACCTCACCTCAAGCACACCACGGTTATTTGTACGAGCAGGCTTTACCGGGCAAACGCCTAAGCCAGATGCGATCACGGCCAGTCAGGATGTCGCGGCGGGGTGGATGGATGGCGAGCAGCAGGTGCTGGAAGCCCCCATGCCGATGGCTATTCATATATGGATAGAGCGTTACCTTGCCCACCATGGTGAAGCACCGATGGAAATGCGCAAGAAAAAGCGTAAAGGAGCCGGGCGCGCGAAAGAGACGCCCACCAAGGAGCAGCCACAATGAGCCGCCTGGAGCGTTGGTCGCGACTAAAACGTAACGCCCAGAGCGAGCAACGCGAGCCAGCCACTCCTTTAACCGGCCCGGCTGACAGTGAGGCGCCTGAGGACGAAGCCGAACAGGCCTACGTCCCCGCCGACCAACCCGCAGCTCAGCCATCGTCACCGGACGACCTCGACGACGAGCCAGCACGAGCGCCTGAGCCTGGCAGCCTTGACCATACCTTGCCAGATCCCGCTACCCTGGAAGCTGGCAGCGATTTCAGTGCCTTTATGGTGCCAGGAGTGAGTGGGAGCCTGCGTCGGCGAGCTTTGAAACGGCTGTGGGCGACGGGTAATTACAACGTTCGAGATGGCCTGGATGATTACGATGCCGACTACCGACAGCAGCTAAAGCCCATGGCAGAAGGGTTGGCAGAAAACTTGCGTCGTTGGACTCATAAAATAGAAGAAGCGGCCGATAAACAGTTAGATGAGGCGCAACCCGAGAGGCAGCAAGACCTAGCCGCCAGCGAGCAGGGCACTGAGAGCGAGCATGACAGTGCAACCGAGCAATCAGCAGCGTCAAAGGAAAATGCAACCGGGTCTTGCACGGTGGGCAGCAACACGGTAAAAAGCGCCTCGCTAGACGACCAGTCTGATTATTTTTCTAACGCTGAAAAGAAACCTTGATGTCCTCTGGTAAGCTTTAAAAATCAGGATCTTGAGTAGCGATTAACGCATTAGTGTTAATAGCGTTGAAGGGTGTCAGGTTGGCAAAAAGTGCATTTCACCATAGGCTGAACTTAGCTTCTACGTATGGTTATGCCACAATAGTTAATCAATATAATTCAAAATTATAATAAGAATTATTCACTGACCGTGAGAGCGCATGAACCAACGAATCCAACTGGCGTCGCTAGACAGCCAGCGCAATGCGGAGGCCAGAGAAGCGGTACGCCAGCGTATCTCTTGGCCCGCTAATTTAACACCCGCCAATGTGACCTATCACAGTCGTGGTCATGCGCTACTGTTAGGCAGTGAGCGTGATACGCGACAAGCCGCGCGTGCCCTGCAAGGACGTGGCTTAGCGTCATTGACGTTAATTTTTACTGCGCCCAACGTTGCTACATCAGATGATGAGATCAATGATAATGAGCTGATCGCTGCCACAACGACGCTCACTACCCAGGCGCTGACCCGTGCCCAGTCGGAAAAACTGCACATTAGTGGACATCTGGGTGCGTTTAGCGCGACGCTGAATAGCGATGAGCCGCTTAATCTCGCCCGCGCCTTGATTGGGCGAGAAACGTTTGATCTGATTCTGGATTTAAACACTACCCCTTGTTTGTCGGTTGAATTGCCGCCTCCCGGCTACGTGGTATTTAACTGGCAGCAGGCGGAGACAAGAAGCACTGCGCTAGAAGAGTTTGCCGAATTGATGGGCGAGTTCGACAAGCCGCGCTATTTTCAGGTTAACAGCGACCTATGTGCCCATTCGACCAGCGGCAATATTGGCTGTACCCGCTGCTTGGATGTTTGTCCGGCAGACGCTATCTCCAGTATTCAGGGACGGATAGAGGCGCATATCGAGGTTGACCCTTATCTCTGCCAGGGGGTGGGTAGTTGCACCAGCGCTTGCCCCACGGGAGCGATCGAGTTTCGGTTACCGGAAACGCGCCGCCAGCAAGATACCCTCTCTACCTGGCTCGCCGCCTACCGCGACGCAGGTGGCCAGGTGCCGGTGCTGCGTTTTATCACCCATGAGTCACAAGACGCTGAACGTGCAGCAGGCATTGTAACGGCAGGCCATGTGATTGATGTTCCGTTAGAAGAGCTGGGGGCCGCGGGCCATGATCAGTGGTTAACCGCGCTGGCTGCTGGTGCCGCCGAGGTGCGCATTCAACTGCATCCTGATATGCCTGCCCGTTTGAGCGCTTTTTTAACCGACCAGCTTGCCCAGGCACATGCTCTATTAGATGCCTTGGGTCATGAGCTTGCTCGCGTTCAATTGATTGAGGTCGCCGATGGGGCCGCGCGTGATGCCTTGCCAACGCTTATGCCGCTCACGCAGTCGCCGTTAAGTCTTCCCGAGCCGGAAAAGCGGGCACGTTTGAACCGTGTCCTGGCACGCTTAGCCGAGCTGGGTAATCCCAGCAGTGAGCGGATTGCGTTGCCAACAGGCGCTGCGTATGGCGCTATTCACGTTGATAGAGACGCCTGTACGCTGTGCCACGCCTGTGTGAGTAACTGCCCCACTCCTGCACTCAAATCAGGCGGTGCTACGCCTGCACTGAGCTTCCTTGAAGCGGACTGCGTGCAGTGTGGTTTGTGTGAGCAGGCCTGCCCGGAAAATGCGATCACGTTGATGCCCGGTTTCCTCGCCTCAGAGGAGCGCGAGACCCGGCATATTTGTCATGAAGAGGCGGCGTTTGAGTGCATTAATTGCGGCAAGCCGTTTGCGACCGTCAGTACGGTTAAGACGATTAAGGCGAAATTGGCGAATCACCCCTATTTTGCTGGCGAGGCGATGATTCGTCTGGAAATGTGCGAAGACTGCCGGGTTAAAGATGTCTGGAAAACCATGATTCGCGATCCCGATTCACAACTGAAGGTATAAGCCGATGACGGATGCGCTATCCACACTTAACGAAACAGAGGCGCTACGCGCCGATATTTATGCGCTATTAGCGTCATTGTTGCGCCAGGCACCGGATACCGAGCTATTGAACTGGTTGGCTGACCTGATCATTGAGCAAGACGGTAGCCGGTTGGCAGAGTGCTGGCAGGAGCTGGCAGGTGCCGCTAAAAGCGAAACAGAAAACGGTGCTGATCCTGAGCGCTTGCAACGTGCCCATTTCCGTCACTTAGTGGGTGTTATTCAGGGCGAAGTATTGCCGTATGCCTCCTGGTACCGCAATGGCGAATTAATGGAGGCGGCTTTGGTGGCGCTGCGCCGCGACTTAAAAGTGCTTGGCTTTGAGCGCAGTGA
>TARA_R110002012_G_scaffold286879_1_pt1 | contig 10552 bp, 9 predicted proteins | sample TARA_R110002012 | Tara Oceans TARA_R110002012 (sample SAMEA4396515) | marine metagenome | biome: Westerlies Biome; feature: [DCM] deep chlorophyll maximum layer (ENVO:01000326); material: water (ENVO:00002006), including particulate matter (ENVO:01000060) such as... | depth 40 m
GAAAATGCTGATGAGCCTAATGCAAATGGTGAGTGGAGATACATAGAAGGAGAAGATGTATTGCAATATTATGATGACACACTTACATCTACTACTGTAAATAATCAGATATTTGAAGCAGGTAAAGACTTTCAAACTTTTATGGATCAGCAATTAGTGAATGCAAGTATGGAATTAAATAATTTATTAGATGCTAAGTATCCTACACCTTTACCTAAGAATACACAAATATCAGAAGCTGCATCTAGTGGATTAACAATAGAATATGATGCAATAGTTGTTAAGGCTACTTGTTATATATGTGCTAGCAATTTAATTAGAAGTAAAGACCCTACAAGTGAAGAAGCAGATTATTACTATTCTTTAGTAACCAATGCAGAGCTTACAGGAATTACAGATAGGTTAAATAAAGGTGAGTGGAAATTATCTTTTGAAGTTGATAATAAGGATTCTCAAGGCTCTATTAGAAAGATTACACAAGCAGGAACTATGCAACTTGTTGAAACAGCAGGTGAGTATCATGGTGAGCCTTATGATTTACTAAGAATAACTTGTACTACAGGTGGTGCTTATGGCACAGCAAAATGCAAAGTAGAATACTATGGTGGTGATAAGTTGTTTGGTAGTGAAACAACAAATAATATTGTGTCAGGAACTTTAGATGGTTGGGGTGGTTTAGGAGGTGTTAGAGTTAGATTTCAAGGTGCTTCAATGACAGCAGATGACCAATGGGAGATTCCTGTAGTATCAGAAGCAAGAAAAATTAGCAATTCTTCAACAGGCACTATTAATTTAAGTAGAAAAGGAAAGACATTCTAATGGCAGTTACTTACACAAATAATTTTAATAATATCATGGATAAGCTAATGGAAACTATTAAAGCAGAAATGCCTATCCCTATTCAAAAAACAACCATAGGGCAACCATTATTAAAAGCAAATGAATCTATAAGATTAATTCCTAATGGATCAAGTTTGGTAGAATATGCTTCACATATGGAGCAAAGAGAATACAGCGTAACAATACAATATGTATTTCAAGACAGAAGGGAAACTCATAACTTTTTAGATCATGTAATGAATAACTGTAGTAGGTTAGAAGCATTAGTGCATGATAATTTAACTGTAACATTAACTGATTCAACTACAGCATTTGATTTAAAAATGAATGAAATGGAATTAGATGCAGAGATAGAAGAAGAAGGTTTCTTTGTTGTAGAGTATGACTTTACTTGTAACCATATTGGAAATGTAGCATAGGAGAAATATGAAAATAAAAGCAAATAAAAAATTTAGCAATTTAGATCCACAGTCTATACCTTGTGATGTATCTATAAGAAAAGGTTTAAAAAGTGGTAAGGTTGTTGATGTTGAGCAAGATGTAGCTGATAAGTTGTTAGCTATGAAAATAGTAGAACAAGTAAGTAATAAAAAATCTAAAAAAAGTAAGGAGAATAAATAATGGCAGATGCTAGAGTTCTTCCTATAAGTAATGTAAAAGCAGGCATAAAAGCTGAAACTAGCACTAATTTTGGTGCAGGCTTAGATGATTCAGGAGCAGATGGTACTGCATATCATCAACTAAATATGGTACAGGTGCAAAAACCTGTGTTTAGCATTACTAGGGAATCAAGATTATTATCAGGCAGAGGAAGTATTAAAAATGCTGATGATACAATTATAAGTCAAAAAGGTGGCACAATAACTATGCCATTTGATATGATTGCAACACCTAAATTATTATCACAGCACTTAGCTTTAGTAGGTCAAGAGCATAGTGAATCAGGTAGTGGTGGTAGTGAAGTGCATGAAACTCAATTTGATGGAAGTAGTAATGCAACATCAGTAGGTGGTGATACTACAAACAATATACCACATAGTGTAAATTTAGCTTACTATCCTGCTGCAAGTGAAGGCATTAGGGTATGTGGTGCAGTTTGTTCAGACTTGAGCATATCAGCAGATTATGGAACAAATGGTGGCTTTGTATCAATGAGTGGTAACTATTTCTCAGGTTTTTCAAAAACAGAAACAACAAGCTCAAAGCTAGAAACAGATTTCACTATAGCTAATTGGAATGCTCCTGCAACTTCATATTATCATATAGGTGGATTGACTACTAAAACATTAGATGTTGAAGGTAATGCTACACAAAACTTAGTTCTTAAATCATTTAACTTTGATATATCAAATGGTGTTAATAGAATTGGTTTTAATGCCAATGGCAATGCAGAAGCCTATGCTTTACCTGAGTATACAATTACAGGAAGCATATCACTTAAATATGATGATGAGTTTGATTATGGTGGTGGCAATAATGTTATACAAGATTTCTTAGATGGAGATACTATGTCTTTAGCATTGAAATGGGGTGATGGAACTGTAAGTGCAGCAGGTGAAATGAACATTTTAGCAGAGATACAGTACACAGGTGATCCTGCTCAAGATATAAGTGAAGGTGGAATTTTTCACAACTTATCTTTTGAGTGTGTGCAAAATAGTTCTACTGAAGCATTTAAATTGACACAGTTTGTAGGCTCATCTCAATCAGCTTGGTAAACTTAGCTTTGTTTAGTATATTACCATACTAAATGGAGATTGAAAATGGCTAAAAATGTTAAAGTACAAGGTGAAAATGTTAAGGAATTAACATTTGAAGTTAAGGATTTAAATCTTGATGAGAGATGTGAATTCAACAATATTGTAACAAAGAAAAGTGTAACTGATTTATGCTTTGGTGATTATGTTGCTATGGTTAGATTAGCAACCACTTTTGATGATGAAAAGCTGAATGAGTTTACTGATACTGAAATAATTGGTATGGCTTGGAAATGTTACGAGGTTGTGAATAAAAAAAAATTGAAGAAATAGATTTAATACTAAATGTTTGGTTTACAGTTAAGAAACCAACAACTCAATTTTTAAAAGAATTCCCTTATGAAGCATTAAATCCTGTAACTCAAGAAGCAGTAACTATTGAAGGTAAAGAACAAATATATGATATATTAATGCAATGCTATGATGAAGCAGTTACAAAAGGATTTGATGTGGGTGAAGCCCTGTATAATCAGCACTTCTTTTTTTCAGATCCTGCCCATCTTTATGATAGCGATTGTCAGAACTTAATTAAAAAATATATATTCTGTGATACCTTTAACTGCCCACCTTACCCAAGTTTGCAAGACACACCTGCTGACTTAGTAGATAATTTTTTACTTATAAAAAGAGAAATAAAAAAAGCTAGCGAAGAAGGAAATTAATATGGCAGGAAATACATTTACAGAAAAAATCAAGATACAACTGCAAGGTGCTAAAAAAGCAGCAGCAGGTGGTAAAAAAGTTGAATCTAGTCTAAAGAAAATCCAAAAGGCAGCAGTTATGGCAGGTGGCTCATTCTTTGCTGCACAAGGCATTATAAATGGAATGAAACATATTATAAGTCTTTCTATGGAAACTGAAAAAGTAGGGCAAGCATTTCAGGCAATGGGTAGTAATTTTGGTATAGCGAGAATGGATTTAGATAAATTAAGGCAAGCTGTTAATGGAACTGTAAGTGATTTAGATTTAATGACAGAAGCCAATAATGCCCTGACACTTGGAGTTGCAGATTCTGTAGAACAATTAGCAGACATGTTTGATGGTGCTCAAAGGCTAGGTAAGGCACTAGGATTAAACACTACACAAGCTGTTAATTCTCTTGTTACTGGTATGGGTAGGCAATCTAAATTGATGCTAGATAATTTAGGTATAATTGTAGATGCAGAAACAGCTTATAAAAACTATGCTAGAGAAATGGGTATTGTTAATAGAACATTAGATGATAATGAAAAAAAATTAGCTTTTAACAATGAAACTGTTAGGCAACTTAATACTTCTGTTAAATTATTAGGTGATGAAAGTTTAAGTACATCAGAAAATATGGCAGCACTAACTACATCAGCAGAAGGTTTTTTTAGCACAGAAACTGCTTTTGCAATGAATGTAATATCTAGACTTTTTCAAGATATAGGTCTTGGTGCTAAAGATGGTGAAGTTGGAATAAGTACTTTTAAAGAAGCATTCAATGCTCTTGTTGATGTTGATAATTTAAGTGGTTTTGCTCTTGAATTCAAGGCAGGTCTAGATATGATGGCTCCTGAATTAGATAAAGCAGGATTAAGTGTAGATGAGCTTATGGTTGGATTGAATGAAGCACTAGCTATAGATCCTGATTTAATTATTGAAGGTGTTTCAACTTTAAGAACTTATAAAGATGGCTTTGGTGGCTTTAAAACTGAGATTGATAATTCTACAGCATCTATGTCAGGGCTTCAATTTCAAGCTAAAGAAATGGATAAAATAATTCAGGCTTTTATATCAGATTTAATGGAATATGGTGATTTAAATAGAGGTCAAACAACACTTTTAGTTACATATTTAATGGAATTAGAAAGAATTGTAGAATTAGAAAAAGAAAGAGGACAATTAAGAGTTGGTGTAGGATTAGAAGAAATAGAAATACAAAACCTTTATATGAGGGGAACAGAAGATAGTAATTCACTTCAGCTTGAAAAATTCAGAAATTTTGAAATTGAAATAGACTATGTAAATAATTTAAAAAATTTATATGATGACTTTTCAAAATCATTAAGCACTTTAACTAAAGATCAAGTAGATTCAGCTATGGCAGTAGGTGCAGCTCAAAAAAACTTAGCAAGTGCAGCAGGAGCATCAGCTACAGCATTCATAATTGCAGAATTACAAAAATCAATAGCATTATATATTACAGACGCTTTTGCAAAAGGTGGAATACTTGGTGGTATTGCAGGAGCAGCAACAAGTGGTATTGTAGGTAACTTATTTAAAGGTGCTATTGGAAGTGCAGAAACAGTATTTGCAGCAGAAGGATATGATGGTATTGTAACTGAGCCTACAATGTTTGTAGCAGGTGAGGCAGGTGCAGAGTATGTAGATATCGATCCTTTAACAAATGAAGGTGGTGGTGGAGGTGGAAAAGGCTCTACCATTATATTTCAAGGCAATGTAATGAGCCAAGACTTTATAGAAGCAGAAGCTATACCTATGATTAAAAATGCACTTAGAAAAGGTGGAGATATAGGCATAGGCTAATGTTAGAGTTACCACAAAAATTCCAAAATGATATACAAGGCAAAGATACACATCTTATACCCCTTATAAATATTGATGATAGAATATATCTATCTACTAATAAAATATCTTTAGATAATAATTATATACCTCTAGTAAAAGACTTAGGATCTGTAAAAGAATCTATAGATGTAGCTAAGAAAAACTTTAAAATATCTAGTGTTAGTTTATCTTTTTATAATTATGAATACAATGATAGCTACTTATCACATCAATTATTTACACCCTCAGTAATGAATAAGAAAATGACTATCTATTTAAAATCACAATCAGCAGATAGTATAGATGATTGTTTATTGGTGTATAGTGGTTATATAAAAGATATAAAAGAGAATGCTGATTTAGTAAGTATTGAAATAGAAGATAGAACAGAAAGCACATTACATAAAGATTTACCTATGGAATTTGTAAAAGATGATATTGATTTACCTGATAAGTACAAGAATAAAAGAGTGCCTATTGTGTATGGCTTTGTAGATAAAGCACCTTGTGTGTATTATAATCTATATGGCTCTGCTTTAGAGAATGGAAGCACTAAATACTCTATTACGCCTGATAGCTTTGCAATAGGATCAATAACAAATCCCTCTGTATTAGATAATGATATATATTTAACTATAAGAGAAAATGCAACATTATTTGCAAGTCAATCACAAGACACATTATATGCAAGTGGAGTAACAGAGCAATATTATATTTTTTATAATATGATATTAGTAGATAAATATAGTGAAGTAAACTCTGCTTCAAATGAAGTACAAACATCTATTGGAAACACAGATACTTCTCCTACAGGATATAATTATGTAGAAGTAGAAAATACTTCTGATGTTGTGTTTTCAGGTGGCTCTTATAATTTATACTATCAATTAAATGATGGGTTAAGTTTTGAGAAGAAAACAATTCCTATTAAAATGTATAAAGATATTGAAGGAACTACACCATCAACTGATTTAGCAGATGAGCCTTATTTAGATGTAAAAGACTTTTCAGATGTACCTGAAGTATTTGCAAATCCTGAATATTGGTTTTGGGGTAATAATGATGTTGTAGATTCTGTTAATTATAATAATATATATGGAGAAAGTTTAATTAATTTTGAAGCTAAAGATTTTTGTTCTGAAAATAGTGTATTAAAAACGTTAACAAAAAATGATAATTCAGAAAAAGAAATTAAAAGCCTATTGAGTTTAGAGTGGGGTTTAGAAGCTGAAATAGATCCTATTTACACAACAGGCAGTATCTTACCTAATCTAAGGTTTAAATGGGTAGATGCAAGTGCAGGTATTTGGGATATAGATTCTACTGATGCTATTAATGATATTTATTCTAATAGTGGAGAAACTGACAATAGAACTACAAAAAATATATCTAATAATTTATTTAGTATAGGGCAGAGGCAATTTTATCAAGAAAGTTGGAATTTAATAGATCAGAATGGTGCTATGAAATATTTAAAAGTAAAGAATCTAAAATTAAAAAGAACAGCTATTTTAAAAGATTTTATTAAGTATGATATATATGCAAATGTAAGTGGTAGAGTAGATAATATAGCAGGAACATACACAGGCACACCACAGTTTACTTCAGAAGAAAGACAAAATTATTATGAAGGCAGAACTAGGGAAACAGGCATAACAGCTTATAAACCTATTAAAGCACCTATAAAAGCACCTATACAACAAGTTAAGCCTACACAAATTAAGCCTGTAATAGCAAAGCCTCTAGCAATTACAAACCTTAAAATAAAAAAGGATAGTAAATACTAATGGCTAGTCTTATTTGGGAAAATGTAGGATTTATATCTTCTACTTCTAATGCAAAGTTTAGAGTTAAAATGAATGATGGAACTAGCATGGCAGAGTCTGATGAAGGCATTGCATTTATTAATTTAATGAATGGTAGTGGATCTGTTAGTATAAATAATTTTAAATATAGTTTAGGTTTTGGTCAGAAAAATTATAATTATGATACATTTTTTAGTGCTGCTTCATTAAATGATGATATGGCTAGTCTAGGTGATGGTATTGGTGTTGTTTCAGAATCCTTTGAGCATAAAATGCCTTACTACAATTCTTTAGATTTTGGTGTTGCAAATATAATTAATTTAAATTGGGAAGTAGATGATTATTCTGCAATAGTTACAATAGGCTTTCAAAGTTTAAATCAATGGTCAGAAACAATAAATGCTTCTGAAGGTTATGATAATGTGTTTAATTATGATTATTATAATAATTTAGGAATAGAATTTGGTGATGCTCCTTTTGTCAATACAGATGCCAATCAAGGTAGCCCTGATTACATTACTAGAATACCTGTTGAAGATATTAGTGAATATAATATATTAGTTAGTTTTAGTATAAAATTTAGAGATTTTCAAAATACATTTAGATATATAGAGTGTGCAAATAGCGAAGAAATAACAAATGCTGTATCAGGCAGTACAAGATATGCCTTTGCACCTATTAACTTTACTGACTCTTTATACAACTTCAATGTATCTATTTTAAATTTAAATAGCCCTGAATTTGTTAATGAAGGTGAATCTGCACCTATTTTTCTTCAGGTTAAATCAGCAGATTACAATGGGCAAATCCAAGTTTTTTTAGTAGATAATGAAAGTTTATTAAGTGTTAATGAAGCTATTGGATCAGAGCTATCTGATTGGTATGGTGAGATTGGAGAAGATGTTGTTGCTCAATATGGAACATTAGAATATAATGGACAAAAAATATTTCAAGATTCTATAACAGCAGGAGAAACAAAAGAATATAATATTAACTATACAGCAGAAAGCGTGAATGCAGGTCAAACTGATAATATGTCAATCTTTATTAAGTATGCAACTGAAGATCTTACAGATTTTACGCCTTATGCTGAAGATGAAGAAGATGTAATTACACAATGGAATTTACTTTCTATTTCAGATTACTTTACCTACTCAGACAGTATATCAATACCTATATTAGATATTCATGAGGAATATATAGAAGAATATGAGCCATCAAATAATGTTATAACACAACCCTCAGATATTATACACCATATACTAGGGGAAGAATTAGGCTATGATAAAAATAATGTAGATACTTTTTCAAAAGCAGATTCAAGGCAATCACATAGTAACTGGCAATTAGGCTTTTCTATAAATAAAGAAATAGACAGTAAAAAACTAATGCAAGAAATATCTCAATCTTGCAAATCAATTCCCACATTAAACTCAGATAAGCTAAAATTTATTACTATCAATAATACTTATGATGGTTATGGTCAATCTACAATTAGTGCAGAAGATGTTTTAAAATATCAATTCACAAGAACTTCTATAGATGACATAAAAACACAAGTAGAAGTAAAGTATGAAAAAGATTATGGGCTAGATACCTATCTATCTTCTACAGATGAATTAAAGGCAGACCCTAGCAGCTATCTAATTACAGGAACTTATAGTGATTATATTGCAGATAATATAGAAACCAATAACTACTATGGCGTTAAATATGATGAATCAAGCAATGAAATAGACCATATAGACACTTTTTTAACTTTTGAGAGTGATTATATAAGAAATGATTTTACTGCCCTAGAATTGGCAAAATACTTATTACAATGGAATTTAAATCAACACAATGTAGTTAGCTTAACATTGCCCTTAAAATATTATGGTTTTGAAGTTGGAGATTTAATAGAGTTTGATAAAATGATATTAGGAAAGAAAGTTTACAATGAAAGCTATGTTTTAGATAATCCTAATGATATGCCTATTAGATGTGGACAATTTATATTACCATTATTTATGATTACAGAAACTAGAAAATCAATAAACACTATACAGATTAAAGCGATACAATTACATCACATGAGTGATAGCATCTTATCTTGGAAAGGTCAAGATTATAATTTGCCTAAAAATATTTTAGGAGATGTTAATAGAGATGGTGAGCTTAATATACATGATATTATTGTGCTAGTACAACATATTGTAGGTGGAACACAGCTAACAGGAACTTCTCTACAAAATGCAGATTATGATGGTGATGGATTTGTTAATGTTTTAGATTTACTAAAAATGATAGAAACAATATTAGATGAATAGAATAGATAAAATAAATAGAAAGAATAAACCTATAGCTACTACAGGAACTTTAAAGTATGGTAGAGGTGATGTTGTGTTTGAAACCAATGGAGAGGTTGCAGCATTTGAGATTGATTATATAGGCAGTATCAAAGGTGTTAAGAAGTTGGGTGCAGGGTGGTCTATTAAAATTGGTAAAAACAAGATTGTAATCTTTAGTATGGCAGAATCAGAATTAACTGAACTGCTCTTTACTTATGTAGGTGAATTAGAGATAACAAGTTGCAAATATGTTGCTTGGGATAGTGTATTAAGGCACGCTAATGTAAATAACTTAAATCAGAATAGTTGGGAGATTAACTATGGGGAATGGGGGTCTGATGCAAGGAAGCCTGAAGAAATAGAAACACAAAAAATAATAGTAAGAAAAGTTAAAAAATCAAGTATTTAGGAGAAAGAGATGGCTAGAAAGACTTTAGGAAAACCAAGATTTTATGCAGATATATTACAATATTTAAAAGCATTAGGTTATTATGCAGGTAGTGATAGCCCTGAACTATGGACTTTAGATCCTACAAACAATACAGAATATGGAATTAGTAGTGAAGGTGATCCAACACCTTATACAAGTGGTGGAGGTGGGTTGCGAAAAGGTAGAGAAGCTAATTTAGAGATGGCAATCCCTATGCAAAGACTACCAAGAAGTAGCACTACAAGTGGCAATTCAAATCCTTTTACTATTAGTAATCCTAATAAATCTATAGATAGACTTCTTACTAATGTTCCTCAATCAGATGTGTCAGGTGTATATGGTGCAGTTCTTGGGCATAGCATTACAAACAAACCTATGGCAATAGAAATAAATGATTACACTATTGAAGATGTTGCAGAAATTGCTAACTATTCTTCTTTTAGTGCTGAGTATAGTGGTTACTCTTTATGGAGTATAAATAATTGTGGTGCTGAAGAAAATATAGATAGTATAAGGTTTAGTATTTTATCTAATGAATCTCATAATACAGGCTGTGTAAGCTATGGGCGTTGGTTTGAGCCTGAGTATGCTTTTGATTTAAAAGGTAGTGTAAGCAATAGCTATGAAGGTATTAGCACACAAACAACAGTAGGTGGACATACTCTATCTAATATAAAACATCTAGGACAGCCTCATTGGGGTAATGGATTACCTGCTTGGACACTACAAAAACAAGATGATGAAGATTATAATGTAGGTGGTGCAAAAGGTAGAAGATCTTGGCAAGTAGGTTTTAGCTTCTTATCTGATGACAAATTATTTAATAAAGAAGGAAACCCTGATAAATTCTTTACTTAT
>TARA_R110002012_G_scaffold96340_2_pt1 | contig 10552 bp, 10 predicted proteins | sample TARA_R110002012 | Tara Oceans TARA_R110002012 (sample SAMEA4396515) | marine metagenome | biome: Westerlies Biome; feature: [DCM] deep chlorophyll maximum layer (ENVO:01000326); material: water (ENVO:00002006), including particulate matter (ENVO:01000060) such as... | depth 40 m
CGCTAGGCACGCGGATGGCCAAGGCCTTGGCGCAAGGGCTTGGGGAGGCGGGGTATGTTGTCGTCTCGGGGCTTGCACGCGGGGTCGATGCCGCAGCACATCTGGCTGCACTTGGCACGGGGACAATCGCGGTCCAGGCAGGCGGGGTCGATGTGATGTACCCTGCGGAAAACACACAACTTGCGGCGGATATCGCGGCCTCTGGATTGCGCTTGTCCGAACAGCCGATGGGCCTGCAACCGATGGCGCGCCATTTCCCCAGCCGCAATCGGATCATCGCAGGGTTAAGCCATGCGACCATTGTTGTCGAAGCAGCCGCCAAGTCCGGCAGCCTTATCACTGCGCGCGACGCCTTGGACCAAGGCCGCGAAGTGCTGGCGGTTCCAGGCCATCCCTTTGATGCGCGGGCAGCAGGATGCAATATGTTGCTGCGCGATGGTGCGACATTGGTGCGTAACGCCGCAGATGTGATTGAATTGCTGGGCCGCGCCGATGCTGTCCAACCCGTTCAGGCCGAGTTGGGATTGGCAGAAAGCGCGTCTGCCCCTGCGCCAAAAAAATCGCTGCGTGAAACTGCGGCACTGCACCTGCAAATCTTGTCACGCCTTGGCCCAAGCCCAATTGCAGAAGATCAGTTGATCCGGGATTTACAGGCATCCGCGGCCAAAGTGGCCCCCGTCTTGATCGATTTGGAACTGGACGGGCAAATTTCGCGTCAACCCGGCGGTTTGGTATCGCGCACTGGATAATTTAGCGAAACGATTATCGCAGCGGAGTGATCGGGGGCCAGCCCCCGCCCCGGATTTCATCCGGTCTCCCCCGGGATTTTCAACCATCCGGAAATCGAAAAAATCAGAAATCCGTGCGTCGTGCCCCCCGGTTCCAAAAACAGGAACAGGGCAAAATTTTCGCTTGGGGTAGATCATATCAGTCAGATCAGCGCATTGACAAAACTACCCCCACGCCACATGTCAAAGCGACGTTGAGCCTATCAATCTGAACTAAGGTACCTAATTTTATGCCCGTTGTTGTCGTCGAATCACCTGCCAAGGCCAAAACGATCAACTCTTATTTGGGCAGTAATTACACTGTTCTCGCCTCTTACGGCCATGTCCGCGATCTGCCACCGAAAGACGGGTCAGTCGACACGGATCACGATTTCGACATGAAGTGGGAAATCGCGGCCGCAAGTAAGAAGCACGTAAAAGCAATTGCGGATGCACTGAAAAACGACAACGAACTGATCCTCGCGACCGACCCCGACCGCGAAGGGGAAGCGATTAGTTGGCACCTGCAAGAGGCCCTGACACAGCGCAAGTCGATCAAGAAAGATACTCCGGTCAGCCGTGTCGTGTTCAACGCGATCACCAAATCTGCCGTTACCGAGGCGATGAAGAACCCACGCCAAGTGGATATGCCCTTGGTCGAAGCGTATCTGGCGCGCCGTGCCTTGGACTATCTGGTAGGGTTTAACCTGTCGCCTGTTTTGTGGCGCAAACTGCCCGGTGCGAAATCCGCGGGGCGCGTGCAGTCGGTTACCTTGCGCCTGATCGTCGAGCGCGAGATGGAGATTGAGGCGTTCCGCAACCGCGAGTATTGGAGCGTCAAGGCGTTGGTTGCGACCCCGCGTGGTCAGGAATTCGAAGCGCGGCTTGTCACACTTGCCGGAAAGAAACTGGACCGGTTTGACCTTGCCAATGAAACACAGGCCGAAATGGCCGTGCAGGCGATCACCAGCCGCGATCTGACCGTCACCAGCATCGAGGCAAAGCCTGCCAGCCGCAATCCTTCCGCGCCCTTCATGACCTCTACCTTGCAGCAAGAGGCCAGCCGCAAGTTCGGCATGGGTGCGCGCCAGACGATGAGCACGGCACAGCGCTTGTACGAGGCCGGACACATTACCTATATGCGGACCGACGGCATCGACATGGCCCCCGAGGCAATGACCATGGCGCGCGATGCGATCAAGGAACGGTTTGGTGCGGAATACGTGCCGTCTGCCCCTCGGATCTATAAGAACAAGGCCAAGAACGCGCAGGAAGCGCATGAATGTATCCGCCCCACAGATATGGCCAAGGATGCAGCCGCGCTGAAACTGACCGAAGCAGACCAGCGCAAGTTGTACGATCTGATCTGGAAGCGCACGCTGGCCTGCCAGATGGAAAGCGCCCGCCTGGAACGCACCACAGTCGAGATTGGCAGCAAGGATGAACAGGTCGGTCTGCGCGCCACAGGTCAGGTCGTGCAATTTGACGGATTCTTGCGCGTCTATGAAGAAGGCCGCGATGACGTGGTGGACGAGGATGACAAGCGCCTGCCGCAGATTACCCAAGGCGACAAGATGGACAAGCGCGCCGTCACGCCAGAGCAGCATTTCACCCAACCACCACCGCGCTATACCGAAGCGACGCTTGTGAAGCGGATGGAAGAGCTTGGGATCGGGCGCCCGTCAACTTACGCCAGCGTCGTGACCACGATTCAGGACCGCGAATACGTGCGCAAAGAAGGCAACCGGCTGTTCCCCGAGGATAAAGGCCGCTTGGTTACTGCCTTCCTTGAAAACTATTTCCGCAAATATGTGGGCTATGATTTCACTGCCGACCTGGAAGACCAGTTGGACAAGGTCAGCGCGGCCGACGCCGATTACAAAGACGTCCTGAACCGTTTTTGGAAAGATTTCTCGGCTGCGATCGCGGAAACCGCTGATTTGCGCATTACCGAGGTACTGGAAAAGATCAACGAGGTGTTGGAGCCGCATCTTTTCCCACCGACTGAAGACGGCAAAGACCCGCGCCTGTGCCCCAATTGCGAAATCGGACGCCTGTCTATGCGCACAGCGCGGTCAGGCGGGGCCTTTATCGGTTGTTCGAACTATCCAGAATGCCGGTATACCCGCCCCTTCGGCCCGCCCGACCCCGAGGCAGAAAAATCTGCGATCCCACCGGATGGCAAGTTGCTGGGCGAAGATCAGGGCGACGAAATTCGCGTGTTCAAGGGCCGTTTTGGCCCCTACGTGCAGCGCGGCCCTGTGACCGAAGAGAACAAGAAACCGCCACGCCAGTCGGTTCCCAAGGACTGGCCCGCAGAAGAGCTTGAACTTGAGCGCGCCTTGATGTTGCTGTCCTTGCCGCGCGAAATCGGGCCACATCCCGAAGATGGCATTATGGTCTGGGCCAACATTGGGCGCTATGGCCCCTACATCAAACACGCCCCCAGCACGTCGGATCGTGGCGGCACCAATGCCAACCTTGAAGGGCTGGACGAGGTCTTTACCGTCGGTATGAACCGCGCTGTTCAGTTGTTGGCTGAAAAAGTCGCCAGCCGTGGCGGACGTGGCAAGGCCGCCAAACCGATCCGCGAGATGGGCGAACATCCTGATCTGGGCGGCGACGTTCACATCATGGAAGGCAAATATGGCCCCTACGTGAAGTGGGAAAAGGTCAATGCGACGATCCCCAAAGAGATCGAGCCTGCCGACCTGACGATGGAGCGCGCGGTCGAGTTGATCGAAGAAAAGCTTGCCAAGTCTCCGGCCAAGCGCAAGGCCGCGACCAAGAAAGCGCCGGCAAAGAAAGCTGCTGCCAAGAAACCCGCCGCGAAAAAACCTGCCGCCAAGAAGGCACCGGCGAAAAAGAAGGCTCCGGCGACCAAAGCCGAGTGACAAAGTTGTGAACACAATGCAATTCATGAATATGTGACTTGCTGTATAGGCCCCTAGCTGCCACCGATGCGTGAAACGCCACGGAAAAAGGAGCAGATAGATGGCAGAGCAGAAGATTTCACGGCGCGGATTGATTGCGACAGCAGGGGCTACGCTTTTTATGCCCACGCTCCTGCGGGCGCAGTCAACCGAGGCTGACACGGCGGTTGCGGCTGTGCGCCACAACACCTCGAGCTTTACCCAGCAGCGATGGGAAGACCACTTTGACACATTGGGAAAGGCGGCGATCGTTGCGGATACCACATCGCGCGCGCTGCATTTCTGGAGCGGTGACGGAGAGACATACAACATTTACCCCACATCGGTGCCGCGCAGCGACGAGCTGACCAAGCGGGGATATACCCGGATCGTCCGCAAGCGCATCGGTCCCGACTGGACCCCCACCCCCAGCATGATCGAACGCGATCCTGATCTGAAGTATATGCCTCCCGGTCCGGATAACCCGCTGGGCACGCACGCCATGTATCTGGATTGGCCCGCCTATCTGATCCACGGCACCCATGACACGCGCAAGATTGGACGGCAAAGTTCGGACGGGTGTATCGGACTGTACAACCACATGATCGAGGCGCTTTTCGAGATCGCACCTGTCGGGACGCAAGTGCGGATCATCTAACGCCTTAAACGCCCCCAAAGGCGCAGGATTAAGCAGTCTACCTTTGGCCGGTTGGTTTCGTCCGTGTTTTCAGGCGCATCCTAACGGGTGCGCCTGAACCGCGTTTGACACATCCTTAAGGTCGCGTCATAGAAGCGTTGATGCATGAGAAGTAGCGGGCCCAACGCCCCTATCGAAAGGAGTCCGAATGAAAAAGATTTATGGTAGTGCTGCCGAGGCGCTGGAAGGCGTCCTGCATGACGGGATGTTGATCGCTGCGGGCGGCTTTGGCCTGTGTGGGATCCCTGAACTGCTGCTGAACGCCATTCGCGATGCCGGCACCAAGGACCTGACCTTTGCGTCGAACAACGCAGGCGTCGATGATTTCGGCATTGGCATCTTGTTGCAGACCAAACAGGTCAAAAAAATGATCAGCTCGTATGTGGGTGAAAACAAAGAATTCATGCGGCAGTATCTGGGCGGCGAACTTGAGCTTGAATTCAACCCACAAGGCACCCTGGCCGAGCGCATGCGCGCCGGTGGCGCAGGCATTCCCGGCTTCTACACCAAGACCGGCGTAGGCACCGTGATCGCCGAGGGCAAAGAGCACAAAGATTTCGACGGTGAAACCTATATTCTGGAACGCGGCATCGTTGCTGATCTGGCGATTGTCAAAGCATGGAAAGCCGACGACACGGGTAACCTTGTGTTCCGCAAAACGGCCCGCAACTTTAACCCGCCCGCCGCGATGTGTGGCAAAATCTGCATTGCCGAGGTCGAAGAGATCGTACCGCGCGGCAGCCTTGGCGGTGACGCCATCCACCTGCCCGGCATCTATGTGCACCGCATCATTCAGGGCGATCACGAAAAACGCATCGAACAGCGCACAGTGAGGACAGCATAATGGCTTGGGATCGCAATCAAATGGCGGCACGCGCCGCACTGGAACTGCAAGACGGCTGGTATGTGAACCTTGGCATCGGGATTCCGACGCTGGTGTCGAATTATATCCCCGACGGAATGGATGTGACGCTGCAATCGGAAAACGGCATGCTGGGCATGGGCGCATTCCCGATCGACGGCGACGAAGACGCGGACCTGATCAACGCGGGCAAGCAGACCATCACGGAACTGGACCGCACGTCCTATTTCGACAGCTCAACGTCCTTTGGCATGATCCGGGGCGGCAAGATTGCCATGGCGATTCTTGGTGCGATGGAAGTTGCTGAAAACGGTGACCTTGCAAACTGGATGATCCCCGGCAAGCTGGTCAAAGGCATGGGCGGTGCGATGGATCTGGTCGCAGGCGTTGGCCGTGTGGTGGTCGTGATGGATCACGCAAGCAAGCACGGCGAGAGCAAAGTGTTGAAAGAATGCACCTTGCCGTTGACCGGCAAATCCGTGGTCGACCGCATCATCACCAACCTTGGCGTACTGGATGTCGTCGAGGGCGGGTTGAAGATCGTTGAATGTGCCGATGGCGTGACCGAAGAAGAGCTGCGCGCAGCGACCGTAGCCACCATCATCTGATCGTTTCATTAGATCAAAGTGAAAGGGCACCGCCGTTGGGTTTGGTGCCCTTTTTCATGCCTTGTAACATTTGAGGTGTCACCAGATCCCCAAAATCAAAGCACCGACATACCAGACAGAAAAGAGCAAAAGCACCGCCGCCGTCGCAATCAAAAGCCAGCGCGATCCCCTTGATGGACGAAGGGCACTGACCAGACAGATGCAGGCGATCACTGGTGCTGCGATCGGAAGGATGAGGGCGATGATCATAGCGGGGTATCCTTGGTTGGGCATCGACTGTCCCGGGATTGGTCAGTCCCTTAGTTCATCGCGGCAAAGACGCAGCCATCTGTAATCAGCTCTGGCGGAGTCTGGCACAGACCCTTGGCGACCTGAAAGGCGGCCAACACCTTGGGCACGTAATCGCGCGTCTCTGCAAAGGGGGGCACGCCATCGTGTTTGCGTACTGATCCTTCGCCCGCGTTATATCCGGCAAGAACCAGAATAGGGTCGCGGTCGAATTCGCCCATCAACCAATCAAGGTATTTGACACCGCCCAAGATGTTTTCGGTCGGCTTCATACTGTCGGTAACGCCGAAGCGCGCGGCCGTGTCGGGCATCAACTGCATCAACCCTTCTGCCCCTGCCCCGCTGACAGCATCTGCGCGACCGGCTGACTCAACCGTAATCACAGCCAGCACCAAAGCGGGCGACACTGAAGTACCGATGGTAGAGCGCAGAATGTCGATGCCATTGGCCTTTGCGATTTCCTGCATCTGCTGCATCCGCGGTGCCGGCACCTTGGTGCTGGCGGTCGCAAGCGTGATCATCGCATCCTCAAGTCTGCCAGGGCCTGAGGATGCCGCGTCGGGCGATATCCGCGCCCAGAACCAATCAAACTGACCCGGCGCTACGGGTGCAATCGCCCCCGACGGGGTCGCAACCGCCTGTGGTACTGCGGCGATCTGCGGTTCGATAAAGACATTGATCCGGTTTGTACTGCCAGGTTTCGGAGGTTTGACCCGCTTGGCCTCGAACTTCGGAAACGGTTTGGGCGAATCCGCCCACAGCATTGGCGCGGCCAATACCCCCACGATGAGTGAAACGCTAATTAGTCGAAACATTTCTGCCTGCTTTTTTATGCTTATGTGCTCGATCGCACGAATATCTCATGAAAAGCGCCTTCGAACTAGCAAATCATGGCAGAAATAATGGCGATTTCGCCATAATTGGCCATCTACAGGACGAAATTTTCAAATATGAGGAAAAAGTTAACGTATTTTATCAACTATAATCAGCGTGTTATAAGGAATTTCGCACAAATAGGCCCCAAAATATTAAAAGCCACATTTGTCGCCAAATTCATGCCCCATTCAGACAGCTATATAGCGTCATACCAAGTCGAACAGGCGCTGATTGAGAGAAACAGAGCCACACGGACGACAGGGTTGAAACTGAAAACTTACATGATCCTTGGAGGGACATACCATGATGAAATTTATCAAAAACTTCCGCAAAGACGACTCCGGCGCAGTAACTGTTGACTGGGTTGTTCTGACCGCTGCCGTTGTTGGCCTGGGCGTTGCAGCTTATTCCTCGATCGAAACTGGTTCCAAAGACCTGACAAGCAACACAGCTTCCGCTTTGAAAGGCTTCCAGCCTGCCACACCAAGCGTCGGTGGCTAATACGTCGTCAAGCTAACGAACAAGTGGCCGCATTCTGAACGTCAGGATGCGGCCATTTCTACATAAGATCCCCACCCGGTCGTTGAGGTTGTCACTTTATGCTTTTTCAATTGAAGACATTTCGCACGGCTGAGAGCGGGGCTGTCACAGTCGACTGGGTCGTGCTTTGCGCCGCTATCGTTGTGTTGGGTATTACGGTTATTACAAGCATCACGACAGGCGCTGTCGATCTTGCCGATAGCTTGATGAAGGTCGAACCCGGCGGGCTCTGATCCAGCATTCCAGATTCAAGACGCCGCATCCAGCGCATACAGAATTTCAAGTCGAAACCCATGCCGCCCTCTTCAAGTCGGCGCAAGAAGATCGCAAGCGTTCCATAGTCTGAACACATTTGCCCAGTACCCCTTGAAGTGCTTCTAAGGCCGGATCACCCCGGCAGAAATTCAAATGAGGAAATTAAAATGCGAATGGTATTTGGACTAGTCCTGTTAGTAGGGATCGCCCTGGCTGGCGGTGCGGTCTATCTGGCAAAAGATCGCATCAGTGCCTATCAGGCGGCAAACGCTCAGGCACAGCAGGCTTTGGCCCAGATTGTGCCCACCGTGACCGTCTATGTGGCCGAAAAACCTTTGAAATATGGTCAGCAGCTCAAGCTTGAAGACATACGCGAAGTCGCTTGGCCCCAGAATGCAATTCCGGAAGGTGCGTTCACCGACAAGGCCATGTTGTTCCCCGAAGGTACGGATGAACTGCGCGTCGTGTTGCGCGCCATGGAAAAAGACGAAGCCATCATGGCCACAAAAGTTACAGCCCCCGGCGAAGATACCGGCCTGACATCGCGGCTGGCCCGCGGCACCCGTGCATTTACCATCAAGGTCGACGTCTCGAGCGGCGTTTCAGGCTTTTTGCGCCCCGGTGACCGCGTAGACGTCTATTGGACTGGTCGCATTACGGTCGGCGACAGCAACATGCGCAACGCAGGGGATGTCACCAAACTGATCGAAGCCGGGGTTCAACTGATTGCAATCGACCAAAGTGCCGGTGGCGACATGAACGAAGCCAACATCGCCCAAACCGTGACAGTCGCCGTAAAACCAAATCAGGTCGCGGCATTGGCCCAAGCGCAATCCACCGGCAAACTATCCCTTTCTTTGGTCGGTGCGGATGACGATACCATCGCCGGTGCCATCGAAGTAGACCAACGCAGCCTGCTTGGCATTGCGAACGAAACGGTCAAAGCCGAGGTCGAAAAGGAAAAAGTCTGCACAATCCGGACTCGCCGTGGTGCCGAGGTGGTTGAAATTCCGATCCCTTGTACAAACTAACGTCACCGAACAAGACCGCCAAACGCCGCGCAGACCAGCGCGGCGTTTGGCGTAAATGGCACATGTTGCCGTTAATCCACAGCCACGCCTCCCTGCATGTCATTGATTCTTGCAAAAAAATCAAAATAAACGCACAGTGGTTCAAACGATGGGCACTAAGACCCTTTCCAGAGGCGTGATCACAAAGGCAGGTCACATGAAAATCGACAGATTTATCACAGCGGCCCTTTTCGGGCTGACCCTATGTGCAACGCCGCTTTTGCTGGCCGCACCAACCGCCGTTCAGGCGGATACGTTGCATGTGGTCAACAGAGGGACCAATCGCGCCTTGGAAGTGCCGATGAACCGCGCTGTCGTGGTCGAAAGCGACATTCCTTTTGCAGAACTCAGCATCGCCAACCCCGGCATTGCCGACATCTCGTCCCTCTCTGACCGAACAATCTATGTCTTGGGCAAATCCCCTGGCCTGACGACCCTGACATTGCTGGACGCTGCCGGGCAATTGATTGCGAATGTCGACGTTCGCGTTGCATCGGATATTTCAGAATTCAAAGAACGCCTTCGCCAGATCCTTCCGGGTGAAAAGATCGAAGTGCGCACTGCCAATGACGGGATCGTCCTGTCCGGCATCGTGTCATCGACCCAAGGGTTGCAGCGCGCGCTGGATCTGGCCGAACGCTATGCGCCCGAACGTGTGTCCAACCTGATGAGCGTGGGCGGCATTCAACAAGTCATGTTGAAAGTCCGTTTTGCTGAAATGCAGCGCTCTGTCTCCAAATCGCTCAGCGCGTCTTTGGCCCTGAACGGTCTGTTGGGGTCGGACCTTGCCATCAATGGCGGCACGAACACGACAAACGGATCAACAGGCATTGCCAACTCTTTGGGTGGTTTGACACCATCATCAAACAGCAATGCAGGTGCCGTCCTGTTCGGCTTTAACGCCGGATCAACACAGGTTGGCCTGCTGCTTGAAGCACTTGAACAAAAAGGCGCGGTGCGTTTTCTTGCCGAACCCAACCTTGTTGCGCTTTCCGGCCAAGAGGCGACGTTCCTTGCGGGAGGCGAATACCCTGTGCCTGTATCGCAAGTCGGCGACCGGATTTCCGTGCAATATAAACCCTTTGGCGTCGAGATGAGCTTTATCCCCCGTGTGGTGGACAAAGATCTGATCAACCTCGAACTAAAGGCCGCCGTTTCTGCGATTGACCCCAGCAACAGCGTGTCTTTAGGTAACGGCTTTGATATCTCTGCTTTCACGCGGCGCGAAACCTCGACCACGGTGGAGATGCGCGATGGTGAAAGTTTTGCAATCGCCGGTCTGCTGACCGATGATTTCACCGACACCTCAAGACAGCTGCCCTGGATTGGCGACGTACCGGTTTTGGGCGCGTTATTCCGCAGCGCGAATTACCAACGCAGCCAGACAGAGCTGGTGATCATCATCACTGCGCATCTGGTGACCCCAACACGCGGCGACGCCTTGGCCTTGCCGACAGACCGGATCAAGCCCCCGACCGAAAACGAACTTTTCCTGAGCGGTCGCACATCTAGCGGCGGAAAGACCCCGACAAAGGGTGCTGCCGGTGAAGTTGCCAAACAGGATTTCAGCGGTTCCTACGGCTATGTACTGGATTGATCAGATGAACACCCGGATCATTTCAAAGCTCGGCACCATCAGCATTATCGCTGCACTAGCCACAGTCGCGGGCTGCGGCC
>TARA_R110002012_G_scaffold24825_2_pt1 | contig 10551 bp, 2 predicted proteins | sample TARA_R110002012 | Tara Oceans TARA_R110002012 (sample SAMEA4396515) | marine metagenome | biome: Westerlies Biome; feature: [DCM] deep chlorophyll maximum layer (ENVO:01000326); material: water (ENVO:00002006), including particulate matter (ENVO:01000060) such as... | depth 40 m
CGTGGTGTTATTGGTAAAAAGAAAAAGCAAATGGGCGGGTCACTTAAACCAGCTCCGGCTAAACCTAGTAAAGGTAACTTACCAGATGGTGTTAAACCTATGCCTATGAGACCTAGAAAACAAAAAGCAGGAGAAAGCGATGCTGCCTACAAAAAGTACAAAGCAAACTGGAGAAAAAAAGCGACTAGTAAAAATTTTGGTGAGGCTGCTAAAAAAATGAAAATGGGCGGTAAGAAAAAGATGATGGGCGGTAAAAAGAACATGTACCAAACTGGAGGATTTTTAGAGCCAGGTATTGAAAGTATTGATAACTTATAGAATAAATTAACATGGCAGTATATAAAAATACATCTTGTAAACCAATTATTAGAAAGGTCATGCGTGACCTAAAACCTAATAATGCGGATTGGGTATTAGATGCTGTTGAGTGGGTTGGAGAGGCGCTTGAGCATATAGGCGCTTCTTCTCAACTTGTTCAAAAGCAAACTGTATTATCTATTAAAGATAATAAGCATTTACTGCCTGAAGATCTATACTATATAAATCAAGTAGCAGTAAACGAATCTGTTAGCCCTTCTAGAAATGCAGAAGTAAATACTTTAGTCACACAGATAAAAGAGCTAAGAGATGATATTAGAGAGTATAATGCTAATGTAGAAGACAAAGTAAATAAGTCTGCAGATGGTACATATACATCTAGTATTACTACAACTGATTTAGCAACATATGATACTAATTACAAATCAAATATATTAGAGCTTAGAGAGCTGCAGAATAGAATGCTTGTATTACAAAACATATACTTTGGTAAAGATGGCAGTACGCTACAACCTTTAAAGTATGGTGCTAGCACGTTTCACAAAAGTATACATTGTGATGAGTGTGTAAATGAGCATGCAGACAACTCTGACTCATATATAATAGACGGTGATTATATTAAAACATCTTTTGCTACAGGCTCTGTATGTTTAAGCTATATGGCTTTTCCAACTGATGATGATTGTTACCCTATGGTACCGGACGACATTAGTTACAAGGAAGCTATGTTTTGGTACATATATAAACAACTTTTGTTAGGAGGTTTTGATAAACCTAACAACAAAATAGATTACAACTTTGCAGATCAGAAATGGAAATTTTACTGCACACAAGCTAGGAACGCTGCTAACTATCCTGATATAGATAAGTACGAATCGTACATGAATCAGTGGGTTAGACTTGTACCTAGCATAAATAGACATGCAGTATTCTTTGAAGATTTAAACGAACGAGAAACACTATATAGAGGGTAATGGGTAGATTTACAAAAGGATTAGCTAAAGATACATCTCCTGCAGATCAGCCGCCAGGTACTTTTAGATTTGCTAGAAACACTATTATAAATAAAGTTGATGGCGCTATAAGTAATGAGGGCGGTAATAAAGCGGTACACAAAATTGGTAGACATACTGGTAGCGGAATAGCTGATGGTTACACTGTTATAGGAGCTATAGAAATTACAGACGATAGAATTGTATTATTTTCTGTAAATAGATTTGTGATATTTGATCCTACTACAGGTGCAGGAGAAGAGCATGAAGACTATGGTAGATCTGAAATAGGAGTTTACCAAGAAGGAGATTATAAAACAGTTTTAAATTTAAGACTAGAGTATGACGATACTGCTCTTCCTAATATTGATACAGACCTTAAGTTTGACCCCGCACACCCTATACATGGTACGTATAAAATAAATGCAAAGAAAGATTTAATAGTATACTTTACAGATAACCATAACCCTCCTAGATCTTTAAATGTATCTAGACAAATGAGAAATGAGTTTGGAGGCGGAGGTACTAAGTGGGAAAAGATATACGACGTAAATCCTAAAACTAGTTTTAATAAAAACTATGTAGATAGAATAAATCTATTTCACCACTCTGGTCCCGTACCTGAAATAGATTTTAAATCTATAAACTCAGGAGGAGGATTAACTACTGCAGTATATCAATTAGCACTAGCTTACGTAGATGTTGATTTAGCTGCAACAAATTACTTAACAATAGATAACCCTGTATCAGTTGTAGATGACTTAGAAAATGTATTACCTATAGAAAGATACGATGGAGCAGCGCCTGGATCACAAACTGGTAAATCTATAACATGGGAAATTCGTAATTTAAATACAGACTATGAGTACATACGTCCTGCAGTTATACAAAGTGTAGGAGGTAAGCAGTATGCATATCAACTAAATGATTTAGAGATACGTGGCCGTGTAATGGAAGTAACTTTTACAGGGGCTGAAGGGTATCAACAAAAGGCTATAGAAGATGTTGTAGTAGATAACGTGCAGTATGATAAAGTTAAAACTTTAGAGCAGTTAGATGGTGTATTATATGCAGGTAATCTAGAAGGCACACTAGATGTAGGATTTCAAAAACACTGCGGTGATATAGTTTTAAAACCTAGAACTAAAACACTTGTAGACTTTGAACCTGTAGATGTAAGTTTAGATAATATATCTGAAGGCTATTTAAATACACTCCCGCCTAATCATAGTAGAGAGGGTAGCTATAGATCTGTAGATAATTCTTATCAGTACAGAGGTTACCTTAGAAATGAAGTATATGCATTTTACATAGCGTTTATTCTTAATGATGGTAGAATGAGTTATGCTTATCATATACCAGGTAGAAAGGCCTCTTCTAACGAATTAACAACAAGTAAGATTCCTCAAGAATTAAAAGATATAAGTACAAATGCAAAGAACTTTCATTTTGTAGAAGAGTCTCATGTAGATGGTCATAATAACATGAACTATTGGGAAAATGCTAATGAGCTATACCCAAACACTCCTGACTATGATAATGATGCATTTAAAAATGATGACGGTACAATGTCTAGAGTTAGACATCATCACTTTCCTAGTAATGATAATAGTGAATTTAGATTTTGGCAAGGCGGATCTGCAAGTACAACTCCTATACCTGCTGAAGATATAAACTTACAATGGAGTGTAAGTGGTGGAGAAAACAATGTTGAGTACCATACTTCAGGATTAAACAATCATGACTGGGATCCTCCATATAATGATGTACCTTCTCAATCTGTTGCGGGTATGACTGGTAATAACTGGACAGCTTTTAAAATATCTAATTTTGGAAGTACGCCGCCTACTATAGGTGAGAACTTTAGAATTAGATGGAAGTTTGATAAATTTGGTGATTTTACTAATGATCCTGTTTACAGAACTTTTTATGGAGATCTTTTATCTTTAGATGACCAATGGGCACTATTTAATAGAACAAGTGGTAATGCTCCTGATAATCTAAATGCAGAAAATAGATTTAAAGGCGCTACTATTTACTATGAAGCTCAAACTCCACCAGGAGTAAACGGAACAGTTGATGGGGATGTTAAAATATTAGGATTTGATTTAGAGGGTGTTAAAGTACCACAAGATATTGCTGATAAAGTTCAAGGTTTTAGAATATACTACTCTAAAAGAAAAGATGATTATAAAACTATTTTAGGTCAAGGTATTGTTACACCTTACGTAGAAGTTGAAAGTGAGATAGGAGGATGTTCTGCAGATACTGGAGCAGGTAATAACAGTGAAGAAAAGCTGCATGTAAAATATCCATTTGTTACAGATTCTCAAATACAAGGAGCAGATTTTAAAACTTTAGCTTTTTACAACTTTGAATTACTTAGAAGAAAAAATTCAATAGGAGCAGCTACACACGTAACTAGAGTAGCCACAAGTGAATATGAAACATGGCTAGGTGCAGGAGTAACACACACGTCTCCTCCAGATGAAACAGAAGGGGACTGCGCTGAAGATCCGTTAATCAGATCTACGTTTGGTGTTTTACGAAGCTTAAATATGTACGATCATGGTTATTTAGACCCTGCAGCTAGTGATTACAGTGATTGGGTAATTAACAATACTCACTTTCCTATACGAGAAAGATGTAAGTCTTATGTACGTGGTGACTCTATTTTTGATGCTAGAGGGTTAGGGTTTGGACTAAAGCTTTATAATAGAGGTGGAGATAGTCACATGGCCTTAGCTTTAACAAATAATTTACCACAACAAACATATGCAAGTGGTTACAATACTCCTATAAGTACTTGGAACCAAGGAGGCTTTCCATTTGCGCATCAGCCAAGCAGTAGAATGTTAACCCACAATATAAATTTATGTACATTTAAAGAAGATACATATAATGCTATTGACACACAAGATTTAGTATGGACAGGGTATCAAGTTGTTGGAGAAGACTTTAATAATTTTGTTGAAGACGGTACATTCCGTAAACGTGTAGGAGTAGAAGAAATTGAAGAAGTATCTGCAGATTATAAAACAAATACTCTACGTCATCATTCAAATATAGTTCTGCAGGCTGGAAGCACTCCGGACAATATGAATTTTATTGCTGCATCAAAAGGTGGTATTTTTGGAGGTGATACATTTATATGTAGATATGGTATACGACAAACTTTGTCCCCTAGACTTGTTACAGAAGAAGCAAACAGTAGAGTATCAGGTCTATACACAGTTATTGAAAGTTCTGATAATATCTGCTACAGACATGAGGAAGGTGTAGAAACATCTTTCTACCCAGGCTCCCCAGGTAAAAAGTTTTTATTTACTGATAGAGCAGGTAAGTCTACAGCTAGAGAAAATTTGTTAGACTTTACAGCTGAAGAAAATATAAAGTACAATGCAGACTATTCTAGACCTAATGATACGGCTACTGCATTCCCACTACCTCTACTTATAAGTCAACCTACAGCATTCCCTACAAGGGTACATAGATCTGTAGCATCTGACCCTGGTAGTCTATTAGATAACTATAGAGTGTTTAGAGCTTTACAGTTTAAGGACTTACCAAAGAATAGAGGATCTATAACAAACCTTACTAACTTTAATAACCTGCTGTATATACACACTGAAGACAGTTTGTTTAAAACAAAAGGTAAGCAGTCCATGCAGTTAGGCGACGGCTCACAAGCATTTGTTGGGTCAGGCGATATATTTGCACAGGCACCAGATGAGCTTGTACAAACTGAAGCAGGGTATGGAGGTACTAGATCGCAAGCAGCATGTAATGTATCTAAGTATGGATACTTTTCTGTAGATCAAAGAAACAGTAGAGTGTACCTAACTAATGCTAACATGGAAGAGATTAGCAGTAAGGGTATGGAAAAGTGGTTTCAAGCTAATATGCAGTTTGAGAAACTTGGTCAGTATGGTTATGTGCACCAAGAAGACAGTCCGGTATCAGGACTTGGATTTGTGTCAGGATGGGACTATCTAAATCAGAGAATACTTTTAACAAAGAGAGATTTGATACCTACATTTGAATTTGAAAAAAGATTTAATGCTGGTAGATTTCCAGATGACCCTTTATACAATCCTATAATAGAGCCGCAAGAAACTGATACGCTAATTGCTAATACTGTACTTGCAACTTCTAACTTTGACTATACAGGAATGGAAGGTATAGACGGTGGAGGTCGTGGTAGGCGTTTAGTTTTATCTAGCGGTATACAAATTGTTTTGAATTTTATGACTCTGGGCATGGAAGTAACTGCTACAACTAAAAATAGTTTTTCAATTATTAATCGTAGTAGTCTAAAAGGTATAGCTATTTTATATATTGTAATACCTGATCAATTTAATGGTGCAGATTTTAATGGTGCAGATTCGCTTAGCACATACAATTTAAGGGTAGGGTTTTCTTGTACCGAAGACCAGTTTGTAGGTTCTTCTACCATACTTCTAGTAGAGGGTGTTGCCGCGGCAGGGCCACCAGCTGGGACAGACGTAGTATGGAGCTCATTTGCGCAAACAAATGGTGAAATTGTAAATATTGAAAATTTTGTTCCTGTAGTTGCAGATGGGGTTGATGACGTAGATGGAGGAGTTGCGTTTAAAGTTACAGCAAGCGTGCCTGAAAATACAACACGAACTTTTGTAACAGAGGCTTTTGAGCTTACAAAAATAGATGAACTAACTTTACAAGAAGAAGGATACGCAATACAAAATGGGTCTATTGCATATAACCGTGAGGATAATAGTTTTTATAAAAGAACTATTATACCTAAGCCAAACTTAATAAACTTCTCTGAGTTTACAGATGATGATAAACCAGATGAGACTCACGATGTATTTGATGAGGACAGTACCCCTAAACCCGATGATGTTGCACTTCCAAAGAATATAGCACAGGCTCAAAATATATCTGGAGAATGGACTACAGGTGCTAATTGGTCAATTGCAGATGGGAAAGCTACATGCGCAGGTACGGGAACTTTAAGTGCTCCTTTTAATATTGAGCTTACTCATAATGCTGTGTATGTTATTAGAGGTACTGTGCCTGAGTATACTTCAGGAACTCTTAGTGTTCAAATAGGCAACTCATATATTTCGTCTGAAGAAATAGTTTCAGCAAATACATTAAAAACAGGATCTTTTGAAGTTACTGTTAAGTATCTTGAAGAATACGGGTCAACATTAAAATTAACAGGTACCTCTTTTAATGGTAGTATTAATAAAGTTATAGCTCAGATTGCAAATATATCTCAAGTACAGACAGACGGTAGAATTGGAGGATCAGGGAACTTTGGAAGTATTTTTAATTTTGGCATAAGCCAAGCTGAAATACCTGCAGATGTTATGCTTGAAAATAACTATACTTTATCAAATGATAAGGTAGATATATCAGCTGAGCCTACAGTACATCAAGAGCCATTATTTCAACGAATAGGATGGACAATATCATACTATCCTGAGTTTAAATATTGGGGATCTTTCCATGACTATTTACCTTCGTTGTATACATATGACTCAAGATTTTTATATTCTTTTGATAATAATATACCTATTAATTATGCAGTTGAAGAAACTGATAGCGTGGTATTTGGAGAAAATTTATTTGACATGGACATGCTACCTCAAATTGAATCAGGCGGCGGATCAGGAAATACAATTAATAATACTAGTACTCCACCAGATGACGGTCAAGATACTATAACATCACACATTATACAATATACTTTTTCAAATAATAATGAGTTTGTTGTAGAGTTTCCAGATATAACATTTGAAGAAGATAAAAGATATAGAGTTCAAATGTGTTATTCTATAAGTGTGGTAGGCGGTATTGCTACAGAAGGTGTTTATAATCCATTTGGATTGTTTGTTGAAGGAGAGAATACACCTTTTATAGAAGTTGACTTCCCAGGAGGTAACTCAGCATCAAACTGTATAGGTCAAGAAATACTAGACGCATCAGGGCAAGCTGCTTTTTATGGCGTAGAACCTCCAATAATTGAGAATGCATCAGGTACTTTGCAAATTAAAAATATAATTCAAGGGGCTAACTATACTGCTACAACCGTTACTCTAACAATAACTAACCTTATTGTAGAAGAGTTTATACCGCCTGAGTTTGAGTATACAAGTTCTTTTGAAAACATATGGGTGCATGATGACTTTGATGAGCCTGGTAGCTTTTATGGATTTATATATCCATTTGAAATAGAGTTTATAGAAAATGCAAATAGACAAGACTCTAAGTTGTATAGCAGCTTTGGTTATGAAACTAAAGTTACTAGTAGACAATACGTAGTTGTTAGCGGCAATGATAGTTATTTTACAGGAAACCCTGCTAGAACATTTAAAGATGGGTTTACAAACTTTATTGTATATAATGATACTCAATGCTCTGGTCTAAACAATATATTATACTTTAGAAATCAAAACATTAATAAAGCTAGCAGTAATAATATAAATAAAGGAGTTAGAAAAGTAGGAAATGAGTGGAGAATAAATGACTTTAGAGATATGGCTATTTTAAAAAATAGCTCAATACCTCAACCTTTTCCTGTACAATCTCACTACACAGGCGTGTCTAGCACACAAGTGCTAGTACCTGGTGCTAAAAATCTAGGAGCTACTTCTGTTCCTTATACTGATATATACGGAACGCCTTTAGACCCAGATGGTAATCAAGTAGACTTTGTACCTATGTTTTATTACGATGGTATGCGTGAAGAGTTAAATCCTCACTATTTAGATTATGGTAAACCATGGCATCAGCAAAAGAAGTTTATAGATACCTATATGGGCATACGATTAATAAACGATAACTTACAGAAAAATTTAGTAAATTTGTATTCCACGTCCGTGGCAATGCGCAAATTCAATAGATAATGAAATATAAATATAAGAAAAAAGGTGGCTACAAATCTCCTGCATGGACTCGTAAAGAAGGACAAAACCCTAAAGGCGGTCTTAATGCAAAAGGTAGAGCATCTGCAAAAGCGGAAGGTTCTAACTTAAAACCTCCAGTAGGCTCAGGTACAAATCCAAGGAGAGTATCTTTTGCTGCAAGGTTTGCAGGAATGAAAGGGCCTATGAAAAAGCCTAACGGTGAGCCTACACGTAAAGCTTTAGCACTTAAAAAGTGGGGCTTTGGTTCTGTAGAAGCTGCACGTAACTTTGCAAACAGTAATAAGAAAAGTGCTCAGATGGGAGGGGCTAAAGTAGGTGTAGGTCAAGGATACTTAGACCAGCTTAATGCATCTAAAAATACTCCTACTCCAGATTATTCAAACATGGGATCTTTAGGTGAGATTCAAAGAGCGCAACAAAGTAGTGGGTCTGGAGATTCAGCGGCTAATAACTATGGCCGTCCTGGTAGAGCGTCTAGTACAAGATTTGATTATAAAAATAAATACCAAAGACGTAAAGCTAACGTAGAAAGAATTCAAGGTTTTGATGCTACTAAACGTCAAACGCGTCTTATGAAAAAAGGCAAGTTTGGTAGAGCGCATACTATTGCGGCAAGAAACAACCGTAGAATGGAGAAGTTTGGCAATACTCAAAGCGGGTTTAGAAATTTCTTTAGACGTAATAAAAAAGAGGACGGCGGAGTACGTCAATACCAAATGGCAGGAGCTCTCGGTGGAGGCGGTAGCGATCCTATGCTACAAACACAAGCGTATAACCCTGTAATATCTGAGGGTCAAACTTCTAATCAAGGGCAGATTGCATCTCTACAAGCACAACAAGCAGAACTATCTGGTGCAGCGGCAGGACAAAATATACAAGATCAAGCTAATTTACAAGGAGCACAAGCAGAAGGCGCAGCTGGAGGAGCAATGGGTGGATTACAACAACTAGGTGATGCATCAGGAATGGTAGGATCACAAGGCATGCAAATGGCTGGCGGTGCCGCAGGTATGGCAGGTAGCTTAATTGGTGCAGCTGCAGATGATAATGATGCTACTACTATGACAGGTGGAGAAGTTGGAGGCGCGGCTTTAAAAGGTGCTGCAGCTGGTGCAATGTTTGGACCTGTAGGTGCAGGTGTTGGAGCTTTAGTTGGTGTAGCAGGCGGGCTGATTGGTAGAAAGAAAGCAAGAAAAGAGGAAGCAAGATTAGAAGCAGAGCAACAAGAGAAAAAAGATAAGGTTAACACAAAATTAGCAGCGGCAGAAGCTGATGATTTAACATACTCTGGATACGATCAAGGTCGTCCATCAGGTGTAGTTAAAGCTATGTATGGAGGCCGTAAGTTTCAAACAGGTGGTAACGATTTTATGAGCATGGTAGCTAAAGGACGGGAAAACATGAGCCCTGAACAAAAAGAAGCTATACAAAATACAGGAACTGTAACAGAGGGTCCTAGTTTTATGGAAAGAATGAAAAGTAAGGCTAGCAAAATGTATGATAAGTATGCGCCAGCTTTAGTTAAAGATTCACCTGCAATAGCAAAGTATGCTAAAGATAATCCTTTAGATGCCGCACAAGTAGGGCTAGGAGCTTTAGCAGTAGGAGCTGATGCTATACCAGTAGTTGGTAGCGCAGTTAGCGCTGGCGCAGATTTAGTAAATGCTGGTATTAGCGGTGGTAGATCTGCTTATTATGCAAATAAAGGCGATACAGGTAAAGCTAGTTTTTATGCTGGATTAGGAGCTATGGACTTAGCAGCAATTGCTCCGGGAGCCGGTAATGTAGCAGGTTTAGGTAAAATAGGAAAATTAGTAAATAAGGCAGCTAAAGGTAATACGATTGCAAAAACTGCACATGCAGCTCATATTGCTAATAAAGGAGTTACAGCTGTAAAGGCTGCCGATGTAGCATCTCAAGGAAATCTTTTATCTGGTATATCTACAAAAGCTAAGCCTGAAGAAATAGCTGCAAACCTAAAAACTAAAGGTGTTCAAAAAAGTCAAATGGGAGGAGCTAAAAAGTTACCAGGCGGTATGGTTAAGTCTATACCTGGTTCTGACGCTGTAGAGTTTAAAGGTAATACACATGCAGAAGGTGGTATTATGATGGACCCACAAACAGAGGTAGAAGATAAAGAAACTATGGATAAAGTAACTATGAAGAAAGGTGGTAAAAAAGACTATTTCTTTTCTAGCTACTTAAAACGTGGTGGAAGATCTTTTGCAGATATGCATAAAGACGTACTAAAGAAAGGTGGAGGTCAGAAAGAAGTAGACATGCTAGCTAAAATGCAAGAGCATGATGCAGGTAGAAATACTAAA
>TARA_R110002012_G_scaffold17888_1_pt1 | contig 10547 bp, 15 predicted proteins | sample TARA_R110002012 | Tara Oceans TARA_R110002012 (sample SAMEA4396515) | marine metagenome | biome: Westerlies Biome; feature: [DCM] deep chlorophyll maximum layer (ENVO:01000326); material: water (ENVO:00002006), including particulate matter (ENVO:01000060) such as... | depth 40 m
CACCATGACAGAATGGTATTGGAGTGGAAGCTTAGACGCATTCTCTGACATGTGTTGCTTGCGTCTTAAAGGAGATACTCAAGAAGAAACCCAATACATAGCAAAGCAAGTATCAGACATGATGTCAGCAACATTTCCTATTTCATGGAAAGCTTTACAAGGAGAGACAAATGGCTAAGTGGCTAGTACCTGATCAGAAAGTATTCACAGTTCAAGCTAAGATAGCAAGAGCTATGCAGAAGCATCATCTAAGTGTTGATCAAGTCTTAGAAGCTATAGAGATGTATGCTGATGATAATCAATTTGAAAGTTCTATCAATAAAGTATACAATAAGGATACTACGTAATGATTATTGAGTCTATGTGTTTAGCTATAGCTGTTTACTTTGAGTCAGCTAACGAACCAGAGTATGATGCAGGGTTAGCTGTAGCTGAGGTAATACTTAACAGAGTTGAGTCCTCTAAGTTTCCAGGAACTATCTGCGCTGTGGTCAAACAAGACAAAGGCCCTAAGCCCCATGACTGTCAATTCTCTTTCTACTGTGACGGTAAACCTGAGAAGCCTTACAAAGGACCTAAATGGTTACGAGCGCAACAGCAAGCTAAAGAAGCTCTTGATGGTAAGACACTAGGACACAATGCTTTATTCTATCACGCTAACTATACTGAACCTTACTGGAGTTCTAAATTAGACTTCGTAGGTAAAGTAGGAAAGCACTTGTTCTATAAGTAAAGGTATGCTATAATGTTCACAGTGGAGATGGAAGAAGACTTCTCACTGATCACAACACTAGATGATAACGCTGAGTTTGAAGACTTGCAAGTTTTGCTTGATACCGATAACAGATGCTACATAAGACAGTGGGATGAGGGAAGACAACGATTCACTACTATAGTATGTGGTTTTAAGCAACTGTTTGAAGTAGTACAAGCCATGTCAAGCTCAAGTGGGGCTTATACAATTGAAATAGACGAAGGACATAGTGAAGGAGAAAGCAATGAATAGATCGCATCTACCCTGCCCATTCACTGACTGTGGGTCAAGCGATGCATTTAGTTGGAATGAGACAGAACAGATTGGCAAGTGCCATTCGTGTAACCGTGGTTATCCAAGCCGTAATCCTATATACGATTGGGCTAAAGATGACTACCCTATGAAAGAGAGGAAGCAAGTGCAGCAAGCATCTATAAGTTCAGGTACATACAAAGGTATCAGGGGCATATCACCTGATGTATGTGAGTTGTACGGTATCCAGCTACAGTTATCTGAGGATGGAACACCAGTACGTTATGCCTTTAAGTGGCCTAGCAATGTTAAGTATCGTGGCTATGACGAAAAGAAGTTCTGGCTTAAAGAACGTGGCGCATTGAATGATCTATTTGGCCCAGACTTTAATGCTAGCAGTAGCAACAGACTGTATCTTACTGAAGGAGAGTTTGATGCAGCATCTCTTTTTGAGATACTAGGTAAGTCTTTTCCTGTTAAGTCTATACCTTCCGCCTCTATTAGTGATCAGTTCATCAAAAGTAACTACGAGTATATGAACAGCTTTAAAGAAGTTATATATGCTGGTGAGTTAGATCAAGCTGGTAAGCAAGCAGCTGAGAGGCTATACGGTATCTTCCCTGATAAGTTCTACTTTGTTGCTATGTCTAAACATAAAGATGCTAATGAGTTTCTTATGGCTGGTGACGGTAACGATCTTATGTGGGCAGCTAAGAAGCCTCAGCGGTTTAGTCCTGACAACTTCTATATGGGTGACCTTGACGTTGAAAACTGTATACTGTCCGAGAACCCTTACGGATACGTACCTACAGGCCACTCAGGTATTGACAGTAAGATAAGAGGTCTAGTAAAGGGTGGTCTTACATTTATTAAAGCACCTCGAGGTGGCGGTAAGACTGAGATGGTACGATACTTTGAGTGTGGTTTACTCAAGAACTCAGACGCTAAGATTGGTCTGGTACACATGGAGGAGATGAGGTCTAATACATACAGAGCTATGGCTACGTATGAGCTAGGACTTAATGTAAGAACAAAGGAGGATGCTAAAGGAAATGGTATATCTGAGACTGAAGTTATTACCGCTGCTCAACGTATGGCCGACAACGATAGGACAGTTATGTTTGAGCTTAGATCATCTGACGATCCTATGAAACTACTTGACTACGTTAGGTTGGCGGCTACGGTTTATGGCGTAGAGTATGTTTTCATAGATCATGTACAAAGACTAGCCTATCTGTCTTCTGCGGGTGTAGACAACGCTACAGCAATGCTGACAGCACTTGGTTCACGTATGGCACAACTGTGTAAAGAGTTAGACATCGGTGTTGTATTCATCTCTCAAGTTAATGATGATGGCAGGACTAAGTACGCCGCATCCCTTGAAGAAGAAGCTATTATCTGTATGAAGCTAGTACGTGATACCGAGTCAGAGGATGTTCTAGAACGCAACACTACTCACTTCATCGTAGACAAGAACAGACCTTTTGCTAATCTAGGTAGAGCTGGTTCTATCTTTTACGACTCTGATACAACACTTCTCAAGGAGGTAAGCTTTGATGTCTAGGCCAATGTATGATGACGATGACTATTACCCACAGTATACTCCTGGTCATGACTTTGTAGATACAAATAGTTACTATGCGTTTGATGACGTATACGGCTGTGATAACTTGTCTGATCTAGATGACTTTGAGGACTTTGATAAACAGGTTACTGAACTAGAAGATGATATTAAAAAAGCTATATCAGACTGTGACTTTGACTTAGCTGAACGACTAGAGGATGAAATACGATTACTTCATCTAAGCCTTAATGAGATAGGATATTAAATGCGTATAGCAGTTTGTGATGTAGAAACGGAGGACTTACACAACCCACAGAAAATGTGGCTATGCGGTGGCAAGATGCTTGATACAGGTGAGGTGTTTCAGTTTGACAACATACACAAAGACACAGTGGCTCGTAAAGCTGCAACTGAGTGGCATCTAAGTCTTGATAAGATGGTGTTTCATAATGGTATTCAGTTTGATATACCTGTTCTTAATAAACACTTAGACAGAAGATTAGACCCCTCTAAAGTACTGGATACCTTAATTATCTCTCGCACAGTTGACTACGACATAATAACTCCTTTGGGCGGTAGAGGCCCACACTCTCTTATGAGTTGGGGTATTAGGTTAGGTGTACATAAGGGTGACTTTCATGACTTTCATGAGTACTCGGACACTATGGTAGAGTATTGGCGTGGAGACCTTGATACAACAGAAGCTTTGTTTCATCACTTCTCCTCTGTTATCTATGACAAGGCTTGGTCTAAGTCTCTCAGGGCTGAACATGATGTACAGATAGAGCTTGTACGTTCTAAGTACCACGGCTTTGAGTTTAACAAAGAGCTGGCTACTAAGTTACTTGACTCAGTATCTGAGCAGATGACAGTATTAGAAGATAGCTTTCAAGAAGACTTTCCACCTAAGCTTGTACACGTACACTCTGTTAAATATCGTACTAAAGAGGATGGTGAACCTTACGCTACCGTAACTAAAGCCAAGGATAAATACGCTATGACAAACCGTATAGGTGATGAGCTTATATGCTACGACTACGTACCTTTCAATCCTGGTTCACCTAAAGATCGCATAGATGCTCTATGGGATGCTGGATGGAAACCATACGACAGAACTAAGACACATCAAAAGTTTTTACGACTTAAGGTTGGTGATCCATACGGTGCTAAGATTACTAAGATGAGTCAGGAGTGGTTTGATGAAAAGAAGAAACATCTTAATTACTATGGATTTACTTGCACAGAAGAAAACTTAGCAACACTACCAGACGATGCTCCATCAAGTGCTAAGGGTCTAGCTAAGTGGCTGACTCTAGAAGGACGTAGGAGTTCACTAGTAGAGTGGATCGGTCAAGTAGGGGAAGATGGTCGCATACACGGTAGTATAAACAATGTAGGTGCATGGACTGGAAGATGTTCACATAAGTCGCCCAACACCGCTAACATTCCATCTGCTTTCTATGGTAATACTAAGACAGCAGTAGATGAGGTAAAGAAACAATACGACTCTCATCTTAGGGAATGCTGGACTACAGCTGATGGTTCATACCTTGTAGGCTGTGACGCTGATGGCATTCAGCTTCGTGTACTAGCTGATTATCTATGGCGACACTTTGATGCTGACATGTATGCTAAAGCGATTATGGAAGGAGTAAAAGAGAAAGAGACAGATATACATAATATGAACAAGAAAGCCCTAGACGTACCCAATGGTACGAGAGATATGGCTAAGACATTCATCTACGCTTGGCTACTAGGAGCTGGCGTTGAGAAGACAGCACAAATACTCAACGTCAACAAGAAGCAAGCAGCTAGTGCTAGGGATCGCTTTGAGAAGTCTATTGATGGACTACTCAGGCTTAAGCGTCAGATGGTTCCACATATAGGTGATAAAGGCTACTTTAAAGGTTATGACGGACGTAAGGTCAAAGTACCCAACGAATACAAAGTACTTGCTGGTCTATTACAATCTGGTGAGTCAATACTAATGAAGCATACCCTTATTAACTTTACTAAAAAAGCTAGAGCTGAGTGTATTAACTTCAAAGTTGTCGGGTTTATTCACGATGAGTACCAGATAGAAGTCATCGGTACTAGAGATGAAGCAGAACATATGGGAAAGCTTGTTGCTGACACTATGTCTACAACAGGTATAGATTTAGGCTTTAAAATACCTACTCCAGGTTCTTACGATATAGGTAAGAATTGGCTTGACACCCACTAACTTATGTGGTATAATATACTCTCAACAATAAATAAAACAAAGGAGAAATACATGGCTACTAATACTATTGAACTTACAGGTATCATCGAATGGGCTAAACTTTTTGAGTCAAACCGTGACAACGGAGAGTATGACATTGAGACAGACGGTGCTACTACAGTTGATCTTATCATGGATGATGAAACATATCAGGCCATGAAGGACGCTGGTGTACGTAAGCAAGGTAAGCCTGATCAAGAAGGACGTGGCACTAAGGTCAAGTTCAAGAGAGCATGGAAGGATAAATACGATAGATCATGGGCAGACGGTGCGCCTTCAGTGTTCAAACCAGACGGTACAGTTTGGGACTTAGACACTGATGGCCTAATTGGTAACGGCTCTATGGGAGTAGTTTTCCTAGATGTTTACGATACCAAGATGGGTAAAGGGTGCAGACTGTCAGGAGTACAAGTGATTGATCACATACAGTATGACTCAGGAGGAGGAGCTACAACTTTTGGTCCTCGTCCTCGCAACTATACAGCCGACGATCCAACACCTAATCCTACAATGGCTACTCGAGCAGCAATGGAGGAAAGCATACCGTTCTAGTAGAGTAAGATATCACACTATGTAATTCTTAGGGGGGCTTCGGCTCCCCTTTTGCCCTAAGGAGAAACGAATGCTAACTCAAGAAGAAATAGATGATTGGGACAAAGGTTACAATAAATCTATTGATACTTTAGTCGAAGATATGGAAAAAGTAATACATGGCATTTATGGTTGGGATAAGACTATAGGTGACGCTATGGGTCAAGACATAGCTTCAATCATAGCTAATCGCTTTGGTGAGCCTCAGGCTCCTCGTACTAGACTATCTATGTCAGCTTTAGGTACACCTTGTCACCGTAAGTTATGGTATAAGATAAACCAGTCAGATTCTGCCATACCTCTAAAAGCTAACGCCCTGCTCAAGTTTGCCTATGGTGATATCATAGAAGAGCTTGCTTTAAGTATTGCACAGCAAGCAGGGCATACTGTTGTCGGTCAACAGGATAAGATGGATGCACACGGTATTAAGGGCAGTAGAGATGCAGTCATTGATGGTATGACAGTTGATGTAAAGTCAGCATCACCTTACTCCTTTAAGAAGTTTAAGGACGGTGAACTGCGTGATCAAGACCCTTTTGGTTATATATCTCAACTCTCCTCATATGTCTACGCAGCTAAGGATGATCCTTTAGTAACTAACAAAACGCATGGAGCCTTTCTTGTTATAGATAAAGTTAATGGTCACATATGCCTAGATGTGTATGACTTCTCTAAAGAGATTAAAACTAAAGAGAAAGAGATAAAAGCTATTAAAGAAGTAGTAGCTAGTAAAACTCCACCCAAGAAAGGCTTTAATCCTATACCTCAGAGTAAGACTTCACCTAACATGAAGCTAGCTATGCAGTGTTCTTACTGTGAGTTTAAGAAAGCTTGCTACCCTACTGCTCGTAAGTTTATATATTCTACTGGTCCTTTGTACCTTACCAAGGTTGTAACACCTCCTAAGGTCTATGAAGATGAGGCATGGGATGAGTAAGAGACAAAGATTTAAAGGACTAGAAGAAGGATATCGCTCAGGTTTAGAAGAGACTACAGCAAAAGACTTAGCTAAACGTGGCGTTAAGTTTACTTATGAAGAGACAAAGATTAAATGGGTAGACCTTAAGCATAGAACGTATACTCCTGACTTCTTACTCCTAAACAATGGTATCATTATAGAAACTAAAGGTAGGTTTGTATCAACAGACAGACGTAAGCATCGTGAGATTAAAGACCAGTACCCTGATTTAGATATTAGGTTCGTGTTTAATAACTCTAAGTCAAGGCTCTACAAAGGAGCTAAGAGTTGTTACGGAGATTGGTGTGATAGGTACGGCTTTCTTTATGCTGACAAACTTATACCTCAAGAATGGATAGAGGAAACCAAATGACTAAAACTGTAGTAGTATATAGCTGCGCTCATGCTAGCCCTGACTCAAAGAATGATCGCTTTGATTGGCTAGGTGACTTCTTGTATGACATACGACCTGACTATGTAGTTGATCTAGGTGATGGTGCTGATATGAAGTCACTTAATAGTTTTGACTCTCGTAAACCATCTGCTGTAGTAGCTCAAAGTTATCAAAGAGATATAGACTGTTATATAGATTCACAAGAACGCATTAGAGCTAAGTTTAAGAAGAACAAACGTAAGCGTCCATCATTTTTTGGTTTTGAGGGAAACCATGAACACCGTATTAAAACAGCTATTAGCCATGATCCACGTTTGGAGGGAGAGAAGTATGGCATCTCCTTTAAACATCTTGAAACTAATAGGTTCTTTGATGAGTATCATGAGTACCAATATTCAGCACCCAAGATACATAGTTACGATGGCGTTGATTACGCACACTACATCACTTCTGGTAACATGTCTCGCGCTATCTCTGGTATACATCATGCGTATGCACTTATCCAACACCGTTATAACTCTGCTGTTGTTGGTCATACTCACAAACGTGATCTTTACTTTAAAGATGGTGCTGGTTCTACGGGAGCTATTGGCCTTGTGGCTGGGTGTTTCAAAGGTAAAGAAGAAAGCTGGGCTGGGCAGTCCAACGGTGATTGGTGGAAAGGTGTCGTGGTACTACGTTCTGTCGAGAACAGTTATTTCGAACCCGAGTTTGTTAGCCTTAAGACGCTCAGACGGCTGTATGGGTGACGATATAAATGCTAAACTAAGAGGAGAGTAGCATGGAATACGATATAACGATACGACTAAAGGTTGATCCTAATAGTTCATACTTTGGTGTTGATCAAACACTCTTTAACCAAGGTAGTAAATCAAATACTATTGTTGAGATAGTAAGTGATGCACTGTATGAGTTAGATGACACAAAGATTATGCATATTGAAGCTGAGGAGATAAAATGACTACAACAGAGTACAGTGAATGGGTAGAGCGTAAGATACTTACAAAAGGTAATGACAGACTTGTAGAGAATACATTAGGTCTTGTTGGTGAAGCTGGTGAGGTAGCTGAAAAGATAAAGAAGTTAATTAGAGATTCAACTAGATTTACAACAGAGGACTTAGAGTCAGAGTTAGGTGACGTCCTATTTTATGTCACAGCTCTATCTAATCACCTAGGCAGTAACTTAAACAAGGTTATGTCTAACAATGTAAGTAAGCTAGACGATAGGCAAGAGCGTAACGTACTAAGAGGAAGTGGGGATAATAGATGAACTGGTTTATACGTTATTGGAAATACTTAGCAACATGGAGAGAACATCGTAAAGCTATCAAACATTTAAATAGGCTGAGTAATAGATCGTTAAAAGACATAGGTATCAGTAGATGTGACATTGACAGGCTTGTATGGTTAGATGAGGATAAAACAATGAGAGGAAGAGGAAACAACAAATGAGCAACGCATTACCAACAGACTATCAATCATTTATACACAAGTCACGCTATGCTAAATACTTTGATGGATATGGTCGAGAGACATGGGATGATACAGTGACTCGTTACTCCGTTAATGTTATTAAAAACTTAGTAGATTCTAAAACTAAGTACGAACTAGAGCAAGCCATACTAAGCACTGACATTATGCCCAGTATGAGAGCAATGATGACAGCTGGTCCAGCTTTAGATAGGGACAATACTTGCGGTTATAACTGTAGTTATCTACCCGTAGATGACCCTAAGTCCTTCGATGAGGCTATGTTTATTCTGCTGTGTGGTACTGGTGTTGGTTTCAGTGTTGAGAGGCAGTTCATTAGTAAACTCCCCGAAGTTCCTGCAACAATGTTCTACTCCGATACTATTGTCTCTGTCAAGGATAGTAAAGAGGGTTGGGCTAAGGGATTCAGACAAGTGCTTGCTCTCCTGTGGGCTGGTGAGATACCTCAATGGGATGTATCTCGTATACGCCCTGCTGGTGCAAGGCTCAAAACATTTGGTGGTAGAGCCAGTGGCCCTGGCCCATTAGTTGAACTGTTTAACTTTGCTGTAACAACTTTTAAAAATGCAGCTGGGCGTAAGCTATCTAGTCTTGACTGCCATGATTTAATGTGTAAGATAGGTGAGGTTGTAGTTGTAGGTGGAGTACGTAGATCAGCTATGATATCTCTATCTAATCTAAGTGATGATCGTATGCGTCATGCCAAGTCAGGGCAGTGGTGGGACACAGCACCCCATAGAGCACTAGCTAATAACTCTGTCTCCTATACAGAGAAACCTGATGCTGAAACTTTTATGAGAGAATGGTTAGCCTTAGTTGAGAGTAAGTCAGGGGAAAGAGGAGTATTTAATCGTGAAGCATCTAAGAAGCAAGCTGCGAAGTATGGTAGGCGTGACCCTAACTATGAGTTTGGAACTAATCCTTGCAGTGAAATCATTCTTCGTCCGTATCAGTTCTGTAATCTTACAGAGGTGGTTGTACGAGCCACTGACACGTTTGAAGACTTGGAGCGAAAAGTCAGACTCGCCACAATACTTGGGACGATCCAAAGCACTTACACTCGATTTCCATACTTGCGAAAAGTGTGGAGCGACAATACCGAAGAAGAGCGTTTGCTTGGTGTGTCACTCACAGGGATAATGGATAATCCTTTAATGACTGTAAAGAACAATGGACTAGAGGATACTCTTAATGTTTTACGTAAGGTTGCTGTTGATACTAATCATGAGTGGTCTATGCGTTTGGGGATACCACAAGCAACCGCAATCAGTTGTGTTAAGCCTTCAGGAACAGTATCCCAACTTGTTGACTCTGCCTCTGGAATCCATGCACGACATTCACGTTATTACATTAGAACAGTTAGAGGAGATAACAAAGACCCCCTTACAGCCATGATGAAGGACATGGGAATACCTAACGAACCTTGTGTATTCAAGGGTGATACTACCACAGTCTTTAGCTTTCCTGTTGAAGCACCTGAAGGGGCTATACTAAGAGATGATATGACAGCTGTTGAGCAACTACAAACTTGGTTGATATACCAACGTCATTGGTGTGAGCACAAGCCATCAGTTACCATCTCAGTTAAAGAAGATGAATGGATAGAAGTAGGAGCTTTCGTATATAAATGTTTTGACGAGATGTCAGGCGTGTCCTTCTTACCTCATTCTGATCATACATACCAACAAGCACCTTACCAAGAGTGCGGTAAGTCTGACTACCTTGAGCTTAAATCTTTAATGCCTAGTAGCATTGACTGGTCTAAACTTAATGATTATGAGTCAGAGGACAATACAGCTGGTAGTCAAACAATGGCTTGCAGTGGAGATACATGTGAAATAGTAGACTTAACTTAAAGTTTACCCTTGACAAAAGCTCTTACCTGTGTTATACTTACGGGTAAGAGTTATTAAGGATTGATATGAGTAACTGCCTTAATTGTAATGGGAATACATATAAGGGTTTTAAATGTTTTTATTGTTATGAGGAGAAAGATATGAAAGATGTAGTAAATAAACCTGATCACTACGCACGTTGGACTATTGAGCCTATTGAGTTTGTGATGCGTAATGGGTTTGAGTTCTGGCGTGGTAACGTAATTAAGTATGTATCAAGAGCTGGCTTTAAACAGTACGAAGATCAAACCCCAGTTCAATCAGAAGTAACAGACCTTAAGAAAGTAATACGATACTGTGAGATGCGCATTAATCAATTAGAAGGAGAAACAATCCTATGATGTATGTTATTGCTATTGTTATGTTCATGGGACCAGAGTATA
>TARA_R110002012_G_scaffold69187_6_pt1 | contig 10531 bp, 11 predicted proteins | sample TARA_R110002012 | Tara Oceans TARA_R110002012 (sample SAMEA4396515) | marine metagenome | biome: Westerlies Biome; feature: [DCM] deep chlorophyll maximum layer (ENVO:01000326); material: water (ENVO:00002006), including particulate matter (ENVO:01000060) such as... | depth 40 m
TGCATAAATAATCACACATCTACAATTTATCACATTTTTAGCACCACCTTTAGGGTCACCTGCATAACCCATAGGAGTACCACCAATTATAAAATCCTCATCCATACTTCTTGTTTGTCCGTTCGCTGCTGAGTGTGCAGACCTTGTTCTTAAGTCGCTAGTAGATACCCACTTCTTAACCATAGACATGCCTAAGTCAGTTTGTACTGTTTGGTAATAACTATGGTTAGCAAAACTTGCTGCATTGTGTGTTTCTGTTCTTGCTATGGTTGCTGCTCTGCCTCTAGTTATAGGTGTAACTTTGCTTGCTATATTTTGTGCAATTTGTGTAAGAGTTAGATTTTCTTCTCTGCCTTGTATAATTATTCTATTAACTCTGTTAGCTAATCTTTCTGATATACCGCTTAACACTAAAGTTCTTCCTGCATAGTAACTGTTAACTATGGCTTCAAAGTCCACGCTTCTACCCATAACAAAAACTTCATCTTCTTTTCTGTTAAGGTTGTATATCTCTTCAGAACTTGCATACATGTTTCTAAAAACCTTTCTGTAATGTTGAGACATAGTAGGTAGTAATTCTTCATTAAGGTCTTGTATCGCTGTATTAAGATCAAAGACTCCAAACTCTTGATATAGATAAGCTTTGGTTCTTGCAAACTTACGAAACAAAGAAGTGAGCCTTCTGAATAGTTGTTTCTCTAGATTGTTACGAATACGTTGCTGTCTGCGTACTTCTTTTAAGGCACTGATTCTGCCTCTTCTTATATCTCTAAATTGCTTTCGCGCTAGTCTCACTATATTTTTCGTAAAGCACTAAACCTATGACCTACAGTTACGTCTGAAGGTTCTCCACCTTGATAGACAGTTATTAATGCAGCAGGATTATCCTCACTACCATTTATAGTAAAATCTGTATTAGGAACTTTAAGGCTTCCACTTCTAATGACTCTCTTAATCTTACCTCTTGCTCTACCGCCTGAACTGTTCCAAGAAACCATATCTCCGACTTTAAGTGCATCTGCTTCTGCTTTACTTTCATTTTCTATTTGATCTCTTTTCTTTTTAGACCAACTAAAACCTGCATCACCACCCCATAAAGCCCATGCTATTCTTCCTGCACTTGGATAACCTTTTTCACCTTGTTTAAATCCTTCAGCTTGCTTATCTACTTCGTGTCTAGAGAAAAAGCTATACATACGCTTAACAGTATCAGGGGATAGGTTTTCTCTTTTTATAAGCTGACTGGCTCTTGTAGAACCTACATTAGTACCACCTCTTCCAAACTCTTTTCTCCAATCCAATCCACGTTGTGCTTCCGCAGCCATGCCTGATGTGGGTTTAAAGTCAATGTCTGAGATTGCTTTCTCATCTTCTTCTTCATCATCATAAGCATCTAATTCTTCTTCTATTATAGGATTATCCACTGGTGTTACATCTTCTGTACCTAATGGAAATAGATTAGCAGATATATATAGATCATCAGCACCATCTATAGGTGATAAACCAATAGCTTCTCTTGCCTCGTTTCTAGTCATAATTCCTTCTTTGACTGCGCTCGTTACATTCTCATATATACGTTTTGTTCTTTCAGCTAAGGCAGGTATCTTGTCTATATCAAAATAAAACTCTAGATTCTCACCAAACATAGGAACTAACCATTCGTTAAGGTCTGATTCTAATTTTCTTAGGTGTGGAATAATTGTTTCTTCATATAGTGCTAATCTAGCTTCAGCTACGTTTGCATAAGTCTGTGCATCTGATACACCGACTAACTGACTAGGGACTCCAAAACACATAGCTATATCTGTAGCTGCCATCTGTTTAAGGTTTAGGAAGTCCATATCTTTCGGACTTAATCCCATTTCTTTCCAATCAAAATCACCTTCTAGTAGTAATGGTCTGCCTGCATTGGCAGTACCACTAAATCTATTATTAAGGTCTGTTAGTAATTGTTGTCTTTGTGATTCAGATAAATTAACAGAGAATCCTGCATCATCTTGTGGTTTAAATACTACTGCACCACTAGGTCTTGCACCATTACTAAGTAAGTTTATATTGTGTTTACCTGACATATTATGTTGATCCACCTCAATGGCTGCTGCCGACATAGGAGAAAGACCGTAAAAGTCATCTAATGGATTCCATAACTTTACATGTTTAACTTCACTAAAACCTGTTGCTTCTTCAACTGGATATGTTGCCTGTATTCTTCCGTTTATGGTGTATTCATATCTATCAGGTATAGGTTTACTACCGCCTTTTATATTCATTCTGTCAGGTCTTAATAGATGTAATTCTTTAGGTGTTCCCTGATCTGATCCTACTTTAAGAATATAAGCGTTACCGCTAAGTAATAAAAAACCAAAGATGCTATTAAAGAACTCACTATGTGATTGCAAGGGATTAGGTCGGCTCATAAGGGTGATGATAGGGTGACTATCTAAAACCTGATCCCCTGCTTTCACCATAAATGGTACTACGCTAGCACCTTTGGCTATTTCATTTACGCATCTATAAACGATGCTATTTTTCATGTAGCCTTCTTCGGCTAAATCTTGATATGAATAATTCTTTGATTTGGATGTACCCACACCAAAATATCCAACCATATTGCCTGCATCTTTCTTTTCCACAGGTTTTGGTGTGAATGCGTTTCTTATATTGTCCAGTATTGTTGCCATTAGCTTATCCTCCAATTAACCTCACCCCTAGACTTACTGAGTTCGGTCATTGCCCATACTAAAGCATCTAACCTGTCAGGGGAAGGTTTGGTTTCGCCTGTATAAGAACACATCTGTGATTCTAGTTCAGAAAAATATCCAACGTGATGAACTCGCTTCTGCTCATATAAAGCACTTATAGGCTCTGCTCTTGTAAGCTTACCTCTAGTTGCTCTAACAGACCTGTAAGGAATATTGGAATCTATTCCTCGTAATAGTCTTTCAACCAAGTCTCCACCATTATTTACTTCCGCTACTATTCTATCAGCTTGCCAGTCATAGTAGCAATCTATTGCTTTTCTGCCCCATTGGTCGGGTGTGTAACGACCTGATACATCTTCTAATACATAGTATTTATCGTTGTAATCTTTACCTGCTACAATAATTCCAGTTTCATCACTATTCTCATTAGAAGTCACAGCAGGGTCTATAGCTACTATTATTTGCTTCAAATCTCTTTCTTCATTCTCATTTAAACGTTGTTCTTCTATCATTTTGTTGCTCCATAAAGCACCTTCAAAGTCCTCTATTATCTCAGCATACAACTCTTGCCTTCCCATCGTTGTACCTTCATATCTTTCTTTTAACATAGTTAATGCTGTGTCAGCTAAGTTTTCTTCATTTTCAAAAGTATTACCTGTAGTAACTTGAACATCCTTTCTTTCCATTAAGTCTTTAATTAATTTTGTAGGTTTTGGTGTTGTTGTGATTACACATTGTGGGTTATCTCCCAATCTTAAGCCAAAAGTAAGTTGATCAAATGCTTGAGGATATTTCCATGCCGCTAATTCATCAGCCCATGCTCTATGGAATTGTGGTCCCCTTAATCTCTCAGGTTCTGAAGCTGCATACCCTATAATTTTTGAACCATTATGTAATCTTATTTCTAATACACTTGAAGAATAGCCTTTTGTATCTGGACTTTTTAAATAACATTCTTTAGGTATTATAGATAGCAATCCACTAGGTCCTCCAAAACATACTCTTTTTAAGTCTCCAAAAGTAGGCGCTATAACTGCACAATAAGTATTTGAATTTCTTAAAGCATATAATGCTATATCTTGTGCGCCTGTTCTTGTTTTTCCCCATCCACGACCTGCCAAAATAAGCCATATATTATGATCATTTTTAGGTTGTATCTGTTTGGGTCTAGCAGTTTTTAACCAATCAGTGTATAGGTTTACTGTTGCTCTCTCTGGTGTAGGCAACTGAGTCAAGTAATTCCATAACTTCTCGGAATGCTTCGTCTTGGATGTTTGCATTTAAATTTACATTTTCTGTTGTTTCACCTAAAGCTAATTTCGCTACCTTTTGTGCCGCTAATGCTGTATTAGCTAAAGCGTGTAATTGTGTAGGAATTAATTCTTTTTTATTATTATTTATATTTATATTATTTTTTTTTATATTTTGTCCAACTGTTGCAATTAAAGCCTTAGCAATGTTTAAGCTATTTATATCAAATCTTTTTGATTCTTCTGTTAATGTTTTTGTTCTTTCTGCATCAAGTTCAGCTAAATAACTTTGTTGAAATTTTTCTTTTTCTACTTTCCAGTTTTCTTGTTGTGCAACTCTATAAAGCGTTGATTTTGCAACATTAAACCTTTTATGTAACTGGTCTAACGTAAATGTTTTCCTTTTGCCATCATCTTCATCTAGTCCTTGTACATATAAATTACGAATTTTTATTTTTATATCGTGTGTAAGTTTATTATTTGATTTATTTTTACTCATAAATTCTCAATATTTCTCAAAACTATAATCCAAATAATTCCAAATTGGAAATAAAAACTTTAAACTTTATATAACTATTCATTAAAATTAACTTTATTCCAATCTGTTACATTATTTTTTTTTGAAGGCAAAAACCTATGTTCATTAAAATTATATTGAAAACATGCTTCACCTATTTTTCCATATAAATCTTGTTCTCTTATTTTTCTTGTTATCACATTAGTGGTACTTGTATCAAAATCTCTATGTACTGTTAATACTGCGTCTGCCATATTATGCCAATGAGCCGCGCCACTAATATCATAAGCTGAGGGTGCAGCGTAATTGCCATCTAATCCTTTTTGTAACTTTGTAGGGTGTGCAACTACCCATGTTACAATCTCATATATACGACAAAATCTTTTACATAATGAAATAAAATCTCTTATATGTTCATCTTCTCTAACATTACCTGTTCTTTTTGCACTTACTTCATTAAATGGGTCTATAACTAAGCCATTAATACCATGTTTAAAAATGCTACTTTTTGTTATTGATAATATGTGATCAATACTTGGTACATGATCTTTTGTTTCTATAAAGAAAAAATGATTATGCACAAATTCTATTGCTTGATCTAATTCTTTATTTGTCATTCTATTAGCAAAACCTTCGTCAAAACCTTTTCTTATATACATTTGTGCCATTCTTCTAATATGAAATTTTGTGCTATGTTCTGGAGAAAATATTGCAAATCTCCAACCATGATTTTCTGCAATTGTTATCAAAATTTGATCTAAAAATAATGATTTTCCATGATTAGGAATACCTGTTATTGTATGAAATGTTCCAGTCATAATTTTATATATATCATCTAATCCATCTATACCAATTTGTATTGGCTTTTCATAATTTCCATTATATAAATCATGTATTTCTCCATAATAATCATTTGCTGAATATAATCCATCAACAGGATATGGCTCTGCATCGTCTAAAATTTGTTTTAACTTATTTTCTCCATGTTTCATAAGTACATCGTTAGCATCCTTACAATCATTAGGTAATCTAACAAACCAAGATATATCCTTACCAAATCTGTGTAATAGTTCTTTATGTAATGCTTTACCTGCACTATCGGTATCCGTAAATATAATTATTTTAGTTGCCTCTAAAGGACAATTCTGTAAAGCCTTGAATCTAGCATCATTCTCATTATATTTAGCTTCTTTCGGTGCTCCATTAGGTAATGTTGTAGCTTGATAACCGACCATTTCACAAGATAAAACATCCATTTCCCCTTCTACAAAAACTATAGATTTCTTTTTATAGATACTATCGTAGTTATAAAGTATTTGTTTAGCACCTTTAGTTTGTTTAAAACCTTTATCTGCGGTTCTATATTTTATATTCTCTAGTTCGCTATTTTCGTTAAAGTATTGAAAACCAAACCAACCTTTCTCTTCAAATATTTTAAATTTATCAACGACAGATTTTGTAATACCCCTAGACTTAAAAAAACTATACATTTTATCCGTACTGTTTTGCATTGGACTATTTGGTCTTGTGTAAGTTTGTTTAGGTAGAGTAAAAGGTGTTTTACCATTTTCAAAATAACTACCTCTCCATTCACAATGGTGGCAAAACCAAACAATACCTTCTGTGTTTATAGTAACTGTTAAAGGATTATCTCTATTGTTATGTGGTGGCTGACACTCAGGACATTTAATTTTCTGTGAACCATGTTCTCTAGTCCTTAACTTTATTCCATGTTCTTCAGGTGACTTATTCATCTTTTATTTCCTTGTTGCCATTGTTTAATGTAACGAGATGCCAAGTTGTCATATTCAAGTGGTCGTTCTCTTTCTAATTGCAATTCATTAAGTGTTTTTGTAAATGCCCTAACTAAATGAATTATGTCCATATCCATAATATTTATGAATTCTTCTTTAGATTCTGAATAATACAAATGGTCTTCTTCCATATCATATGGAATTTTTCTTTCCTCTATTATTGATTGCAATGCTATTAATTTATTTATTTTCATTTTTATCCCGCTAAATTATTAATTTTTGATTCTTTAATACCTGTAATCCAACCAGTTTCGTCTGTTTCAAAATAATCTAACCATCTTTCTCCATTTAGCCATGAACTAGCGTGAGGTATATATTTTTCTTCCGTGTTTTTACTTTGTAATGCAAATTGTTCTGCGCCATAAATTATTTTTTTATAATGCTTTTCATCATATTTATTAAATATTTTAGCTGCATTTTTTTTGTTAATTTTTCTTGGATATACTTTCCAAAACATTTGAAAGGATTCACTATATATATCTTTTGTATTTGTTTTAGTATTGATAGTTTCTTGAGACCCTAGGTTAGGTTTATTTATAACCCTAGGTTGTTTAAGACCCCCCCCTATATGTAAATGATATCTATTACTAGTATTGCCACCATTTGTTAAGTATCTATGCTCTATAAATAATAAACCTAAAGTTTCAAACTTTTTTATAGCCTTTTGAACTCCTTTAGACGTTTTTAAACCTATTTTTTTTGCTATGTGCTTATACGAAGGGTAACAAGTACCTTTTTCATCTGCATAATTAGCTAAAATAACTAAAATAAACTTTTCTGTAGGTTTTAAGCCATCTACATTAAGAGCCTTATTTAACTGTTCTATACTCATTTTGTCACCTCCCTATAAGTATAAACCCAAATCGGATTATTAATATATCATAATTTCTTAATAATCATTACCTAAATTCAAAACTTGCTGTTAATCTGTTAAAAGACGATGTATTTTTCATAAGTTGGATGTCTTTTCTTACATTAATTTTAGTACTTGGTGTTGAAACTCTTGAAGGTTTACGAGTCATAATCCAGTTTTTTGATTTTTGTAAACCATGTATAAAACTAGGAGAAGAAGTTACTAAACGCATCCTAAAACCATCTTTTCTATAATCTTTTGCAATTTCTGACATAAATTTACCACCCAAACCAATGCCTTGATAATCAGGTTTAACTACTATTCTATGAATCCGTTTAAAATTTTTAGCTTTTGGGTGTGGAAAATGTATAACAGAACACCAAGCAACATCTTCGTTACCTATTTGCGCAATGTATTTATGAGCTGAAACATTATGACTAGAACTTAGATAATGAAACTCTTTAAATGTTTTCCATTCAGATTGCTCTGCTTTTCTAATTTTGACTTCAATTTTAGGTCGCCGAAGATACCCCCTATAGAACTCTTTTTTATTGGCATCATATATCCAATCTGGTTCTAACCATTCTTCTATATCGTAATGACAAGAAACTGCTATAAATTTCTTATTTTCTTTTCTTATAAATTTTTGTATTGCGGCTGAACCAATTTTTGCAACTTGTCTATCTACTACTGATGTAAATTCGTCATAAATAACAGGCTCTTCAGTTTCAAGTATTAATCTAGCTAATTCAGCTCTCATTTTTTGACCGTTTGAAAGAATGTTAAAAGGTTTGAGCCAATCAGGTGGAGATGCAAAACCAACCTTGCTAAGCGCTTCAGTTATTTCTTTTGGTGATAAATTTGCATCAAAATCATCTATTATTGTTTTATTACTCCATTCAAAACCATCAAACAATCTAAAATCTGAAAAAACCTTTTTTGCTATTGTAGTTTTACCTGAACCAGAAGAGCCTACAATTAAACCTACGTTCCAATCTAATTCTTCAATAGGTATTTCAACGTCAAATTCTTTTTCAACTATACTTGCATCATAATCAAATATACCTTTTACTTTTTCTACTCTGAAACTAGTAGGTATTTTATTACTTACTATAAACTTTGAACTTGGCATTTGTATCCCTTTTCTAATAATTCGTTATAAACTTTTTCTTGATGTTGTTCATCTTCACAATTTACAACGATGTTATATATTTCTTTGTATTCTTGTTCTTGTAATTCAGGATCAATTAACTCTAAATTATCCAAAATATTAGCTAATTCTTGATCGTCAAAACCTAAAATTTCAAGATCAAATTCATTTCCCAAAGCTAATACTTCTTCTTTAAGTATTTCGTAATCCCATCCTGCATTTAAAGCTAATTTATTATCAGCAATAATATAAGCTTTTTTTTGTAAATCAGTAAGATTATGTAAAGTTATAGTTGGTACAGATTCCATATCTAACAACTTTGATGCTTTTAATCTGCCATGACCAGCTATAACCATTTTATTTTCATCTATTAAAATAGGGTTGGTAAAACCAAATTCACTTATAGACTCAGCAATTTGTTTAATTTGCTCTTTATCATGCGTTCTTGAGTTATTAACGTATGGGTTAAGATTTTTTATATTTATAAATTCAACTTTCATTTTTCTATATTGTAAAATGCGTTTGCATCAACTTTTTTATCTGTAATTTTATAAATAAGTTGCATATCTTCATAGCGTGGGATTCTAATTCCTAAAATCCATTTTGACATTGTACTTTGAGGAACTTTTTTACCACTTTCTATGTAAATCATCTTTAATAATTCGGCTTGATTGATATTTTTATATTTTAGGTAATCTTTTAATAACATATTCTTTTCTTTACTTATGCCATTTAGGATTATATAATTGTATGTGGCTTTAAGTCAAATTATAAATTGGAGAAAATAAAATGATAAAACCCAAAATGTCCCCTAACACTAGTTTAATAGACAGAGTGGTACAACTACTTAATCTTGGTTTTAAAAGCCATGAAGTCTTTAAAGATATAATTGATTATTACCCTAACTTCTATACTAAAAAGTCACAACAAGAACTTATAGATTTTATAGAACAAACAAATCAATGTAATGTCTTTGCTGTTGGTGTTATTCCAACAATCAAGTGAATAGTAATAACCCGTTTGATGTTCACGGCATAGAACATCTATCACCCTCGTCTATAAATTCATTCCTTGACGATAAAGCCATGTGGGTAATGCGTTACCTTTTTGGCTATAAAAATGGTGGTGGACCTGCCATGTGGAGAGGTAGTGCTATAGACGGCGGTGTTGGTGCTTACTTTGGTTTTGAAGATAAATTGTATTCTGAGTCAGAATGTTTAGACCTAGTAAAACTTTATTACGAAACAGACAGAATACGTTGTAAAACAAATTATCCAAATCAAGCTATTGATATGAATAAATATATTACAGAAGAGGAAAGACTAGAAAGATATTTTAAAACTGCATTAGATTTTTATGAGGATTTAGGTCAACCTACTGATTATCAGAAAAAAATAGAATTGCAGTTGCCTGACTTACCTGTACCTGTAATTGGATATATAGATTTGATGTATGGAAATACCATACGCGATATTAAAACAACCGCTAGAACACCTTCTAAAGCTTTTGAAGGTCATGCAAGACAGGTTTCTGTCTATGGTAAAGCAGAGAATTGTGTGCCAATTCTAGATTATGTAGTTGTTACTGCTAAAGATGAAAAGGTAGTATCACATACAGTACATGATGTAGATAAGCATATAAGAACTGTAGAACAAGTAGCATATTCAATTATGACTTTCTTGTCCTACTCAAATGATAAATACGAATTAGCAAATAGTTGCTATCCCAATATAGATGATTGGAAATGGGGTAATGATGAAATTAATTTTGCTAAAACAATATGGAGTATAAAATGAATAACCAAGCGTTAATAAATGCCATGATTAAGGCAACCGAAAATCTAAATCACATTGTAAATGATTCAGCTAACCCATTTTTTAAAAGCAAATATGCTTCTTTAAAACAGGTTTTAGATACTGTTAAAGAACCTTATGCACAACAAGGAATACATATACAACAAATAAGCCATGAATCAGATACAGGTGCAGTTGTTGAAACTGTTTTCTTTGGTCATGGCGGAGAGTTATCTACAGGCAAAGTACATATGCCTTCACCTAAAACTGATCCACAGGCTTTTGGTTCTGCCTTATCTTATGCAAAAAGATATTCATTACAAATGGCTTGCGGTCTAGCTACTGTAGAAGAAGATGATGATGGAGAAAAAGCTACAGTAACATTTACTTTTAAAGATGTAGAAGGAAAAGTTTTGGTAGAGGAAAGAGACACTATCAAATATATACAAGCA
>TARA_R110002012_G_scaffold192106_2_pt1 | contig 10525 bp, 9 predicted proteins | sample TARA_R110002012 | Tara Oceans TARA_R110002012 (sample SAMEA4396515) | marine metagenome | biome: Westerlies Biome; feature: [DCM] deep chlorophyll maximum layer (ENVO:01000326); material: water (ENVO:00002006), including particulate matter (ENVO:01000060) such as... | depth 40 m
GGGACCGAGTCAAGTTCGGCGTTAAGCATTTCAAGAAAGGCCTGCTCGGCCCTGTTCATGCTGCGTTTGGTATTTGTGACCATATGGATATCAACCGCAGGGAGCGACTTATACGGAGGCACCTGCCATAGCAGACCCGATTGCACATCCTTGCGCGCGACATGCACAGGCAAGGCACCGATGCCGATATTGGCCACGATCATGCGGCGCACCTCGGGCAGGTTGGAAGACAATCCCTTGGGCTTGGACCGCATCCCCAGACGCCTGCGCAGACGCGCGACGTCAGAAAGGGGGCCGTCGATTTCATCGGTTTGGAATGAAACGGAATTTTCATCGCGCAATTCTGCAACGTCGATGTTTTTCTGGCCGTACAAACGGTGTCGCGGGCCGCAAAACAAGCCGAAAAATTCGCGAAACAAGATTCGCGATTCCAGCCCTGCTGGCATTTCCTGATACAGGCACAGCCCGAACGTGACGCGCTTCTGCCTGAGATGCGCGATCACATCGACGCTATCCATGGTGAGAATCGCATAGGATACCTGCGGATAGCGCGCGTTGAACCGTTCCATAACCCTGTCGAAATGCGGAGAAATCACATAGCTTGCCACAGCGATGCTGATATGGCCTGTTGCTTCGTCTTCCACGCCGCCCATCAGATTGGGCAATTGGGTGACAGCGCCAAAGATTGAACTGGCTTCGGCATAAAGCACACGGCCCCAAGGGGTGACGCTAAAATGCTTCGGGGAACGGTTGATCAGGCGGTGCCCGGTGAGGTCTTCAAGTCGCTTGAGCGAGGCGCTGATTGTCGGCTGCTTCAGACCCAAAAAATGTGCTGCAGGTGTAATGCCGCCTTCGTCCACAACGACCACGAAGGTCCGCAGAAGATTCCAGTCAAGGCTCCAGGGGAAACGCTGTTCATAGGGTTTCAGCATAGATTCAATCTATGTTAGATATTTGTACTATTTATTTGCCTTATGAATGGGCTTGACGCAACCTCTTTTACATTGGGTCTTTGCGGGGCGGCTAGCTGCGGCGAAGGCAAACGACACCACCAAAAAAAACAGGGAAGTAAAAATGAAAAAATCTTTGAATATTCTACGTCGCAGTGTCTTGATCGGGTCCGTCGCCTTTATGGGTCTAAGCATTGCACCACTGGCGGCAAGCGCCGATGAATTGGCCGACATCCAGACACGCGGTGTTCTCAAGATCGCGATGAGCGGTCAGTATCCGCCATTTAACTTTGTGAACCAGGAAAACCAGGTCGTCGGCTTTGACCCGGCCATCGGTACTGAGATCGCCAAGCGTATGGGGCTTGAGGTCGAGATTATCACAACCGCTTGGGACGGCATTATTGGCGGTCTGCTGGCCAACAAATATGACGCTGTTGTCGGGTCCATGTCGATCACCGAAGAGCGTGACAAGGTGATCGATTTTGTTGGTCCTTATTACAGCACGAAACGGGCTATTTTTACCAAGTCGGGTTCGCCCGTCACAACAGTCGCGCAGCTGGACGATGTCAAAGTCGGTGTAACGCTTGGCGAGACACACGAACAATGGGCCCGCGAACAAGGCTATGACATCAATACTTACAAAGGCCTGCCAGAGCTTCTGCTCGAGCTCGATAACGGACGCGTTGATGCCATCGTAAACGATTCGATCCCCGTTATGCTGGCGATGAAAGCCGGTCAATATGATCTGGCTGTGATCAATGATCCTTCGGCCGAACCCATCGGTGCGGGCATCGCGATCCGTGAAGGCAATCCCGAGCTTGCCGCTGCAATGCAAAAGGCACTGGATGAGATGATGGCCGATGGCACCTATCTCAAGATCGCGGAAGAATGGGTTGGCGGCGACATTCGTTAAAATCAACGGCTTGCCGGGGTATGCCCTGCAGGCCCTGCATCGCGCGCACCCCCTTTGCCATCGTATTTATCATCGTACCAAGGGTCACTTGATCAGGGACGGGGATGCGCAGAAGTTCTGCAGGGCGATTGCCAGACAGTTTTTGTTACATGCGGGTTCGACCGCCCCTAACGAGTTGAAAGGCAAGATATTTGGACATTGACCTCATCCTGCGTGTCTATCCCTTCTTTCTAGAAGCCGCGCTGGTCACGATAGAACTATCGGTCCTTACCGCAATTCTGGGCCTTGTTTGCGGCACCTTGGGGGCGGCTGCACGCATGTCCCGGATGGCGGTCTTCCGCTGGATCGGGGCGGTCTACGTTAGCCTATTTCGCGGCACGCCGGCGTTGATCCAGATCTTTATCCTTTATTTCGGGGGGCCGCAGGTCGGCATCCAGCTTGATTCATTCTCGGCGGGGACAATTGCGCTTGGGGTGAATATCGGTGCCTACATGACCGAGACCATTCGCGGTGCCATCGTTTCCGTCGACAGCGGCCAGACCGAGGCCGCGCGCACTTTGGGCATGAGCCGCTGGGAAACGATGCGCAAAGTGGTGCTGCCGCAGGCGGCGCGCATGATGATCCGACCGCTTGGTGTGAACATCAACGCGCTGATCAAGGGCACCGCACTGGTCGCGCCGATTTCGGTGGTCGAACTGACCTATACCGCACAGCGCTTCATCGGCTCGACCTATAAACCGTTTGAAATGTTCCTGCTGTCGGGTGTTCTTTACATGGTGATAATCTATGTCGTGGGGCAGGGCATCCATTGGCTGGACCGCCGGGCGCGGATCTTATGAACGCTTTGAAGAGCAGGCCAGGAGGCGACCATGGGTCTTGATTTCACAGTAGTGCCCAGCTACTTCGGCATCCTTTTGATGGGGGCCGGCTGGACCGTTGCCATCACCATCTGCGCAGGATTGCTCAGCTTTTTTGGTGGTATTCTTTTTGCGGTCATTGCACTTTACGGGCATTGGACGCTGCGCCTGCCGGTGCGCGCCTTTGTCTGGCTTTTCATGGGAACACCTCTTCTGTTGCAGCTGTTCCTTATCTACTTTGGTCTTATTCAGGTGGGGATAGATCTGCCGGCCTTTGTTGCAGGTGTGATCGGGTTGGGGCTGCACTTTGCGGTCTATAACTCAGAGCTGATCCAGGCGTCGATCGTCGCCGTCGACAAGGGCCAGTACGAAGGGGCGCGAACCTTGGGCATGTCGCGCGGCCAGACCCTGCGCCGCATCGTGATACCGCAAGCGGTACGCGCCGTTATTCCGCCGATGGGCAACAATATGATAGCTTTGCTTAAAGATTCAGCATTGGTGTCAGTGATCGGCGTGATGGAGCTGACGCTGGCTGCGCAGCAGGCGATCAGTCGCACCTACCGTCCGTTCGAATTCTATCTTGCGGTGGCCTTTTGCTATTACATCATCAACCTCGCGCTGGAGGCGGGACTGCGCCATTTGGAACGCCGCATCGCCGCTTCGCGCTGAGAAAGGACCACTCCCATGACAGACCAGCCCTTCGTTTCCATTAAAAACGCCGCCAAAAGCTACGGCTCCCTCGAGGTTCTCAAGGACATCAACCTGACGGTCAATCGCGGCCAGATCGTTGCGATTATCGGGCCGTCTGGGTCTGGTAAATCAACGCTTTTGCGCGCGATCAATGACCTGGATCCGCTGTCATCGGGCGAGGTCTGGCTAGAGGATGTGCAGGTCAACAAAAAGCTGCCGCACAGCCAATACGAGGCCCATGTCAATCAGATCCGGCAAGATATCGGCATGGTGTTTCAGCACTTCAATCTTTTCCCTCACCTGACGGTGCGCGGTAATATCACGCTTGCGCCACGCATGCTCAAGGGGCTGTCAGAAGCGGATGCCAACATTCTGGCCGAGGAACAACTGGCTAAGGTCGGGCTGTCGGAAAAGATCGACGAATACCCCTCGCGCCTGTCGGGGGGGCAAAAACAGCGCGTTGCGATCGCGCGTGCTCTGGCGATGAAACCCAAGGTGATGCTGTTCGACGAGGCGACATCTGCGCTTGACCCTGAACTGGTCGAAGAGGTGAATCTTGTGATGAAGCAGCTGGCCGAAGAACACATGACCATGATCATCGTGACCCATGAAATGGATTTTGCGGCCTCTGTCTGCGACCGTGTGCTGTTCATGGATCAAGGTGTCGTGGTCGAAGAAGGCCCGCCATCGGTGATCTTTCAGAACCCCGAACACGAGCGCACCCGTAACTTCCTGCGCAAGCATCTCAGTCGCTGAAAGCGTGACCTGAATGAGCAATCTCTTCTATCAAAAAACATCACCTCGCCCGATGCTCGACCGTGCCGAGGGCATTTACATGTGGGATGTCAACGGAAAGCGTTACATCGATGGCTCAAGCGGCGCGATGGTCAGCAATATCGGCCATTCCAATCCGACGGTGCTAGAGGCGATGCGGCGCCAGATGGAAAAGGCGACCTTCGGCTACAGATTGCATTTCCAGACGGACCCCAGCGAGGCGCTGGCAGAAAAGATCGTGTCCCTGACCCCGGCGGGGCTGGACCGCGTTTTCTTTGTCTCGGGCGGTTCGGAAGCTGTCGAAAGTACGCTAAAGCTGGCGCGGCAATACGCGCTGACCCAGAACCAAGCGCAGCGCACCAAGGTCATCTCGCGCTACCCCAGTTATCATGGGGCAACGTTTGGGGCGCTTGCGATCACGGGCTACGCCCCGATGACGGCACCGTTTGATCCGATGATGCAGATGATGCCGAAAATCCCGGCACCGCGCGCCTATCTGGACGGTCTGGATGCCGATGATCCGGCGACAGGTCTGCATTATGCCAATATGCTCGAGGCCAAAATTTTGGAAGAGGGGCCCGAAACTATTCTTGCCTTTATCGTTGAACCCGTGGGCGGGGCATCGACCGGGGCCCTTGTCCCGCCCGCAGGGTACATGAGCCGCATCCGCGAGATTTGCGACCAGTATGATGTTCTGTTGATCCATGACGAGGTTATGACCGGTGGCGGACGCACGGGCCGGTTCTTTGGCGCAGAGCATTGGGACGTGACGCCGGATATTATCGCGCTCTCCAAAGGGTTTGGCGCGGGCTATGTACCCTTGGGCGCGATGATCGCGCGTACCGATATGGTCGACGCGGTAATGGCGGCGGGTGGTTTTATCCACGGCTATACCTATGCGGGCAATCCGCTGGCCTGCACCGCGGGCCTTGCCGTGCTGAACGAGATCGAAGCTCGCGGGCTTACCGGCAACGCAGTACTGATGGGCGCGGCGCTTGAGACGCGGTTGCAAACCTTGATGCAAACCTATCCGGTGATCGGCGATTTGCGGGGCAAGGGGCTGTTGCTGGCGTTCGAATTGATGGCAGATCGCGCTACTAAAACGCCTTTGCCCGCCGCGTTCAACGCCCACAGCCGCTTGGTTGATATCGCTTATGAAAACGGGCTGATTATCTATTCACGCCGAACCCGTGGCGGCATCAATGGCGACCACTTTCTTGTTTGCCCGCCCATGATCGTGACCGAACCGCAGCTCGACGAGATCGCGGATATTCTGAATCAGTCGATGAAACAATTGATGGCAGAGATGCCCGATACCTTCGCCCGCACGCCCTGAACGGAACACATCTTGTGAAAAATGAAGACCATCTGTGCGATCACGGGCACCATTCATTCGCCCGCAGGGTCGCCGCATCGTTGCGCCCCTCTAAATCCGTTTTTACCAATTTCGGGCTGAATGCCCTGAGAGGAGAGATATGAAAGCCATCTTTGACGACCGCCAATGGCACCATGACCCCAAACATTTTATGGCCAATGGCAAGCTGTTGCCCAATCCGGAACAACCTGAACGGATCAAGATGTTGCGCAGCGGGGCAGAGGCCGCCGGATGCAGCTTTGAGGCCCCCAAGGATGCAGGTTTAGGCCCGGTTGCAGCAATCCATTCGCCGGAATATCTGACCTTTTTGCAAACCATTTATGACCGCTGGCAACACATCAAGGGGGCGGGTAAAGAGGTTATCCCGAATATCCACCCGTCCAACCGCACTGACAGCTATCCGACAACCGCCGTCGGCCAAGCGGGCTACCATCAGGCCGATAGTGCTTGCCCCATTGCGTCAGGAACTTGGGAAGCTGCCTATTGGTCGGCTCAATCCGCAGTTAGCGGTGCGGATGCCCTATCGGGAGGGGGCGATGCGGCCTATGTGCTGTCGCGTCCGCCGGGGCACCATGCCTTTGGCAATCTTGCCGGCGGGTTTTGCTTTCTCAACAATTCGGCTATCGCCGTAGAGCGATTGCGTGCGGAGGGCCTGCGGCCAGCCATCGTGGATGTCGACGTGCATCACGGCAACGGCACCCAAGGTATTTTTTACGCGCGCGACGATGTGCTGACCGTCTCTTTGCACGCCGATCCGGCGCATTTCTACCCTTTCTTCTGGGGCCATGCGCATGAACGTGGGGTCGGGGCGGGGCTTGGCTATAACCTGAACCTGCCGCTTGCGCGCGGCACAAATGACGATGGTTTTCTGGCCGCTCTCGAGACGGCCTTGAACCGCGTGCGCGCCTTTGGGGCCGACGCGGTTGTCATCGCCCTTGGGTTGGACGCCTATATCGGTGATCCCTTCAAGGGGCTTGCGGTTACGACACCGGGGTTTGCCCGGATCGGCGCGGAACTTGCCCGACTGAACTTGCCCACGCTTTTCGTGCAGGAGGGCGGCTATCTCTGCGAAGAGTTGGGTCAGAACCTGACAAGTGTGCTTAGCGGGTTTCAAGACGCATGACCGGTCCTGATATCATCGTGGTCGGCGGCGGCATTGCGGGGACTAGTGTCGCGGCGACCCTTGCCAGTAACGCGCGCGTTGTCTTGATCGAAGCCGAGCCGCAGCCTGGCTATCACGCTACCGGCAGATCCGCTGCGATCTTCATCCGAAATTATGGAAACGCTGTCTTGCGGGCATTGAACGCAGCCTCTGCCCCCGTGCTGCACGAACCGGAAGGGATTTCCGAGACGCCCTTGCTGTCGCCGCGCGGACAGATGCTGATTGCATCCGAAGACGAAATGCCGGCGCTGGAAAGCTATGCGCAGGGGGCCGCAGGCCTTGAAAGGCTGACCTCGGCCGAGGTGGTATCGCTTGTTCCGATCTTGCGGCCGGAAACGATTGCGGCCGGCGTTGTCGAATGGGACGCACAGGACATTGATGTCGACCGGATGCTTCAGGGCTATATCCGTCTGCTGTGCGACAGGGGCGGTGAAATCATGTTGGGGGGCCCGGTCACCGGTATCACCCGCGCTAATGGGACTTGGTGCGTCACAACCAAGGCCGGCACATGGTCTGCGCCCATCGTGATAAACGCGGCCGGGGGCTGGGCCGATACGCTGGCGCGCATGGCAGGGCTTGCCCCGATCGGCTTGACCCCGATGCGGCGGTCTGCGGCGTTGCTGAATGCGCCGCAGGGCTTCGAGATTGACAAATGGCCGCTTTTCGCCTCGGCATCAGAAAGCTGGTACGCGAAACCGGATGCGGGCCGGCTTCTTGTGTCGCCGGCAGATGAAGACCCGGTAGAGCCGCATGACGTTTGGCCCGATGACATGGTGATTGCCGAAGGCCTTGACCGGTTCGAGCAGGCCGTGACCATTCCACTTAGCCGACCCAGCCATAGCTGGGCCGGTATGCGTAGCTTTGTGGCTGACCGAACCCCAGCAGTGGGTTTTGACCCAACAACAACCGGCTTTTTCTGGTTGGCCGGGCAGGGCGGGTATGGCGTACAAACCGCACCTGCGCTTGCCGAAATTGCCGCAGCACTGTGTTTGGGACGTCCAAGCCCGGTGACCCCGCCGATACTCAACGCACTTTCCCCGGAACGCTTCCGGAAAACATAAAGGACTATATTCATGAGCACGATCACACGCCAGCACAGCGGCCCGCGCATGAGCCAGATCGTTACCCATAACGGCACAATCTATCTGGCCGGTCAGGTCGGACATGCAACGGATGATGTCACCCAGCAGACCAAAACCTGTCTGGAACAAATTGACGCGTTGCTGGCCGAAGCCGGATCGGACAAGACCCGCATTCTGCAAGCCATGATCTGGATGGCCGACATGTCCGATTTCGCGGCCATGAACGCGGTCTGGGACGCTTGGGTACCAGAAGGCCACACAGCTGCACGCGCCTGCGGCGAGGCAAAACTGGCCACCCCTGACTATCTGGTCGAATTTATCATCACGGCCGCCGCGCAGTAAGGCAGCTTTTATGGGTGCGACCGCACTGTTGGGCAAAAAAACAGGGCGATTCTGATGCGTTTCAGGATCGCCATCTGCCGCCCGACGATCTCCAGACCGCCCCTTTCAGTGCACTGGGGAGTGGGCAAAACTTGGTGGTCAAGCGGCCATCTTTGAAACGATCAGCCTGCCGTCAAGGACTGCAGGCCTTGTGACAGCGACGCGACGCGCTCCGTGCGGAGATCATCGCATTCGCCGCCGTTTGCCCATTCGCCTATTCCCGATGTCATCGACGCAACCTTCTGTGTGTGCGGGATGACGAGACCGCGAGTCCGTTTCGATATCTAAGGCCGATCGCTGAGGTTACCGGTTCAGGCTCTGCGACTGGTTGAGGTGGCTCCACATCAAACACGACCAAAGGGGCGAAATCCGCCTCACTCGTCGGTGCAGGCAGAACAAGATCCACGTCCTTGGCCCTCCGCCGCCACGATGACAGGTGGTTCGCCCGCAAACCATACGTGCGCGCCACGTCATTCACTGTCGCCCCCGGCACCAGCGTTTCCGCCACAATCCTTGCCTTCAGATCATTCGGCCACCGCCGATGCCCATTTTGTGAGACCTCAACACCCAAACGTTTGAGAAACTCTCTCTTACTCTCCATGGAGTAACTCACTTCCTGCTATTCAACAGGACCTGAGTCTCAAATCACGTCGAAATCAGGAAGGTGGGTTCCAGACACCGCGTACGTTGGTGTTGGCGACAGGAATGATCTTTTTCAGTAAGAGAATACAATCAGCAATGCTAAGAACCAGAGTAAGCCTATAGCCACGGCAAACGACCAGCGCTCGCGCTTCCGCCCTTGTTTGGGCTGTTTCTTCTTTTTGCCATCATGAGCCATGAGATTGAGGTAATCTGGAGCTTTACAATGACAAGAAGGTTTGGCGGGGTAATGGCCTCACTAAGCTGAGAGGTCGCTAACCGTCAAGTAGATAGCTGATCACATCAGAAGCGACGAAAAACCAGAAAATGCTAAAGCAGCAGTCATTTCCGTAGGGGGTCTGCATCTGTCATCGGACGCCTCGAAACTCATTCAAGACTGAGCGTACCAACTCTTCTGCCAAGGTATCCCCCGTAAGGATTGACCTATCTCCCCTCTTCAATTCAGTTAGTGATCTAAAGTGTGCTTGGTTTTGCTCCCCCAACGCGTCCGGGTCAGCAAGTCCCATTGACCAAGCGGGAAAAGCTCGCTCGTCCACTTCACCTTCCCATACAAGCGTAAGTCCATGATGACGCTCATCAAAACCTATCCGTTCATAACTGGTTTTCACAGAGGATAGCTCACCTTCCAGAACCTGAAAGAAAAGCTGATCATGGTACATCAAAAGACCGGTAATTCGTTCCCGTTCATTGTTTTTTTGGGAAACGTTCAGAATGTCTGAAACATCTGATGCAGCTAACGGGCGGTTTGTAACGCTTACATATGCAATTTGATAAACCATCGTTAAAAGCGCTCCTTATCTGGGAAGCCTTGTCTATTCATTGCCTGAATAGGGCAAGGAGGTACAATTTAGCCCAACATTTCTTGATGTGTATATGGGACTGGTGCATTAACTGTGGAACTTTTGCGCTGAATATTGACAAAGGACCGCATCATGCCAAGTAAATGGCCATTCAAATGTTGTTGTTACTCTTGGCAAACTTAGCCCGGTGACGAAGGTAGAAATCCCAATAATAGATCGCATTATTTTTCCTTGCTCAACGATTTTCAAGTCTATCTGTAGGGGCAAAAACCGGCCCGCCAAAAGCAGGGAACTCGCAGATTTGTAACACTTGACCCAATTTTGAACGTCGATACAGATCGTTGCCTAAAATTGATGCGAAAAACAAAGGGGACCGGTTATTTCGCTGTAACGAAGTGGCGCTTATGCCGTCAGATATATGTACCCTTAATATCAGGAGGCTCACATGAACCACACAACGACCAAAATCGACCAATCTTCAGTTGAAACTGCCAAAGGCGGCGGATGCTGCGGTGGAAACAAGGCCAGCCAAGGCATAGATGCCCCTGCTGCACCACGGGCATCCGTCAAAGCGCCTGCGGCAAGATCGGGTAGATGTTGCTGTAGTTGATCCAACGGGGAACCTGCTGCAGGCCGCGATGTCCGCATGGATAGGGCCGGTCTCGCCCGACAGTTGCACATCATTATGCATATCTGTTGTGCGAGACCGGGCATATGTTTCTGGATAGCTCCAGCACTGGATTGCCTGCTGGATCGTCCATACCCTGACAAAACCTGCAACATATTGAAAACGAAGGCACCCTAATGGAACATCAACACGATGACGACACCGAGAACCACGATAGTCGCAACGAGAACAAAGGCTCCATAAGCCTGAGCGG
>TARA_R110002012_G_scaffold123209_1_pt1 | contig 10523 bp, 10 predicted proteins | sample TARA_R110002012 | Tara Oceans TARA_R110002012 (sample SAMEA4396515) | marine metagenome | biome: Westerlies Biome; feature: [DCM] deep chlorophyll maximum layer (ENVO:01000326); material: water (ENVO:00002006), including particulate matter (ENVO:01000060) such as... | depth 40 m
GACGCGCCTGTGGCGAGGCCGGACAAGAGTAGGAAAAACCAGCTCCTCGGTGAAACCGTTGACGGCGCCTGCCAGTTTCCGGTGAGGTAGAGTATGAAGCCGGCCGTTAGCAGGATGATAATCGTCCGGACGAAGGTTGCAAAATCAGAATTGACGTTCTCGATGCCAATCTTCGCAAAAATAGCCGTCAACGCCGCAAATCCCGCGGAAAGCAGTGCCCAAAACGTCCAGTTTACGAGGAGGTACTTCATTCGGGCTACCTATCTTCTGAACTACATCAACATAAGTCGGCACCAGGGGGTTGCGCCCGGAAAACACCAGATGCGGTAGGAGTCTTCCCCGCTTCGGCGCTTTCATAGGCTAGCCACATTAAGGAGGAAATCGAAAGGCATCAAGCAGTCCCAAGGGTACCATTTCGATCGCTCCACCGCGACGGAACCTAGGCGGATGCCCGCCTAGAGGGCAGGCGCCTAGCTCTACCGCGCGCGGAGCCCACCACAATGATGAACAACTCGGGGCCGACACCACAGATGGCGCCTTCCCCGCAATGCCTTGCAAGGCCAAGCTTTATCCAGCTGGCGCTAACCACGCGTCCCGCCATCTCTGCCTCCGCGGCCGATATTGCCGAAACCCGCAGAACCCATCATTGCAAACTCCACAGTTGATGGAAGAAGCTCCTCTATTGGGGCGGAAACCGGCAGCTTTGGAACAGTACTTCAATGGCCAAGCCAGGCTGGTTGTCGCGGAGGCGGATCTCCGCATCGTGCAGCTGCGCAACTGCAGAGACAAGCGCTAGGCCAAGCCCATGACCGGGGCTGCTGCGGCTGCTTTCAATTCGGTAGAAGCGCCTGAATACTGCCTCCCGCGCCTCTGGCGGAATTCCCTTCCCGTTATCACGAACCCGGACAAGAGGATGACCACTTTCAACCGTTAGCTCCATTCTTACAACAGTCTGCACGGGCGTGTGCCTCAAGGCGTTCTCGATAATGTTTGCCAGCATTTGCATCAAAAGTTCACGGTCACCTTGGACCCATACGTTTGGAGCGAGAGAACCAATGATCTGACGTCCACCGTCCTCGGCAACGGGAGAGAATGCATCACATACGGTCGTGCATAGATCAGATAGATCTACCCCCGCAAACGCAGCCCGGCGAGTGCCGGCCTCGATCTGGGCAATCCGTAACAAGGCCGCGAATGTCCCCAGGATGTCATCTGTTTCCTCGATTGCCTTATCCACAGCGGCGCGGAATGTTTGCACGTCCGCAGATCTTCGGCGGACGGTGTCCAGCCCCTGCCGCAAACGTGAAAGTGGAGTGCGTAGGTCGTGAGCGATATCATTTGACACCTGGCCCATCGACTCCATGAGAGATTCAAGCTGGGCCAGCATCTCGTTTATATTTGTGGCAAGGCGGTCGAACTCATCGTTTGAGCCCCGCAGAGGCACACGTTCGGTGAGGTGCCCTTCGGAAAAGCGGGTCGTAGCTGCCGCGAACGTCTCGACACGGCGCAGAAAGGATCTGCTGAGAACGAGACCTCCCGCGAGGGAAAGGATGATCGCTGTCATTGCAGCCCAAGCGAATGAAGCCAGGATCGCGCCTCTCAGCTCATCCTCCTCGCCCGAAGGAAGTGCCACTAGAATCGCGCCTTTGCCTGGAACGACGGATCGCTTTGCTAAGAGCCTTTCGCTGTCATCGTCAGTCTGTGGGATACTCTGCCAATCCGGACCATCCGCTGCGAAGGCAAGATCACCAGCAAGGATCCTCCCCTGTTCGTCAACAATTGCATAATGCAAGTCGCGCTCATCAGGAAGAGGTCGCGACCGCACAAACCGTATCGCCTCCGAAAACCCATCTGACCGAACAGTTTGAAGAAGTCGCGCCGTTTCTAAATCTATGGCGCTTCGGGTCTGGCCGTTCGCAAAGTCCGCCAAAAGGAAGAACACAATTGCGAAGAGAACTGCAGTCAGTGCGGCAAAAAAGATCGAAGCCAACAGCGCCAGGCGAAAGGCGGTGGTCTGGAAGAGCCTAATCCGTGTCACGTAGACAGTACCCCGCTCCGCGCACCGTGTGGATCAAGCTTTTCTCGCTATCGTCGTCGAGCTTCGTCCGCAGCCTGCTGATATGGGTCTCTACGATGTTTGTCTTCGGATCAAAGTGGAAGTCCCATACATTCTCCAGAAGCATCGTTCTTGTAACAATTTGGCCCGCGTGGCGCATGAGATACTCCAGCAGTTTGAACTCGCGCGGCTGGAGCGAGATGCTGGTAGATCCTTTTCGGACGGACCGCTTTATCAGGTCCATTTCTAGATCTGCCACCTTCAGTGTAGTTTCTACAACCGCTATCGGTGGGCGCCGGCAAAGCGCCTCCATTCGAGCGACAAGTTCGGCAAAAGCGAATGGTTTGACAAGGTAGTCATCGCCACCGGCTTTGAGCCCGTCCACTCGGTCGTCGATACCACCAAGGGTCGTGAGAAAGATGGCAGGGGTCATAATCCCCGCTCCGCGGAGAGTTTTGATGACGCCCAAACCGTCCAGGCCGGGCAGCATACGATCTACCACCAAGCAGTCATAATTACCGTCGGCTGCGAGAAACAACCCACTGCGTCCACTGTCCGCGTGGTCAACGACCCAGCCACACTCCTCAAGCCCGCCCACAACGTAGGCAGACGTATCGCGATCGTCCTCGATGACAAGGGCTTTCATATCAGACCTCAAGACCCTTTGGGAGACAGTTACAGCCTGCCCCACCGTTTCAAGGGTGGGGCAGGCTGGGCGGCTAGGCTAGTTGCGCCCTTCTGCACCTTCTCCTGTTTCCCGTGAGTCATTAGCTTCCTCATTCTCACCGGAATCGCCATCTTCGTCCTCGGCGTCGGGCTTTTCAGCCATGGCAACCGCCCTGCCCGTGGCAGCGTCGACCGATACTTTCTGTTCGCCGGTCGCAGTCAAAAGTTCGATCTCGTACGCAAGAGAGCCCTTTTCGTCATCGATGCCTGCAGCCGCGGCCTTTCCTCCGAATTCCTTTTCAGCAGTCGCGATCGCCTCCGCAAGGGACACTTTCGCACCATCGATCATGGGGAATTCCGACGGGTCGGTCTGCTCGATCTTCGCCGCTTGCGCATTTGCAGTCTGGGTGAAGATCGCACCAAGAGCGCCCACGGCGAGCAGGCTGGCGAGGGCGGCAGGAATGAGTCTTGACTTGGTCATGTCTATTCTCCGTTGTTCAACGCACTGCACCGTGCGGCGCGTTGAAAGTGACCCTAGTGATCCGAGCATTGCGGGGTTATGTCCTGAACTATACGGTTTTGTCGTCTTTGCATTCGATATTGCTTGAGGTCCGCGAGCGCTCGTGCTCTCAACCGGCGTCCGCCGCACTGTTTTCTGAATGACCTTGTCACAGGCGCTTCTAAAACAAATACGCTCTTCCTTTGCGCGTGCTTCGAACCATGCGTCAAGACGGAGATAGCTGCGCTTGTTCCGATCTTTTAGGTGGCTCCAAGCTCGATGCTCGGCAATTTGTCTGTATTCGCCGCAAACTCCCTCGCCGAGCTTCGTCACGTGAAAGAAGAGCGCCGTAGCCAGGCGGCGGGCTGATGCAAAGTCAAGTAGCGGCCGCAAGAGTCAGAAGAAGGGTCCCGAAGATGATCCGATAATATGCGAAGACGCAAAAGCTGTGGTTGCGGATGAAGCCCAGTAGCCATTTCACAGCCACGAACGCAACACCTGTGGATACGATGAACGCCAAAGCTAACATGCCGAAGTCTTCTCCGGTGAAGCCCACTTTTGACTGGTCGTAAAGCTCGTAGGCGCTGGCGGCATACATCGTCGGGATTCCGACCAGGAAAGTAAACTCAGTTGCCGCCGCGCGGTCCGTCGTTCCGGCGAATATGGCCGCGAAAATGCAGGCCGCTGAGCGGGAGGTGCCAGGAAAGATCCCCGCGACCACCTGCGCTACGCCGACCGCTATTACCGTTGCCCATGTTACCGTAGATCGCGGCTGCTGGCGCCTCAACCACCGTTCGGACGCGAGGATCCAGACGCCCCCGACAATCAACGCCCATGCGACCGGACCAAGACTGGTTGGCAGGGAGAAACCGGCGTTTTTAGCGACGAGGCCGAGTACTGCCGTGATCAAGAACGCCGCGATCAGCTTTACCGCATAGGCGAGGTTCTCTGGCCGGCGGAGGCCGATGGCCAAGTCTAGCAGCCGCTTGCGGTAAACCAGAGTCACCGCCAACATTGCCCCCGCCTGGATCACTATGTTGAAGAGATCCGACCGCTGGCCCAGCCATTGCTCCGCTATCAACAAATGTCCGGTACTAGAAATTGGCAGGAACTCCGTAATGCCTTCTATGATGCCCAGGAGAACGATGTTTGCGATTTCGGGCAATGAGGTGACCTTTCTAGCTGATTGATGCATTGGGGGAGAGTGAAGACGTTCGCGGCAAATCGATCACTGCCTTCGGGCAGTTCCGTCTGCGACGGCCGCCGAAGCAGTACCGTTGTCAGCGTCAGACACCACGGGTAGGCGCCACTTTGGGCTCGGCAAGAAGGCACTCCTGCTGGTGCGTCGGTGCCAAAAGCTGCCCGCCTTCCGCCAACCAGGCGCATCCACGCTCAAGCCAAGATCCAAGGAAACACCTCCCATCAAGACAACGCAAAACGCATCCTGCTAGTCAGACAGGCAAGATCGAATGGTTTCACCAAGAAGTCAGTCGCACCGCATCTGATCGCTTCATGCCGGTCAGAGATCAAGTCGGAAGCGGTCATCACAATCACTGGAACAGAGCTGCGACTTCTGACGTCGCGGAGAAGTGTGAGACCGTCTCCGTCTGGTAGGCGAAGGTCGAGCAAGACCATATCGAAGGCCAACAGAGCCAGCGTATTCAACGCCTTTCCGAGTTCGGCCTCCCAATGAGCGTCGTGCCCCAGCGCAAAGACGTGATCGCGAACCGCTCCGCCAAGAACAAGATCATCCTCAAGCAGTAGAACGTGCAACTCAAACTCCCATTCCGGTTTGGACATCTCTTAACGGCGATGGTCTTGGTGGCGGCAGATCAACGGACGCTCACAGCCATACAGACACCGCGATAACGTGAACCGGTAGAAGCATGTTGGCGATGACGAGACAAAGAACAGCGAACGACCCAAGATTCTTGGCGTGTCGGCCGGTGTCCGAGATTTCGGGCGAAATTCTATCAACGATTTCTTCAATTGCCGTGTTCAGTGCTTCCACCGCCATCAACAGCAGGAAAAGTATGGCCGCTGCAATTCCGACAGCCGGTTCGACATCCATATAAAAGTAGAACAGGCACAGGCCCGCGCCGGCGGCAAGTTCCTGCCGAAATGCTGCTTCCTTGCATGCCCGGAAGAACCCACCTGCCGAGTAGCGGCCAGCGGCCAGGAGATGAGCAACGCCGACCAGCTTTTTATCCCCCGATCGCCCGCTCATGAAGATCCCCTCGTCTTGCAGTTCGCGAAGATATCAAAAGCGGGATCGTATACCTCTGCGGTCACGTTCATCATGCTCAACACGCTGTGGAAGAGGTTGTCGTGCGATCGCGGTAAGCTGGCAGCCTTGGAAAGGCATTCCCGGTCCAGACCCATCGATCTATCGAACTGAGGATCCGTCCACAGAAGAAATGGCACCTTTGTCTGCACATCAGGAGCCAACATGTACGGGGCGCCGTGAAGATAAAGCCCGTTTTCTCCCAAGGATTCGCCGTGGTCGGAAATATAGATCAAGCTTCCTTGTAACCGGTCCGAGTTGGACTTGAGCCTATCAATGACGGATGAAATAATGAAATCAGTATAAAGGATGGAATTATCATACGCGTTGACGATTTCGCTGTCATTGCAGTTGCCAAGCTCCGCCGTCAGACACTCCGGCTCGAACCGCCTGAATGCCTCAGGGTACCGCAAATAATAGGCGGGTCCGTGGCTGCCCATCTGGTGAAGAACGAGGACGCTGTCACTTCTGACCGATCTCAGCCATTCGTCGAGTGGGTCTAAGAAGACGCCATCCTGGCACTCGTTTAGTCGGCAGTATCGAGCATCTGTAGAGGCTGCGAAGTCAACGAACTTCACACGGTCTGCCACCCCTTTGCTGCCTGTACTGTTGTCCCACCACTCGACCTGGACGCCGGCTCTGGCGAGTACGTCCAGAAGCGTTTCATTCTCGAGCCCTTTGGCGTGTGAGTAGCTTGCGCGCGTGAACTTCGAAAACATGCATGGCAATGATGTTGCCGTCGCTGTTCCGCAGCTCCCCGTATCGGCAAAATATACGATGTCTTGCGCAGATAGCAGAGGGTTGGTTTCGCGAGCGTAGCCGCCGAGTGAGAAGCTTTGGGCACGAGCAGTTTCGCCCGCGACGATGATCGCTACACGAGGCATCGTTGATCCATCGTGAGTCGCAGTGATTTTTGCGTCTTGACCGACGGGCTGGATGACAATTTGAGCTTCGGCGCCTGTCTGTATCAGAAACTGGGTTATGCCAACCAAAGGCGTCACGGGATTGAGAGCCTTGGCGATATCTTTATGCTCTCTGAGAGCAGCAATGAAGACATTCGAGTAGGCATATCCAGCGAAAGCGAAAATCACCAGACAGGGAAGTATAACCGCGCTGTTCCAGAGAACCTTTTGGACGATCGGGCGGTGAACGACCCGAACCCATAGAACCAAAGCAATCGGAAGCACGGCGAATAGAAGTAGGTGAAGCGCAAAGCCCAGAGTGATCAGATGCCGAGCTTCTGCTGGGGTCGTCTCGATGACATTCCGGAGCATATCGCGATCCACGATCACTCCGAAACGATCCGTGAACCAGGATGTGACCGCTCCGGTAAGGATCAGAAGTATGCACAAAGGCTTCGTGAAATACTTGACTGAGAACGCGGTAATCGATGCTGTGAAAAGAACTGCCACTGCCACGTAGAGCGATACTACGGCTCCCGGGCTGCCGCCGATATACTCGTGCACTTTCGTCCAGAAGGTGTTATTGGTGCAGAATGCCAGAAAGAACGCGACCAGCACACTCAGTGTTATGCTGCCGATTTCCGGCCTGGATAAGGACCTGTGTATGTTGTATTTCGTCAGTAAAGCCACCGTCGCCTCATCGTTTGCCTCATGGCGCAGCAAATGGATGATCAAAGGAAAGCCGCTTACGAAGCGAGGCGACGAGTGCCGAGCTTCCCCATGCGTCATCTGATGCGCAGACAGGCAAATGTTGTGTTTTGCTGACAATGAGCTGAACGCCACCAAGATGCGCCGGCGAACGATCAATCGTCGAGCACCTCGTCAGCGATCCGACCTTCAGATTGAGAGCCCTAAGCTTGCCAAAAGCACTGAGTTCAGGCTTTAACGGTGGGCTCAGCAGCTTTTTGGTTTCTCGGCCCCATGCGCATTCTTCTCATAGAAGACAACCCAGCCCTCGGCGAGGCTGTTCGAGACTATCTTGCCACGGTCGGGCATGCTGTCGACTGGATGCAGACGCTCCAAGATGCCCACCTCGCTTCGGAAACGGTCCCCTATGGGCTGATCCTTCTTGATCTGCGACTTCCAGACGGCCAAGGCTTGTCTCTCCTAAAAAAGCTCCGAACTTCGAAAGACATGACACCGGTCATCGTGCTTACGGCTCTGGACCAGATTTCCGATCGTATCGATGGGCTGAACGCAGGTGCCGATGATTATCTCGTCAAGCCGTTTGACCTTGGTGAGCTATCGGCGCGCATGCTTGCTGTGAGCCGTCGGCGTTCCGGCAATGCCGTTACATCCGTCGAGGTAGGAAACCTAATGGTCAACCAGGCTGACCGCAAAATCACTGATCGCGGCCGCAGTATCGAACTGTCCGGCCGGGAATGGGCAGTGTTTGAGGCGCTATTGGCTCGACCAGGTGCTCTCATGTCGAAGCGACAGATTGAAGAGACCCTATATGCATTTGGTACTGAGATTGAGAGCAACACAGTCGAGGTTTATGTTAGTCGGTTGCGCAAGAAGGTTGGGCGAGAAGTTATCGAGACGGTTCGTGGTGTGGGTTACAGGCTGAAGGTTGAGGGAGAGGAGCAGCGCACTCAATGACACGTCAGTTGATCGTATGGCTGACGGGACTGTTCACTGCGTTCTGGCTGGTGGCGGCTACACTTGCCGTATTCGTGGTCGAAGAGGAACTCACCGAGGCCATGGACCGATCTTTGAAAGAAGCGGCTGAGAGGCTGGTTCCGGTTTTACAGAACGAGCTCGTCACAGAAAAACTCACGGGTTCCCGTGAGATTGCGCAGGCGGCGAAGGTGGCACGAGGGCAGTTTCTGCTTTATCAAGTGAGGGATGCACGTGGCGACGTCGTGCTCCGGTCGGACGATGCACCAGAAAAGCCATTCGAAGCGCCACTAGCTCCTGGCTTCTGGAAAAGCACGGAGTTCCAGTATTACACTTCGGCGGGGCCTAACGGCTTCTTCTTGCAAGCTGCCGATCTCCTCAAGGCCCGCGACAGTGCTTTGCGCGAAAGCAGCAACTCGTTGTTTCTTCCCCTACTTGCGCTCATTCCGATGCTGATCGTCACCGTTATCGCCGTTGTCAGACGCTCACTGTCGCCTGTCAGAGAGGTCAGCGCGGAAATCGAGAGAAAAGACACCGGCAACATGCAAGCAGTGGACGTGTCGGCGCTTCCGCCAGAGCTGCGGCAGATCGCAGTGTCCGTAAACCATCTCCTTTCTCGCCTACGGGCCGCTCTTGACGCGGAGCGGGAGTTCACCTCAAACAGCGCCCATGAGCTAAGAACGCCAATCGCCGGGGCACTCGCGCATGCAGAACTTCTCTTGGTGGAGCTCGCCGGTCGCCCGGGAGAACATCGAGCGTCCCAGATCAAGCGGTCTCTTCGCGACCTCAGCCAGACAGCCGAGAAGCTTCTCCAGCTTTCACGGGCAGACGCAGGTCTCGGCTTCGAGGAGGCTGAAGCGGACCTGATCCCCATTTTGGATATGGTTGTCGGTGACTTCAAGCTTTACGATAGGGCAAATCGGCTGCTCTACACCAACCCGAGCGGGGCAGATCTCCGCGGGCCGTACAGCATTGATGCATTCGCTATTGCTGTGCGAAACCTCATCGAGAACGCTTTGAAGCACGGGAATCCTGACACAGCTGTGGAGATTGAAGTGCAGCCGGGGGGCGTAGTGAGAATCGTCAATGGCTCCGATATTGTGGCTCCCGAAGACCTCACACATCTGCGTCAGCGTTTCGTTCGCGGAAAGTCCGCGTCTCCGGGATCGGGATTGGGGCTATCGATCGCAGACCGATTGCTTGCCCAAATGAACGCTGAACTTCTACTCTGCTCGCCGGCCACCGGTCGCGAGAACGGTTTCGAAGCCGTCATTAGGTTTAGAGCCGCGCCTTCGCGAAGATTGCGTGATGGGTCGTCGCCGGACGGCTGAATAGCTCCCATTCAGGCTGCTGTCAGGATTGGGCCGTACTCGCCATCGAACCTTAAGCGCGAGTACAAGACATGCCGATACGTCGTCGAGAGCTCCTGAAAGCGACCGCAGCAGCAGTCTTGGTGACGAAGCCGGCGCTTGCCCAGATCCCGGCACCGCTAACCTCCCCGGCAGAGATCTCCTTCCTGACCATCGGTGATTGGGGCAATCCGAAAAACCGCTCCGATGCCAAAAGCGTTGCGAAGGCGATGGCTCTCGTAGCCGAAGAACAGAGGACAGGGTTTGTAGTGGCGGCCGGCGATAATTTTTATCCGGCAGGTGTTTCAGGGGTCGGCGACCCCCTATGGCAAGTGGCTTTTGAACAGATCTATTCTGATAACGCCCTGGACGTTCCATGGCACGTCGCGCTTGGAAATCACGATCATAAAGGTAATATTCAGGCTCAGATTGACTACAGCGAACACAGCGGCAGATGGGATCTTCCGGAGCCCTATTACGTCCTTCACAAAAGTCGACAAGGCATCACGGCAGACTTCTTTTTCATCGACACGACGCCGATGGCGAAGGTTAACTTCTGGACGGAACTCATTTGGAGCGTCTCCGAAGTCGAAGACCAGCTTCGGTGGCTGGAGCGTGAACTGGCGGCCAGTTCAGCGCATTGGAAAATCGTGGTCGGCCACCACCCCGTTTTTTCCGGCGGAACCCATGGCGATACGCCATTTCTGGTTGAGCGCCTGCCACCCATCTTTAAGAGCCACGGTGTTCAGCTTTATCTAAACGGACACGACCACGACCTGCAACACATCCGACGGGGAGAAACGAGCTATCTTACATCTGGATCTGCCGCCAACTTCCGGACCACCTCGGCGGTCGAGGGAACCCGGTTCGCCCAGGCGAGGCTTGGATTTTTATCTACTCGCCTGCGCCTCAAGTCAGCTACCCTGACTTTCGTCGCGGATGATATGCAAACTCTATACGAAACGACTATTGGCAACGGAGCCTCATGATGCGCATGTTCCGTGCTAGACAGATTGCGTCGCCAACTCCTCTTCATGCTTGCGGTGCAGTTCCCCGCTTGATTAAACCGAAAGTGGTTGCGTGCCTG
>TARA_R110002012_G_scaffold80107_2_pt1 | contig 10522 bp, 7 predicted proteins | sample TARA_R110002012 | Tara Oceans TARA_R110002012 (sample SAMEA4396515) | marine metagenome | biome: Westerlies Biome; feature: [DCM] deep chlorophyll maximum layer (ENVO:01000326); material: water (ENVO:00002006), including particulate matter (ENVO:01000060) such as... | depth 40 m
GCTCTCAGCGGCGTGCTCGAGTTTGATAATACAGCTGTTAAGAGTGCTTTCTGGTATATGTTTTGTGGCACGCGCAATCATATACGGCTCTAATTGACGACGTGCTTCATAAAGATTGTGTAGCCGCTGATTATCTAAAGGGACCACACTCCAGCTGTTGTATTTAATTTTCTCGACCAAGCCTATGGACTGTAAATAAAGTAAAATTTGGTGGGTAACCGTGCGGCTGACATTGAGTGATTTGGAGAGATTGAGTTCATTGAGCTCAAAAGCGCCCTTGATCGAGCATAAAACAATGGCATGCTCGACGCTGTCGATATGGGCCCGCCATGAGGCAATGCGGTCGACTTTAGGGGCGTAGCCGCGTTGTTTGAAATCGCCTTCACTGAGAGGGCGTCGCACTATTTCTTGAGGAGATGCGCCCACCAGATAGCCTCGCCCCTCAAAGCGGCAGATATACTGTTCTTCATGTAATCGGCTCAGCGTTTGGCGAACAGGGGAGCGGCTGATACCAAACAGCTCGGCTATATTTCCTTCAAGCAGCACAAGGCCTGGTTCCAGACGCTTTCCAACAATACCCTGTTTAAGAGCTGCATAGAGCTGGTCGCGCAGCGTTTGTGTCATGGTTAGTTAGTTGCCCTTCAATTAACGATTAGGTGATGGCACCTACCAGCCAGGGAACGAACTCATTACTACCATAACCCAGTGACTCGCTAGCACTCATGTCGCCTGAGGCGATGGCGATGATACGCTCAAAAATCTGTTCCCCTACGTCTTCTACACTGGCAGTGCCATCGACGATAACGCCACAATTTATGTCCATGTCTTCATGCATTTTCTCATACATGGAAGTATTGGTTGCGAGCTTCAGGCAGGGAGCGGGTTTAAAACCTGAAACCGATCCTCGTCCGGTAGTAAAGCAGACAACCGTTGACCCAGAGGCAATTTGCCCGGTTACAGAAACTGGGTCGTAGCCCGGGCTATCCATAAAGTTAAAGCCACGAGTGGTTATCTTTTCGGCATAGTGCAGCACATCGTTAAGGCTAGAGCTGCCACCTTTTGCAACGGCACCCAGGGACTTTTCAAGAATTGTGGAGAGCCCGCCCGCTTTATTGCCAGGTGACGGATTGTTGTTTAATTCAGCGCCATTTATTTCGGTGTAATGCTTCCACCATGTAATACGATCAAGCAGCTTTTGCGCGACGTTTTCATTGATGGAGCGATCTATCAGTAGGTTCTCCGCACCGTAAATCTCTGGAGTTTCCGCAAGGATCACGCTGCCCCCGTGCTGCACGATAAGATCAGCCGCGTGGCCAAGTGCGGGGTTCGCCGTAATACCTGAATAACCGTCTGAGCCGCCGCACTGCAGTGCAACCACCAGATGCTTTAGGGACGCAGGTTCTCGCTGCATCTGCCCATGCTGAGCGGCCATCTGCATAATGTGATCACAAGCGGTTTTAATACTTGTACGGGTTCCTCCCGCATCCTGAATATTAAAGTATGCAAGCCGCGAGGCGTCTTCTAGGCCTTTTTTTGCGACGAGCGTTTTGACCTGGTTGGTCTCACAGCCCAAGCCGATAATGAGCACAAAGGCAAAATTGGGATGCTGGGCATAACCTGCGATGACGCGCTCAAGAAAGGAAAAGCCTTCCGAGTCTGTGTTCATAGCACAGCCTGAGCCATGGGTAATCGCAACAACGCCATCGAACCCCATCTGGCTTAGTTCGTCAGACTGGTTGAGTGTATCTGCCGCTGCTTTAGCTACCGTTGCGGAGCAGTTAACGGTCGACAGAATACCAATGTAGTTACGCGTGCCTACGCTACCGTCATCACGTTGAAAACCCTGGAAAGTGCGTGAACTACTTGTGGTGTCTGTTTGCGGGTGGGGCTGAAAATCTTTTAATGAGGAATCGAGCTCTATCATGGTGAGATTGTGGGTGTGTACATGCTCACCTGGTACTACATCCTGAGCCGCTATGCCAATCAGTTGGCCATATTTATAAACAGCTTCGTCTTTATTGATGTTAGTTAACGCAACTTTATGACCAGCATCGATATTCTCTTTAGCAAGTGTGCCGTTTTTATCAATTGGAAACCCGTTGGGTACCGCTTTTGAGGCGACGCCCACGTTATCCCGAGGGTTGAGCTGAATAATAACTGACGGGGAATTAATGAGATCCATCGTTTACCTCAAACTTATTATTGGCTTTTTAGGTAAGAACTATACACAAGCTAGTAGGCGGTCACTGTTGATGCACTTTAGCAATTAAGCGGTGTACGTCGATTATACTATCGTCCTATATAATGGTTATTGAATGCAATGTTCATTTGATCTAGATTGCTTTCATAGATCGAATATTGAACCCCTATAGGAAGGAGTATCGTCAGCCAAATGTTGATTTTCAGCTTACTGGTGGTTGATGTTAAGCACCTGATTAATAAGAGTTTTTATTAATATATTTTCTGACGATTTTTTCTACATAAAATTAGTGGCCAAAAAATCATCATTGAACTATTGTCATGCAGGTATGCTGTATGACACCTTTAAAAAGATGTATATTTGGTTTCAAGCAAAACAATAATGAGAAATGAAAATGCCCTACATCATCAATTACTTAACGAAAATTCAGTTCGGTGAGAATGCGATTGCAGAGCTAGCGAATGAGCTGCAATTGCTTAAGGTGAAAAGACCTCTATTTGTAACTGATAAGGGGCTGAGTAGTACGTCACTTATTACGCAGGTGATTGAATCTGCAAAACTTTCTGAAGAGCTTAACGAACAAGCCTGCGTTTTTGATGGCACGCCTTCCAATCCTACTGAAGGCGCTGTAGAACAAGCGCTGTCTTTCCTGCGAGAAAGCGAGTGTGACGGCATCGTGGCCGTAGGTGGCGGCTCCAGCATTGATTTGGCTAAAGCGGTCGCTTTACTTTTTAACCACCCCGCGCCATTACGCCAGTATGCGGCGATTGAAGGTGGGGCCGCCAGAATTAATGCAGATGTGCTGCCATTGATTGCAGTTCCGACAACGGCAGGTACTGGAAGTGAAGTGGGGCGAGCCTCTCTGATTACCATGAAAGATGACCGGAAGCTGGGGTTTCTTTCTCCGTACCTGATCCCTGCTGTTGCTATCTGCGACCCACGTTTAACGCTCGGTTTACCGCCTTTCCTGACAGCCGCAACGGGGATGGATGCAATCGCCCACTGCGTTGAAACCTTTTTAAGTCCTAAAGTGAATCCTCCTGCTGAAGCGATTGCATTGGATGGCCTAAAGCGTGCAAGCGCCTCTCTGGTCGAGGCGGTTGAAAACGGTACTAACTTAACCGCTAGAAATGAAATGATGATGGCGGCTCTGGAAGGCGCGATGGCGTTTCAGAAAGGCTTGGGAGCGGTGCATTCTCTATCTCATGCGTTAGGCGGGCTGCATGAGTTAAAACTTCACCACGGCACGCTCAATGCTGTGTTAATGCCGACGGTTCTAAGATTTAACCAGCGCGATTGCGAGGAAAAATTTGCTCGTCTAAAAGACGCGATGGGACTTGCCAAGGATGACGATTTAGCCGAAGCATTTGAAAAGCTAAATCTTAAGTTGGGAATGCCTTCTAGCCTGAGTGAAATGGGCGTTAGGGAAGAACATCTAGATCAAGTGGCGCAGTGGGCACTGGAAGACCACTCTACAGCTACCAATCCACGTGCACCCTCCAGAGAAGACTTTTTCAAGATGCTTAATGAGGCTTTCTAAAGGATAAGGTTTATCGGCTTAACAGAAATAAAGGAAGTTTTTGGCAGGAAAGTAATAAAGGATAGAACCCGGCAGTTTCAAAAAACCATAATCAAATCCAGACAGTTAACGACTAAAGGAAAGTGGATATGACAATTACAAACCATTCTCTCAAGATCAAGACACTCCTTACTTCTAGCATCGCGGCAGCCGTTATGGTGGCTTCTGGCGCAGCCCTTGCGGATTATCCAGAACGCCCTATTACGTTGATTGTGCCTTGGGCGGCAGGCGGCGGTACGGATGCGACAGCACGCACCATCGCCCGCGCGCTCGAAGAGGAATTGGGCCAGAACGTCAACGTTGTTAACCGCACCGGTGGCAGTGGCGTTGTCGGCCATACCGCCATGATTAATGCCAAACCAGATGGCTATACGCTTGGCTTAGCGACCGGTGAAGTGAACATGATGCATTGGCAGGGGCTAACCAATCTTACCTATGAAGATTTTACCCCGATTGCGCAAATCAACTATGACTTCCCCGGTATACAGGTCGCCGCAGACTCTCCTTATGAAAGCCTTGAAGAACTGCTTGAGGCTATACGTACCGAGCCTAAGGGTACGTTTACTGCCTCCGGTACCGGTCAAGGCGGTGTTTGGCATTTAGCCTTTGCGGGTTTTTTGATGGATCAGGATATTCCTGCCGACCAGGTTATTTGGATTCCTAGTGAAGGTGCGGCGCCAGCGATGGTAGAACTGGTATCCGGTGGTATTGATATTGTACCCAGCTCTGTGCCGGAAGGCCGTTCCATGATGGAAGCCGGCCGGGTTAAAAGCTTTGCGGTCATGTCGCCTGAGCGTATTCCCAGTTTTCCTGATATTCCCACCACCAATGAGCTAATCGACAGTAGCTATCAAGTGGGTGAGTGGCGAGGTATCGCTGGTCCTAAAGGTATGGATCCTGAAATAGTGGCAACACTTGAGTCAGCATTAGAAGCTGCTTACAACAGTGACACCTATCAAGGGTTTATGGATCAGCAAGGCTTTGGTACCGAGTGGCGTAATGCGGAAGAGTTCGGGCAGCTGATGCAAGAGATGGATAGCGTCTTCGGTGAAATTGTTGAACAGGTGGGCTTAGCTAACTGAGGCATGACAATGGAGGCGGTTTCTCACAATAGGATCTGTTGTTGTAGAAACCGCCACTAGGTAACCATGTACTGACTTGCCACGTTTATATAGCTCTTGATTTCTTCCACCCTCATCGGGAGGAGTGTGTCTTAAACAGGCTGTATTCGTCGCGCTATGGCATAAGCGAAGACGTAGCGTTTAAGAAGCCGACGCTTATAAAACTTGGCCAGTTAATGATGTAGATAATCTTCATTCAGTGGTTTTTATCCGCCTTGCAAAGGAGCCAATGCATGCAACTGCCCACTAATCCTTTTAAAACCATGCTGATCAAGCGCGAACCCATGTGGGGTTGCTGGGCAGGCTTTGCGACTGGGTATGCCGCTGAAATAATTGCTAACACCGGGTTCGACTGGCTGCTAATCGATGGCGAGCATGCCCCGAATACGGTACCCACTATTCTGGCCCAGCTACAGGCCGTGGCACCTTACTCATCCGCCCCCGTTGTGCGTAGCGTTAACCATGACCCCGCGTTAATCAAGCAGTTGCTGGATATCGGCACGCAAACATTAATGGTGCCGATGGTGGAAAGTGCTGAGCAGGCGGCTGCGCTGGTACGGGCCACGCGATACCCGCCGAATGGCATACGCGGTGTGGGTGGTGGGCTGGTGCGCGCAACCCGATGGGATGGCGTGGATGACTACCTGAATAGGGCGCACGAGTCGCTTTGCCTGATTGTTCAGGTTGAGTCACCTAACGGTGTTGAACAGGCAGAAGCCATTGCTGCCACCGACGGAGTGGATGCGGTTTTTATTGGTCCGGCAGATCTTTCGGTGGGCATGGGATACCCCGGCAACCCTGGCCACCCCGATGTTCAGAGTGCGATACAGAAAGTGATTAAAACGGTTCATGCAGCGGGCAAACCAGTAGGGATTTTGGCGCCGCTCGAGGAGGATGCGCGCCGCTATCAGGCGTTAGACTGCCAGTTCATAGCGGTAGGTATTGATATCAGCCTTCTACGTCAGGGGGCGCTGGCAACGCTTGCCCGCTATAAGGAGCTGCCTTCTCAGCCGACAACCAGAACGTACTGATTCCAGACGTCTTAAGCCCTCTTTCTAATCATAAAATGTAAGCCAGCAACTATCAGAGGATATTTAAAATGATAATGACAAACCATTCTCTAAAAACACTTATTACGTCCAGTATCGCTGCAGCCATTATGGTGGCGTCTGGTTCAGTCCTGGCGGATTATCCAGAACGGCCCATTACGCTGATTGTGCCTTGGGCCGCAGGCGGCGGTACTGATGCAACAGCGCGCACCATTGCCCGCGCCTTGGAAGAGGAGTTGGGCCAGAACGTCAATGTGGTGAATCGTACCGGCGGCAGCGGCGTCGTTGGGCATACTGCCATGCTTAACGCAGCGCCTGACGGCTACACTCTCGGCTTAGCCACTGTTGAAGTTAACACTATGCATTGGCAGGGCTTGACAGAGCTTACCTACGAGGACATCACGCCCATTGCGCAAATCAACTACGACTCCCCGGGCCTTCAGGTTGCCGCTGATTCTTCATACGAGAGTCTGGATGCGTTGCTGGAAGCTGTTCGCACTGAGCCAAAAGGTAGCTTTACCGCTTCGGGAACCGGACAGGGTGGTATCTGGCATCTGGCCTTTGCAGGCTTTTTGATGGACCAGGGCATTCCCGCCGATCAGGTTATCTGGGTCCCCAGCGAAGGCTCGGCACCCGCGATGACGGAGCTGGCTTCTGGCGGAATTGATATTGTTTCTACGTCGGTGCCTGAGGCCCGCTCGATGATGGATGCGGGACGAGTAAAAAGTTTTGCCGTCATGGCCCCGGAGCGTCTTTCAGCCTTTCCCGATATTCCTACTGCTAACGAACTTGTGGGGAGTGACTACCAAGTAGGTGCGTGGCGAGGCATCGTTGGTCCCCAAGGGATGGACGCAGACGTTGTCGCAACGCTTGAGTCAGCGCTCGAGGCTGCTTATCAAAGTGATACTTATCAGGATTTCATGACACAGAGAGGGTTTGGAACCGAGTGGCGCAATGCGGCAGAATTTGGCCAAATGATGGAAGAGATGGACGGCATTCTCGGTGAAATTGTTGAACAAGTTGGCTTAGCTAACTAAGGAATGACAATGAGAGATGTTTTCACCGGTATAGGGTTTATGATGGCAGGGATTGTGACGATTATCACAGCCCAGCAATTTCCTACTTTACCCAGCCTTCAGTATGGGCCTTCTCTGTTCCCCTCTCTCGTCGGAGTGGGGTTTTGTCTTGGCGGCGCGGTACTTACCTTAAATGCGCTGTGGCAGAGAAGAAAAGCGACCGCTCAAGTAGTCCAAGATGATCCGACACCCGCTACCTCGCCGTCTGAAAAAATGGGCTGGGCGATGGTACTGCCCCCCATAGCGATTGTCTTTTATATCCTGGCAAGCGATTACCTGGGGGCAATGCTTACCCTAACGGTCATTATGTTTTTGCTCATGTTGTTGAGGAAAACAAAGACTTACGTGGCCCTAATAACCTCTGTGGTTATGTCATTCGCTATTTATTTTATTTTCTCTCACTATTTGCTTATTCCATTGCCGCAAGGGGTGTTATTAGGGGGTAGCCTGCCATGGATATTTTAATGAACGGAGTGGGCCTGGTTTTAAATTTTGAAACCATATTGGTTATTTTAGCAGCTTCATTGTTTGGTATATTTGTTGGTGCAGTACCCGGCCTTACGGCAACAATGGCTGTTGCACTATTAGTCCCTTTAACCTTCTATATGGATACTATTCCTGCTATTGCAGCCATTGTAACTACATCGGCCATGGCAATATTTGCGGGAGACATTCCCGGGACGTATTTAAATATTCCAGGTACGCCTGCGTCAGCCGCCTATGTGGGTGAATCGTATGCGTTAGCCAAAAAAGGTAGGGCGCGGGAAGCTCTGGGCATTAATCTGGTCTGTTCTGTTTTTGGCGGTATTTTTGGCACCATCATATTAATTGTCGTTGCTCAATCTCTTGCTGAGGTGGCGTTACAATTTAGTGCTTTTGAGTATTTTTGGCTTGCGGTGCTGGGACTAAGCTGCTCAATTTTTATTTCTGTAGGCTCTAGAACAAAAGCATTTCTTTCACTGCTTTTTGGCGTCCTGCTGTCAACAGTGGGGCTGGATATGATGAGTGGCGCTCCTCGCTTCACGTTTGGAGTGCCCGATCTTATGGCAGGCATTAATTTCATACCCGTTATGATTGGTATGTTTGCTCTTAATGAGCTGATGAGTTACTACGGCTCAAAATCCGAGAAAAAAACTATCAGCATTGTTGATAACGACAGTGTCTTCCATCATGTGCCGGGGCACATTAAACGTTATTGGCGCAACATGGTGCGTGGCAGCTCTATCGGTACACTAATAGGCGCATTACCCGGAGCGGGGGCGGATATTGCCGCCTGGATCTCATATGGTGTGGGAAAGGGGAGATCAAAAGACAGTGCCAAATATGGTACCGGTAATATAGAGGGCATTGTGGATGCCAGCTCAGCTAATAACTCTGGTTTAAGCGGTGCATGGGTACCCGCTTTAGTGTTTGGCATTCCCGGTGACTCTATCACTGCTATTGTTATCGGTGTTTTATATATGAAAGGCATGAATCCTGGTCCCACCATTTTTATGGATGATAGTGGGTTGATCTATGCACTTTTCATTGTGTTTATTTTAGCTAACTTAATGATGCTGCCTGTTGGTTACATGGCTATACGGCTCTCGAAATTTTTCATTCTGACCCCTAGTCGTATACTCATGCCCATCATCTTGTGCTTTTGCATTGTGGGTGCTTTTGCTATCAACAATAGCGTTGTGGATATTTGGCTAATGCTCATCGTTGGCCTGGTAGCCTATCTGCTAGCCGTCAATGATTTTCCTATGGCGCCAGCCATACTCGGTTTAGTGCTGGGCTCGGTTGTTGAAAACAACTTTATGAGCGCCATGTTGCGAACCGGTGGTGATTTAACGAGCTTTTTTGCGAGGCCCATTAGTGCCGGACTTGGTGTTGCAGTAATTCTGCTATGGTGCTCGCCGCTTTTGATTAAAGCTTACCGCTACTATCAGCAAAAGCCAGGAACTGCGCATTAGTCTTCAGTTGCTGCTTTAATGAAGCCACCATTATGCTCTAGGAGAGCCGATGGTGGCATTTTTTTAAGCAAAGCTTTCATTTTTAGGCTGAAGATTTAATAAAGCATACGGTGAAGTAGCTTTTAGAATAGAGATAAAAAAATGGAATAAAAAAACGCAGCGAGGTGGATGTGGCCCCGCTGCGCCAGGTTGCCGATGCGTTTCTATATGGTTATCGCGAAACCACCGACGCGTTTATTGAGTAACCGTCGCTTATTCGCGCTTGCCGTCGACCAGGCGTGACACTCCCGCAGGGTTACCATCGCGAATAGCGTCAGGTAGTAGCCCTTCAGGCAGCTCCTGGTAACACACCGGGCGCAGGAAGCGGAAGATTGCCGCACTGCCCACCGAGGTAGTGCGGGCATCCGAGGTGGCCGGATAGGGGCCGCCATGCACCATGGCATGGCACACTTCGACACCTGTCGGCCAACCATTGGCCAGGATACGTCCAGCCTTGCGCTCTAGCGTTGGTAGCAGTTGCTTGGCAGTCGCCAAGTCACCGTCATCCATTTGCAGCGTAATGGTGAGCTGACCTTCGAGCTTGGCCGCAACCCGCGCCACTTCCTGAGCATCGGCACAGGCGATGACCAGCGATGTCGAACCGAACACCTCCTCTTGTAACGCGGGGTCACTCAGGAAAGCGTCAGCTTGGGTGACGAACAGCCCCGCTTGGCAGGGGTGCGCTGTCTCACCTGCCTGGCCACGAGCCACCTCGGTGACCTTGTCGTGGCTGGAGAGTCGACCTACGCCCTGCTGATACGCGTCATGAATACCCGGCGTGAGCATGGTTTGGCCGGCGCTACCTTTGATGGCTTCGCCAGCTACTTCAACAAAGGCATCCAGTTCAGGGCCTTGCACCGCAATCACTAGTCCGGGATTGGTACAGAACTGCCCGGCGCCCATGTTGAGGGAGGCGACAAATCCTTCAGCAATGTCTTTGCCGCGTGCTTTGAGCGCTTCCGGAAGTAGGAACACAGGGTTGATTGAACTCATTTCGGCATACACCGGAATTGGCTCAGGGCGCGCTTGTGCCGTAGCCATTAAGGCCGTGCCGCCATTGCGTGAACCGGTGAAGCCGACGGCCTTGATACGCGGGTCAGCCACCAGCGCCTGACCAATCTCCTTGCCGGAACCAAACAGCAACGAGAAGACGCCTTCCGGCAGGTCGCATTTAGCAACAGCGCGTTGAATGGCGCGGCCTACCAATTCTGAGGTGCCAGGATGCGCGGAGTGGCCTTTGACCACAACCGGACAACCAGCCGCCAATGCGGATGCGGTATCACCACCGGCCACGCTGAAGGCGAGCGGGAAATTACTGGCGCCAAACACGGCCACTGGACCCAGCGCGATATGACGCTGGCGAAGATCAGCGCGTGGTAGTGGTTCACGCTCAGGCATTGCGGGGTCGATGCGTACATCTAGCCATTCTCCTGCGCGTACCACAGAAGCAAATAACCGTAGTTGGCCGCAGGTGCGTCCTCGTTCACCCTCCAGGCGCGGGCG
>TARA_R110002012_G_scaffold321943_1_pt1 | contig 10517 bp, 12 predicted proteins | sample TARA_R110002012 | Tara Oceans TARA_R110002012 (sample SAMEA4396515) | marine metagenome | biome: Westerlies Biome; feature: [DCM] deep chlorophyll maximum layer (ENVO:01000326); material: water (ENVO:00002006), including particulate matter (ENVO:01000060) such as... | depth 40 m
GCTCTCAAACACATTTTTCGGGTAATGGCGCTAAAGCGCCACGGGATCTACGGACAATTGTCTGGAGCCTCGTAATTCCACGTTCCAGCGCGAATCGTTCAATACGACTGATGTCGCAAAGGTGCTCACAATCTGGAATCTGCCACAAAGGTTCCATCCCATACGCCTCCTCCCAGTCGTCCTCGGAATAATAGGTCTCCTCCTCCTCACTGCTGGTATCCTTGTTGACGGGCATTTGTTGTTGTATATAATACTACTTATAACTATACACAACTGTATTAAAGTTTCAATTTTTTTTTAGTAAGTGCCTTTAGTCGGACTCACGTCACGTGGCACCACGAATAAATCTAACCTCTGGATAGATACTTTTGCATTTTTTTATTGCAAAGACTTTGAAGTGCGTTTTCAATAAATAATCACAGGCAATTTGTTCATTCAAAAGTCGTTTCTCATCATTCATGCCCCCAACTCCTTTATAAACAGTCGTCTGAAAGAAGACAGAGTTAACCCGCATAACTCCGCCATCTTTTCTAAAATATTGTAAAGTACGTAGATAATCTTCTTTACTATCACCAAGGATAGTACAATTTTTTACATCCCGTCTATTTATTATTCCAAACGCGTTCCCAACTAAAAACCTTAGATCGTATGTCCTATTCATTTTCATAAATAGTGAGTTGCCCGCGGGGTAAAATCCAAACATAAATAGGTTCTTGGATCTTAGATCATCAAAATAGGAATTAATAGACTCAATAAATTCAGTGCTTTGCATTTTGTGTGATTTAGAGGCTTTATGTTCTTTAGTATATTCTACGTCTAGGACTTTGATACTAGTTATATCGTCATCCAAGAATAGAATATTCTGATCATCTTCGAAATAGTCGATTGCAAAATTGCGTGCGTTTACCAATCCTTGAAACGCAACAACAATATTGCAATCAAAGCCCATTGCCCGGTATTCTTCCTCCTCTTCAGTATTTGCAACAAAAATGTAAACGTTTTCTGTTGGGACATTTAAACTTTTCAGAAGTTTATATGTTTTCTTGAATAATACATTTTTTCTCATATAGGAACAAATCGCAATTTTGAAATTCATTTATTTAATATATTTAAGATTTTAATCTTATGTAAATTTATACTAATGAATTTTAAAACTTTTGATGAATCTGAAAATCCTTTTTTAGAAGGACTAACCGACTATTTACTTGATCTCAAGTTTCCCAAGAAGAAATGTGGTAAAAATGCTAAAGGGAAGCAACTCAATCGTGCAAATATAGTTAATCAGGAACAAGACAAAGAAGTCGAATGCATTATTCTAGGCAAGGTCCGATGTTTTAACAAGGCTGAGTTGGTCAACTCAACGATGACACGTAAGCATGAAGATCTATTTGAGGTCCTGCAAGATTTGATAGCCTATAACCACCCAGAGTTCAAATATACCTCTATTTGTATAAATAAGAATGTTACCACAAATTGGCATAGGGACAAGAATAACACTGGTGAATCAATGTGCATTTCTTTAGGCGATCAGAGTGGAGGTGGCATAGCCCTAGATTTGGATGATGGCACTGTTTTGGAGGTCAATAACAAGAATACGTTCCTGCTTTATGATGGATCTAAAATAACACACAAAACGATTGCTCCTGAATCTGGTAATAGGATCGCGATAATTTATTACACGGCTAATGAATACAATAAAAAGTGTTAATGTTAATTATTAACTTTTGTTTGTTTCTATAGTAAGAGTCTTCTCTCTTATAAAAAAATAAAAATGTAAAATTAATAATATAAGGCTTGTGTGTTATAATTTGGTTTCGTTGAAAGCAAAAAGTCCAAAGTGTTATTTTTGTCACAAGGCTTAATAATGTTATCTACCAAAAAAAATTGAAACTTTTTTTTAGTTGATACCAAGTTTAAGTAAGGCTATACTACTATAACAAATGTCAAATCCATCGACCCCAAGAGCCTCGAAAAGACCCCAGTGTCTTGCTACTGAGCAACTGAAGGTCGGAAGACTGATAATGGTACAATTAAACAGCCTGGGGTGCACCCAAGACGCAAAAGGAACATGGGTCTGCTTTCTACGTAAAAAAATGGACTTTGAAAAGGGGTGGGTTTCAGAAAATGTATATCCACATATGACTAAAGCCGAAAAGGCTAACTTCATGGCTGAAGTTGGGGATAATCGGTGTCTTACTAAGTTGATGTTGGAGTGGAAGAAGATCAGCAGTTTGACAACACACTTGTGGGAGGCTCACCCACACCAAGATCCCCGATACGAACTGTCCGACTGCTTCCACGCCAAAGCAAAGTTTAAGGACGGTGGCTGATTGATTGTTTAGTGCTAAAGCGTTAAATAAAAACTTTTAAAATATATTCTTAAAATACAATTAAAAAATGATAATTCACCAAATTTTTGGTTTATTAGGAGATATTGAAATGAATGATTTATTTAAGAAATCTTCAGAAAAATTTCAAGATTTTTGTAAAAAAAATAAGTATAAATATATGCTTTGGACACCAAACATGTGTGATGAATTAATTACAGAATATCCTAATTATACAAGAATGTATTATTCAGTTAAATATTCAATTATGAAAGTTGATATTATTAGATTTATAATTTTACATAAATATGGCGGATTGTATGCAGATTTAGATATTTATCCAAATATTGATAAATTAAAACAACACAAAATTATAGTTTCAGAACAAAATGATAAAAGAAAATTAATTGAAATGGAAGTATTACAAAGTGACAAAAACAACCCTTTATTACTAAATTATTTAGATTATGTAGAGTCACAAATAGAACAAAAAGAAAAAATTGATAGTTATAAACAATGGAAAATGAGATATGTTTATCAAACTACAGGTCCTTTTAGTTTACAAAGGTTCATTAAAAAAAAACCAGATATTGAAAAATATATCATTAATGTACCTAAAAATTATAAAAACAATATATCTTTAAATTTAAAAGGTAATGAAGATTTCATATCATTTCCTTCTTGTAGTTACAAGGATAAAATGTAAGGCTTAATAATGTTTTTTTTTTTTTATTTATTATTTACCAAATAAAATTGAAACTTTTAAAATATATTTTTAAAATACAATTAAAAAATGAAATTTACTAAATCATTTTTTTCCAATAATTACCAACCAATGACAGTATCAGAGATAAAAGATCATAAAGGTCATCTTTCTGAAATTATTCTTCCTGATTTTAAAATTAGTCCTTATTTTGATATTGATGTCGACAGTAATATTCCTGAAGATTGGCAAAAAGGAACATTATCATTAATTGAAAAAGCAAAGCAAGATATGAGATGTTTGTTTGGGGACGATGTTGAAATGGCAATTGAAAGTCGTTCAGGTCCCAAAAAGTTATCAATCCATATCGTTTGTACTAATACTAAAAAATTAACCCCAATTGAAATGCGGAGAGTAATTGAAACGCACTTAATTTTTAACGGCAAAATGAATTGTGATTTGGATATGAGCGTATATCGTAATGGAATATCAAAATTCAGAGTAGCGGGAAAACCGAAAGAAAAATGTGATGGTAGAATTCCGATTATTGTCCAGGGGGATCTAGAAGACTTTATATTAACTAAAGATTATCCAGGAGATGAGCAATATTTAACCCAAAAGGAAAAATTAGAACAAAATGGAAATATTAAGGATAATAATTATGTCAGTTTAAAAATCAAAAAGAATAAATCAATTAAAAATAAATCAATGGTTAAAAAAATAATTAGTCTTGAATTACAAACTTTACTAAATTTAATCTCGGCTGATGATTATGATGTCTATATGAAAGTCGGTATGTTTCTAAAAGGAAATGATTACACTGTACTAGATTGGAGCACTTGGGCTTCTAAATCAGAAAAGTACGATTCGTCTGAGGTAGAATATAAATGGTCCACATTTTCTACGAGTTCTAAAATTACATTAAAAACGATTGATTTTTTAGCACGGAGAAATATTGAAGAGTATCTTGTAGCCTTTAAAATAGATGAACTAAAGCAATTGTTTCTGGACCTCTCTGAAGCATCGTGTGCGGAATTTTTGGCTGAGAATGTTTTTCAAGATACTCTTAAGATATTCGATACTGACAAGGGGGACTGCTGGTATTATAACGAAAGTAAACAATTGTGGAGTATATCGAAAGTGAAAGCACTAACTAACTCAGTCAACACTAATTTAAAAAAACTACTTGCTAAAGTATCCATTGTTAATAGTGAAGAATTAAAAACGGTGTTACATTCGAGCGAGAAACAAATCGAAGATCTCAAATCCCAGCAAAGCCTTTATAAAAAAGCGGGAAAAGTATTAAACACATTATCATTCTGTAACAACGTCCTAGGATTTCTGAAAGGATCTCCAAATCTGTACGATGAATTATTTTATAAAAAGTTCTCATCCAATAAAAACCTATTGGCAGTTAATAATGGATGTGTAGATTTGACAACAGGAGTGTTACGTCCGAGGGGATATACTGATTATTTTACAAATGCTATTGAATTTGATTATAACCCAGAAGCAAATACGAGTGATTTTGCGGGGTTTATCAAAGAGATATTTACGCACGAAGAAATTAAAGATACTAATTCTCTCGTGGAGTATGTTAATAAGGCTCTGGGCTATATGTCCACAAAGGAAACGAAGGAGCAGGTAATGTTTATGGCCACGGGTTTTGGATCTAATGGAAAAGGAGTTCTAACTAATTGCTTAGTATCTGTACTGGGTGAAAATGTGGCCGATGGCGGATCTACACTGCTTGATAAGAAAGTATTAGAGTCTGCTAATTCTGCTAGCCCAGCCCTAATGGCTTTGGAAAATCGGACGTTATGTATTATTAATGAAGTGGAGGAAAGTTTAGAGTTGGGGTCTGTGTTTAAAAAGATTGTAGATTCTGGCAGGATTACTGGGAGGCATTTGCACGGTAACCTTAGAACGTTTCCCATTACTCATAAATTGTTTGTTAATGCGAATGATGTTCCCAAAATTCCTTCGACTGACAATTCATACAAACGCAGAATGAGAATTATTCCATGTAAAAACAACTATAAAAATAAGGCAGAATGTATAGGCAATGATAAAGTTAAAGACCTGGGCTTAGAAACGAGATTGCTAAGCAATCCCGAGGGGATCTTAAAGTACTTGGTAGACTGCGCGAAAAGTTACTATGATAATGGCGGTCTGGGGGAACTCCCGATTGATATGGAAGAGTTCAAAAAAGAAATCATCGCTGAGTCTGATTGGAGTGAAGGGTTAGAATTCACAAATAATACTTCTGATACAGTTTCGCCGAAAAGATTTATGGCTTATTTGAAATCACTTAATCATCTTAATGGACGCACTAGAGTGACTGGCAAATACGTGCATAAAATGTTAGAACTCGGAGCAACTCGCGACACTAACTCTGTTTGGTGCGGAGTTAAAATAAAGGATGATGATTGCGACGATAATTTATCTTGTGTCTCGTTTGATTAAAAAAGTGTTAAAGTGTTAATTAGCACTAATTTTTAGTTAACTATTTTCTATAGTATATAGTGTGTTTCTATTTTAATAAACTTATCTCTAATATAATAATTTAAGCCTTAAAAAGTATATTAATAGAAGGGAAGGTTAATACTGCTTTCTTATGTTGACTCGGTCGAAGGAGTGATTTTTTTTTAAAGCCTTATCTCTCATTTTGGTGTATATTAAGGCTGAGATGGGGGTTAATTAAGCCTTTTGGGTCCAAAAATGTGTGTTTTGGGTGGGTAAATAACCATTATAAAAACTATTTAAAGACATTTTGTGTATAATGAATATACAGAAAATGACTGATGAAATTGAACAATATCTCGAAACGCATACAGGATCCGACCGAACAAAAAAGGCGTATAGGATCGCATATAAACGTCTTAGAGGTGTTACGGAACGCAATTTATCGGATATATCTGAAAATGAAATATTAGCCTCTATTAAAAAACTGAGTAGTAACTTGAATACACAAGCATCGTATGTAAATATTGCTAAATGTATTAGGATGTATAATGGGTTGTCAATTCTTGAAATAGAAAAGCACCGAATTAGATTAAAACAGAAACTTGTTAAAAAAAGGAATAAAGGTGATGAAAGTAAATTAGATGGGTTGGCAACTCCACGAGAACTACAATCTTTCTTGAATGATTTATACCTTGAGGAGAAATGGCGAGATTATATTATCAATTACCTTTTAATTAATTACTCTGTGAGGAATAAAGACGTGGATTGTATGATTGTTACTTCTACGATGGACACCAAAACCCATGATAATTTTTTAGTTGTAAGGAAGAAAGACGTGTCCTATGTCCGCAAAAATTATAAGACCTCTGGGATATATGGAGATCTTAAAATAACAATAACATCCAATAAATTTAGGAACGCAGTCGAAAAATATGTATTGAATTTGGAGGAAGACAAAGAGAATTTTTTCCCTTTGTTAATGAAAGGTAATGGTGATCGAATTGGCGAAGATAGCCTATTTTTATACATCACAAATAAAACTTTGAACAATATGACCGAGTCAGATATTTGTAAAGTGAATGTAGCATCAATAGACCGTGAAGGGGATTTAAATAAATTACAAATGCTAAGCCATACCAGAGGGACGAGTATCCAAACATTGATTGGGTCATATCATTTACAATCATTTAATTTTTAATGTTAAAGGAAACGTTTTTTTTTATAATATAAAATATATTAGTATATTATAAAAAATGTCCACAAATATAAGCAGAAGGATGTACTTAAATTCCAATGATGGCGATTCTCAGGATACACTTAATAATAATAAAATATTTCATGTGGGAGATGCGGAGTTTAAAAGTGACCCAAATCAGACTTTAGGGCTTGCGATCGTCAAGGCGGTATTACCCTCCACAATTGGCTCTTTACCGGCGACGAACAAAGATGGTGATTTGAGTATGTTTTTACTCATAGTTTCGACGAATACTAACCCCTCCCAACATTTTCGGGTTATTTTTAATAGCAATAATAAAGACTTGCCTAATTTAACCATTAATATTAATCCGGCCCAACCTAACTTAACCACCACATTCGTAAATAAATACTATAATATTACTCCAAAGACGACTCCAAAAGATATAATCGGTATTATTAATGAGATAGCGGGAGAAACCGTCGTGGCTCTAGACCCAGAGTCTTTATTAATTGGATCTAATAGAATTGCTTTAGCAGACGCTACCGGAACATCAGATATAGTTGATATATTAGGACCAATCAATCATTTAAACCCGACTGTCCCATTTCCATATGACCCGGCTACCTTGCGGATGCTCGGGACTCCAAACGGTCAAACACTTTTTAATAGCCCGACTCTCGGGACTGTTGCGAAATACGAATTAAACCCCGGGAGTGCCTTATCGGCCGTCCAAGTGAGAACTCAATTTAATTGTGGGTCTTTTTCGAGTTGTAATAATGGTGTTAGATCTATATTAGGGGAGGTACCAGTTATAATGTCAAATTCAATGGCTACTAATCAAGTCTTGAGTTCGGTCGATAATTCAGTAGTTACTGATTACCAAACTGATTCCCAAATAGTTTATCAAAATATGTCTTTACAAGGGGCTCATAAAAATATCAAATGTGATACCGTTACGAATATAGATCTTACTCTCACAAACGCGGATGGGGGTATTTTAAATCTTTTAGGTCAGACCTATTATTTAGAACTCGAAGTAATATCAATCGGGACATTTTAATATTGATATATAGTAAATGCCTATAATAACACCTGTTGGAGTTACTGAATTCTCAATTGCCGTTATCGGCGTCCTCGGAGCCCTGGGAGGAATTTTAAAAATATCAAATTGTAGGACTATGAAATGTGGTCTTACGGGAATAGTCTGTGAACGTAGCCCGCCCGATCTAACTGCGATAGAAGCCGGTGATATTGAGAGTACACTAACGGAAGATGAGAAAGATGAATTAAAACTATCGCGAATAAAAAAAAAGAAAGAAAATCTGGCTTTAGAAATCGGACGGGATTTGACATAGATATTATATTAAGGTAAAAATTAAAATATGTTTATATAATATCAAAAAATGGGAAAGTGTGCTTTGTGTAAAACGAACTCAATATTCTGGAACTATCATTGTGCTGAATGCGAAAAAATTAGCCACCTGATTGCTCTATATGGACCCGCTAGCGTTCATGATTTAATTAACAAAACCCTCCTTGTTCAAAAAGACAAAATAGACAAAAAAAGCAATACCGCTATTGACGACCTTACTAAAGCGGAAGACATAAAAAAAGATTAGACGAGTTTTATAATTTCAATCTTTTTAATTATATAACTTTATAAAAAAATATTACTGTAATATATAAATGAATTCACAAAGTCTTAATGAAGAGATATTATGTATTAAAGCAAAAAATTACAATGTGGGACAACACCAAAGATTCCATTATACAAACGCCTTTTTAATTCCATCAGATAATCAGTTACTGAATCAGATTGCAAATAACCCAACCCAACCAAAAACTGATGTTCAAGAGGATACACTGCAATCTCAAACATCTACTGATCCTGTTCCAATGGCTCCTGCTTATGATGAAAAAAAGGCTACATCTGACTTCATCCAGCACTCCATGGAAAACAAGGTTGCTCTGGATAAACAAAAACAATCACTTGTTAGAACCCCCCATAGGCCCCAGAGACCGACAGCCTCAATGGGAGATGGAGTCCCGAAGTTTGGAACTCGCCAGGGAATCACCACTCCTCTGGTAGACGGCGGAGGTAAAAGAAAAAAAAACCGGGCGAGGAATCCATAAAACCCTCGGATTCCGCTGAAAATGAGGACTTAGAAGCAATAATACAAAATGAGGAATCCATAAAACCCTCGGATTCCGCTGAAAATGAGGACTTAGGAGCAATAATACAAAATGAGGTCTATGTTGAACCTAGTAAACGCGAAGAAATACCCAACTACAAAATAGACAAAAAAATATCAAATGATGAGAATGCTGTATATGTAGGTAAGAACAAAGTATTACTTGGAATACGTGGAACAGATAACTGGGCAGATTTAAGGGCCGACCTTGGTATCTTTGGTAAATCGATACGGCATTATTTTGGAATTGAAAAGTATGCAAAGGATGACAAGTCCCCAGTTGCGGTCTGGGAACGGGAATACGAAGAACGTATTTTAAGGTCAAATAAGTTTTATGATAAATTAAAAAAAAAATATCCAAATAAAGAAATTATAATGGGGGCTCATTCACTTGGTGGAACAGTCTTAAAGGATATTGCCTTTAAAAATAAGGAAGATTCATTAAAGGGATATACATATAACGCTTGGTTAGGTCACCCTGATCATATAGGTGATGATCCTAGAATCTCACATCGAGGTGTCCTTGGAGATTTGGTTTCATTATCGCATCAACTGTACCAAGGTAAAGGCTTTAGGGATTTTGAAGCGGAGGGTGAGGCTGGTGAAAAAATAGAGGACCTTGTAGAGGCGAGTGTGTCAAAACGAGGAGTTAAGGCATTTATCGACAATGTAATTGATAATAAAAAACTTCGTCTCCAACTGCAAGCGATTGGAGAGGATGCCACCCCTTCAGAAATCGCATCAACTTATATATCAGAAAATCAGAACGTAAATGAAAGGTTAGAAAAGGTGTTAAGTAGAATCGAGTTTAAAGAAAGTCAAGGGAAAAAAATTAGTAAAAGGCTTTATGAGGATGCTTTGAAATCATTAAAAGAGGTAGAAGAATGGAATTCTCATTTAATAGAACATCCTGATTATGGATATGGGGGTACGTATGATTATGAAGGTAACCCTATTGAAGAATTGCTTGATGACCCGGCTTTTGAAGATACATTAATGGAGGATTTGGCTGTAGTAAAAGCAAACGAAGGTAATATTACGAGGTTAGGATACCTATCAAGGATGATTGGAAGATTCGGTGGTATATTGGAATTAAAACTAGCGGTAGATGTTGCAACAGCAATTCATTCATCGGATAACTTTAAACCTAGAAAAGAATTAAGGGAAAATAAGAAAAAAGAGAAAAAAATAAAAAAACGCAGAGAAAAACGAGCAGAGGGATTTATGGAACAATTATTAGAATATTAAAAAACAATTAAAAAGGCTTAATTATAACTTTTTTTTTTTTATAATAAAAATATTATATTATATTATAAAAAAAAATGGTAAATGAATCAACAGTGTTTAAATCTAACAACGAACATACTAAAAGTTTTGATGTTCAGGATGTGCGGTATCACCCTTCAAACGGCGGTGAGTTTACAGTTTCCCAGTCTGATTTTATTGAGATTCCTATTGGGATCACCAAAAATGGTTTTATAAATCCGGGTAGAACTACTCTTAACATGAATTGGGTTCCAAGTGTAACAGGCGCAGCTACAGGAACTTACCAGTTATTTTCTTCTGTCGCTGGTTCTCATGCTCTTATCGAACGCGTGTGTGTTTATCAGGGATCAAATCTGCTTGAGGAG
>TARA_R110002012_G_scaffold44107_1_pt1 | contig 10516 bp, 7 predicted proteins | sample TARA_R110002012 | Tara Oceans TARA_R110002012 (sample SAMEA4396515) | marine metagenome | biome: Westerlies Biome; feature: [DCM] deep chlorophyll maximum layer (ENVO:01000326); material: water (ENVO:00002006), including particulate matter (ENVO:01000060) such as... | depth 40 m
ATACCAGTCTTAGCTGTATTGGCTGTAATAGCAGAGGCTTGTGTGCCGCTTATTGTAGTTGTATTTCCTGCCAATGCAGTTGTACCACTTGTACCTAATTGAAGTAAAGCAGTGTCGCCAGCAAGGGCTGTAGTCGAAGATGTACCGAGACCAGGAAATGATACCTTTGCAGTGTTAGCAGTTATAGCATTTGCTTGTGCTGTAGATATTGTAATAGTGTTACCAGCCAATGCCGTAGTACTTGTAGTGCCAAGTTCTAAATGTGTCTGAGCATCTACATAAGCTTTAACAGATTGTTGTGATGGCACAGCTGCACTACTATTACTTGACATATCATCTTCATCAAGCAAAGGAAGTTGAGTATTAGTATCTGTAGTAGGTAAACTACTAACATCTACTCCATCTACTGTACCATTTACTATTATATTACCTGTTATAGTAACGTTTCCACTTTCATCTATAGTTATTACATCAGAATCAGTTCCATTTTTAAATTTAAATGTATTATTCCCATTATTATCATGGTCTATTTTAAATATTAAACCTGCTTCCGATTGTATATGTAAATCATCTTGCGTAGGGCCTAATAAATAAGCTGGACTATCTCCTAAAAGTTGAAAAGAACCGTTTATTTTTGCGCCATCTATAACTATATCTTCTTCTAGTTTAGAGCCAGTTAAAGTTCTGTCAACTACTTTACCAGCTACTATAGAATTGGGTGCTAATTTTTCAACAGTAACAGCTGAGTTCTCTAGTTTGACAGTTTTAACGCTACCAGCTCCTAATTTTTCTTGAGTAATTGCACCATCAGCAAAAATACCATTTAACTCTGCTGTAATAGCACCTGGTGCTATTTTAGCTGCTGTTACTGCGTTGTCTGCAATTTTTGAAGTTGTAACAGAGCTGTTATAAAGTTTTGAATTTGATACAGAATTTGATGATAATTTAGAAGCAGAAACTGCTTGATTTGCAATTTTGCTACCAGTTACACAACCATTTTCAAGCATAAACGTTAACACTTCGCTGTTTCCTATATCAGGAGTACCAGCTGCACCAGACGGCCCAGGAGGCCCAGTCAAAACAGTTGATAAAATAGGTTTTAAATCATTACCTAAAATTAAATTTTGAGCAGAATCAGACACTGTAAAGTTAACTGTAGGTTGACCTTTAGATTGTAATGATATGTTTATATCTACAGCCATTATATAACTTTAAATTTGCCGTGTAAAAATGTGTGGATTTTACCAAAATTTGTGAGCATAGTAAAAACATATGAATAAGTTCCTTTAGGAATAAACATTTTATACCCACTAGCTTCAAATTTTACAACACTTTGGTTGTCATTTAATATAGTAATACTATCAAATATATCTATTCCATTAAAAGAGGTGTTGGTAGGAGCAGAACCAGAATGAAATTTTCTTACTGTTTGATTTAGACCCAAGTTAGGGTTAGTAACTAACAATGTTCCATTAAAAATTTCAGAAAAATCTATATGAGAAGAATTATTATTACTAAAAGTAGCAGTAAATTCAAAATTATCACCACCTCTACAAGTAATATCTAATTTAGTAGATGTATCTAAATTTAATTTACTAGCCATAATTAATTAAAAACTTTAAACTTACCATGCATTACAGTGAATTTTTGAGCACCACCCTCACACTTTAAAGTATAAAAATAAACGCCTGCAGGTATGTTAGTTTGCGTACTAAGGCCTTGTAGTGTTATTAATCCTTTGTTACCTACAACTATTATACCTCCATATTGACCAGGGCCACTACTTGTATTACCTGCGGCAGTATCCCAAGATATAACGTGTTCACCTAAACCATTAACTACTTGAAAAATTGTTCCAGAAGCTTGTGAGCTTATGTTAAAATAATTGCCAGAACCAACAGAACCAGTTTCTAAAAGAACTTCAAGTTGTATACTGTCTCCGCTTCTGCACTCAATGTCTATGTTAGTAGATATGTCTGTTGATATTTTTGCCATTATTAAGATAAATTATCTAAAGTAGTTATTTTTGCGCTTACATATACTACATCAGAAAAAACATTAGCTTCTTCTTTTTCTGTTTCTGGGCCAGTTACAGTTAAACTTTTTATTTGTGGTCTTAGCCAAAAAATAGGAACGTAAAAAATGGTGCCATCTCTAAGACCTGCAGATACATAAAACGGAGCTCCTGGAGTAGTAAATTCTGCTGTTACTAATTTCATATACAAATTTAATAAATATAATTAACTATTATGACGGTTTATTTACAGGTGGTTGCTGTAAGGTGAGAGAACTAAATACAACGTCTTTCTTATCTCCATAACCTATAGTATTGTAATTACTGTCTACACCAACAATACATAAATTATATTTTTCACCATTAAAAAAATAAAATACAGGTATTTCATTTGCATTTAAGCCTTCTACTGTATTAGCAGTAGTAGAATCGTTACCTGATAATTGAAATAAATAACCTGATTCAGGAAAAAAACCTGTATTAATATTTATTTTTAAAGCGCCAACGACTATTTGTTTGTTAGAACTATAAGCATATATTGTAAAACTTAATTTATCTTTATATAATTCGTTATACAACAAATTTCTTAAAGATTCTTTAGATATTTCTTTTAACCTTATATCACTCCAAGTGTTTCTTATGTAAGTTTGAACTTCAGCGCTATATCCAGAAGGCTCGTTTTTTACTTCAAAATTTAAAATTAAATTAAATAAAATTCTATCGAAGTCCGAACTAAATTGTTCGTTTACTAAGTTATTTTTTTGTACTATATCTTCTTTTTTTTCTTGAGTTTCATTAATTTCAATAATTTTCTTTTCTTTTTCATCTATCATATTTAAGGTTGCATGTGGTGCATTTTTTCCCCCAAAATAATTAAGCATTATAGGAATTTTTTTATCTAAAACTATTTTAATGTCAAAGTATTCTATCAAAGGCTCTATTAAATTTGAAGGAATTCTAACAGTCATATTAGTATCAGTTACTAATACAGTATCATCAACTACATCAACATGGGGATTAGTTTCTTCTTCTACAACACCGCCTGTGTCTATTATAATATTACCAGAGCCTACTCTTGCTGAAAACGAATCATAGTTTGTCCAATTTTGCGTTTTTATTTGATAGCCTTGTCCAGGAACCATGTTGCCTAAACCATTAAAATTCCACTCAGGCAAATAGGCATTTCCAATATAGTCTTTTGCTATAATTAAAGCATCTAAATATAACAAGTTTTCAAAAAAATCAACAGCACTGATTGGTTCGACAAACGGGTATCCAATTATATTCCATCCATTTAATAAAGGAAAATCTATATCAATTCCTTGAACAGGAGCAGGAACGCCTTGTAATTTTAAATAATATCCATCCCCATTTATTTTGCACTGAAAACCTCTAAAATGACCATCAATAGGTGGTTCTTTCCAAGATTTAATGCCGTCAAAATTCCATTCTGGCAAATAAGCAATACCTAAATTGTCTTTTACTAGCACTACTACACTATTATAAAGTGTTGGGTTTGCATCATATAAATTGTATTCTACTCCGTCTTCACTCAACACATATAAAAACTGTTGAAATATCTCGCCCATCTTAAATCTTTCCTCACTTGTAACGTCTTGGTCTGGAGGATATGTATCAAAATCCCAATTAGTTAATTGTGTTGTATCAATATAAGAAGAAAACATGTTCCAACCATTAATAAAATTAATGATATGAAATGTGGGAGAGTCGTTTACTAAAGGCGCAGTTACATTGTCAATAATTACAACACTACTTGAGTCGCCTTCTAAATCTGTAACTTCTAATATTGGTAAAGGCATAATTATCCTAATTCAAATTCTAAATACGGGTCTTCTAAGTTTACGCCATCTAAATCAGAAACAAATTCTATATCTTGATAATCTACTTCTTTGATATTAGATTTATTTATAGCACCTGTTAAATATATTTCAAAAGTTTTAAATTCAGCAGAAGCTTCGTCTATTAAATAACCTACAGGAACTCCAGTGGTGCCTTCCACATCTACATATGGGCCAGTATAATTAGGGTCTATATTAACAGTATAAGCCCAATAATGTATACTAAGCTTGCCGCTATAATTGTCTATAAGACTAGGAGCAAATATAACATCTAAATTTAAAGAATCTGATGTTTCTACAGTGCTTCCTGCATTTCCTAATTCTACTTGCGCGTGTAATCTATAATTATCTCTAATAGCGTTTGTTAAATAACCAGGACTATTCCAACCATGATAACCAGCAAATTCAAAATCTCTATCCAAAGGGTGTGTTATTACGCCTGACCCTACATTTTGAGGTATATCATATGGAAAATGAAAATCATGACCTCCAAAAGTAACATGATGCCAAAAACTTAAATTATACTCAGCTAACCAAAAATTTTCCATTACATATACATAATGCTCTTCAGGCGTTACACCTTGAGGAGCACTAATTCCTATGAACTCATTGTTATTAGAAGGACCAAACCTCATTAAATATTCTACCTGTACACTGTTGCCTTCAATAGACCACGTAGGGTCTAAAAAAAAAGGAAAATATTTCATTTTAGGAGCGCCTATAGTAGCATAATTCTGCATTAAATATGGAGAATCAGGATTGCTTAAATTAGTATTATAATTGTCAATCCACAGTTTTTTAATTACTATTTTCCTTTGACTAGAGCATCTTATTTTAAGCCTATGTCTTTTAGCAGCGTTTCCACCTACTATTATATCTGTTGTCTGACTACTGTCAAAAGGAAAAGCCATATATTAAGATGAATGAATAGTTCCAAAATCAATTGTGTGGTTTGGAGTAGCAGCATCTCCTTCAGCATCTGTAATTACCAAAGTAGGTGTAGCAGCTCGTAATGTCATTTTGACTAAATAAACACTTTCATAAACATGGGCTTGTTGACCTGCGCCTGTTTGAAAAGAATGCCCTCTGTCATTCGAAGTAAACTGATTACCAGTTATAAGTCGTTGGTTAGGACCATAATTTTCTAATTTATTGTGTAGTATATATCTAACTCTAAACCTGTTGTAAAAAACAGCATTATCAATGTTGTTGGCTTCTATTTTAGTCCTATCTATCCCTAAATATATATGAGGGTAACCAGTAGTTCTACTAGTAGCAGAACCACCCATACTTTTTACCCAAGTATCAATTGCACTATATAAAAATGTTGCAGGTGGAGCAGTAGCGTATGTAGAAATTTGGCTACCTACGTTAACTTTTAACATTCCTGCACTATTAAATTTTAAAGCCCCGACATATCTATTAGTTCCGTCCCAAGTTTCGTCATCCCATTCTTCTACAGTTTTATTAAATTGATAAGGCTGAACAAAAACAGGTGCATATTTATAATATGATTCAGGTTTGCTAGGAGTTCTACTTATAACACTAATTCCAGCTGATTCCCCTACATCTCTTTTTCCATGCACCATACACCAAGAACCATAATCTCTATTCGCCCATTCAATATTAAGCATTTTATTTGTACCATTAGCAGTAGGATTAGCGCTTAAAGTAAAAGTATTAGCTTGTGTTTGCGTAATGGTGGTGTTTGCTGCAATAAAACTAGTTAAACTTACTTTTTGACCAACTTTAATGCCTACTGCATCAGCGTTAGTTGTAAAAGTTAAAGTTTGCGCAGTTGCGTTTTGATTTGGTACATCACTTAAAAATATGTAACTGCCAGAAATACCTACTACAACTCTACCACCTTGTAACGCTGAAGCAGTAGATGATGTTACTGATTGCCCTACCATTATACCAGCTTGTGTAGCATTTTGTCCGTAGTTAACTTTGTTAGTTTGCGTATCAAGAGTTCTACCGCCTCTAGTTATATCGGCAATAGTTATTGTTGTAGTAGCAGTGGCTAATGTTGTTTTGTATAAAACAAATTGACTGGCGGGGGCAGTAGGAGGACAGAAATTTTCATCTGATATTGGCACTTCAAAATCATCACTACTATGTGTTTGATTTGGTATGTCATACTCTTTAGCAGGGTCTGCAAAAACAGGCACACCACCAGAAGTAGGAATCATTTCATTATCTAAAAACATGTTAACAATTTGAACTTCGTAATTAGAATTTTCATTTTCTATTACAAAATCTAATTTCACAAAAGCCTCGTATCTTCCTGCTTCAGCATTTAAACTTAATTGTCTACTTACAAATTTATTATTTTGATGCCATGCAGGCTCCATTGAACCGCTGCTAAATCTTCCTACTTTTCTAGGGCCTGGAAGAATTCCATATTTACCTATATCACTAGTAGCACCACCAATTGTTAAAGTTCGGTCATAATTGTCTGCAAAAACATTTTCGAATTTAAAAACTGAATCTCCATTAAAAGGGTATCTTCTATGACCATAAGCACCATTCTCATTAGTATAACTGTATGTTATACGAGAACGACCATTATAATTAGTAATATTTAATTTCTGAGAAAGCGCGTTAAGATGTTCGGTTGTTACAGCTCCACCAGAAGTAATTGTACTATTTCCACCATAAACTATATCCATTCCAGCTCCGTAGGTAGTATAATAAGGAGTTAAAAGTACTACACCTTTATTAACTAACGAAAGTGTTTTTTCATACCGCGGAAAAACCCAAGCCCACATTAAAAACTTAAGTTTCTTTAAAGCCCCTCTATGTGATTTATTTTGGTCTATTAAAGAATTAGAACCAGCTATAGCAGGGTCAGAAGCTTTAAGCATTACATTAGGGTCAATTTCAAATGCATGGCTTAAAAAATATCTACCAATTTGGTCACCACCACTTCCGACACCCCAATTCATTTCTTTATATAGTTCTGTGCTTGAGTTGTCTTGTTGAAATCCATGATTAGGAGTCATTGTTCCTGCAACAACTTGCGTAGCTAATTTTAAAACTTTTTGTTTCATTACTTTATTAGCCAAACTTACGTTTTGAAAACCTATTCCTGCACTTGAACTACTTAATAATGTTTTACTAGTACTAATAGCCGTGTCATGACTATCATTAAAAGTTATTTGTGTAGCGTTGTCGGCACTGTCTACTTCATGCACACCTAAAGGTTGAAAATAAAATTCAGATATAGGCATTGTCATTTCGATAGAAGGATTTGCTAGTCTTTGGTTAGTTATAATAGGTAATGTTGATGTTTCATTACCGTTGAAAACTTCATATTCAGTTGTATATTCTGTAGGATTCCAAGGAAATTCTCTAGCATAAAACACATTATTAGAATCTTGAGTATCTTGAAAAACTTGCCATGATATTGCAGGCAAAATAGTAGAGTCAGAAGTTTCATTATTACCAGCTTCTACATTTGGCATTCTTAAAAAATCTTTTATATGTAAATGTTTATTTATTCCTGTAGTGCTAGGAATAAAAGTCCCATTAGAAGCAGAAAAAGTAGTCTGTATACTAGATGTAGTGTTTACATCTAAAGTTACGTCACTAATAGAGCTACTAAGAGCACCTCTATAATAACTATCTACATTAGTATACAAATTAATTTGATTATATGAACCTCTTGCTATAACATCTGATGTGTTAGCAGGTTTTCCATAATCTTGCAACTTTTGATTTTCGCCATCAAGTACCCATGTACCGTCTTGAGCAATATAAGTATGCCCTAAAACCAAAGAGCTATGGTGACTATGCATTGATAACGGATTGTAATCAGCATTTACAATATGTATAATATTGTATTTTGTTTGGCTATTATTAGTTGCATTTATATAAAATGTTTTATGAAAAAATGGAATAGCCATTACATTGGCTTCCCACGCTGCAGTACCGTCTTTTCGTAAATGCTGCATGAAAGGAAGGTTTTCGAAAGCAATATTATGGTCTTTTATGCATGAATTAGCAGCTACAGGCAATAAAAAATTATTAATATTAGGTATTAAATATAAAACTTCTCCTGCAGCTAATTCTAATCTATCATTTGCATTAACTATATCAGGAGTAATTCCAGCTCCAAAAAAATAACTAAATGTATTAGCAGTCTTTTTTATAAAATAAAAACCTGGTTGTTCTTGCGATGTAAATGTTCCGTATTTAAATCCAGCAGGTAAAGCTAAACCTAAATCAGATTGTAAACTACCGTCATTATCGTCATAACTACTATGAAAATTTAAACCACCAGTAGTAGTAGACGCATCGAATACTTTTACGACAGGAACTTGACTAGAAAACTGATGAGATGAACTAGAACCAAATAACGAATTATTTTGAGAATACTTAAATCCATCAGGATAATAACCTAAATAAAAAGCTTGTAAAGGATTAGTTATAGTAGGTTGTATTACATTATCTGCACTGTAAACATTACTACCTAAGCCAGATATATTATCAAAGTTTGGATTATTTGCATCTTCACCTGTAGGAACAACTGAACTAGTAGTAAAATCTGGGTGCGCTACAAACGAATAAAGGTTAGTGTCAAAATCTAAACGAATATAACCTTGTTGAAAACCAGCTATACTTTCGTTATAAGATTGCATTACTAAATCTATATTTACTTCTGTACCTGTGGATTGTGTAATATTTAACACAACTTCTCCTGGTCCTATTTCTAAAGGTATTGATGGGTCGCATCTTAATAGTAAACCTGCGTAGTGAGGGTATTCTTGACTACCACTTCCATAATCAAATGATGTATTACCTATTTTATTTTCTACAGTTGTAATAGCATCAGGACTATAAAAAGGTATAAAAGTTTCGTCACCAGCAGTACCAAAACTACTTCCATCATCATTAACGCTAACTTCTGCTCCTTTAACTCTAACATAAGCTATTGGCGCTGGGTTCAACGCAACATAATTAGCATCATTATTCTGCATGTTAGTATTAAAATCACTATGCTGCATAACGCTTAAACCTGTTTGACCAACAGAACCAATTTCAGAAGTACTACTTACTATAGAAAAAGGTTGATAAGCACCTGATAATGCTGTTTCTATTGAAATTTCGTCAATAGATAACTGAGAGTTAGCAGAACCTACGTTTTTAATAAGTAGCAATATAAATGCTTGCTGAGGACTGTCATCTGCGGCAGTCTCGTTAAAAACATAAAAATCTATTTTTGGACTAGCTTCATCTGATGTATACTTGTGAACATTTGCTTCAGTATATATATTATACTTAACGTTTTTGTATTGTTCAGAATTTCCTTCGTGATAAGCTATTGGGAACTTATTTGCCATTTTATTTTATTTTTAAATATGTTGAATCCGCTTCAAACCAAACTCTTTTTTTTTGCCCTGCATTTGGAATGCAAAAACCTAAAGACCTGACCCAGTTATTTGAAATATTAGAAGGTGTTACATCTAATTTACCTGTTAGTGTATTTAGATATATTGTTTTTCCTGGTGACCAATTTGGCATAACAGCATCTGGCATATCAAAATAACCTTTATGTAAAAGAATTAACTCTTCATCTGAATAACTTATAAATATAAACAAATTATGTTTAGCCCCAGTATCTAAGTCTGTTGTATTAGCTAAAACCATTGTTGAACTATATAAATTATTAGAATTAGCATTTTCTTCTGTAATAAAAACAACTTGTCCAGCAGTAAAATTTTCTTCTGTAATTTCTATATTATTATGTGTCCAATCAGGAAACCTATATCTAAAACTATTTAAAAGTCCAGTTAAAATTGAATCGGTTTTAATTCCTACTTGTACGTTTATATCAGGTTGTAATTGTATACCACCAATTGTTGCTATTTCTGGAGCTTGTTCTAAAGCTACATTACTATATTCTATAGGGCTAACAAGAGCTGTATTTACAGGTGATGGAATAAATCCATGAGATATAGATTCTTGAGTAAAAACATAACCCGCAACAGGTTCTATTTTAATTTTGTGTTTTGGTTCTGATATGTTTATACTAGGAATAGACATTAGAAGCTAGTAATATCAGCGTTTAATGTAAATTTACCATACATCCATGTTGTGTATTTTATTGTAGCTTTTGCAGCGGCATCAGTTCCTGAAACTGTTTGTTCTCTTATTTGTAAATCATATAAATATTCACCTGGTTCAAAAACCATGTAATTATAAGGAACACTAACTACAGCAAGAGAGCCTGCAGTAGAACTATTGTTTTTAAAATTTATAGCCCCTCCAGTTTTAACAGAACCATTTTTATCGTGTAACCCACTGTATTCTCCTGCAAGTATTGCAGTTGGAGGTTGTGCTTTTGCAGGTGTGTTTGAACCATCTTCATCTATTATTACAGAACCACTTACGCTTTGATAATATGAAGAGTATAAGGTTAATTTTATATCACCAGTAGATGCGTCTACAATAGACATTTTAGCCTGATAAACAGGTGCGGCCGTGCTTTCTTGTCCACCATTTAAAGGTAGCCCCTGAACAGGGTTGCTTGTTGTAGGATTATCTACGCTAAATTTAAATACAAAAGTATCGTTTCTTCTAGCAGATATATTTACTTCTGCTGCTATGTCTGTATTTATAGTTTGTACTGCCATTGTCT
>TARA_R110002012_G_scaffold59884_5_pt1 | contig 10516 bp, 14 predicted proteins | sample TARA_R110002012 | Tara Oceans TARA_R110002012 (sample SAMEA4396515) | marine metagenome | biome: Westerlies Biome; feature: [DCM] deep chlorophyll maximum layer (ENVO:01000326); material: water (ENVO:00002006), including particulate matter (ENVO:01000060) such as... | depth 40 m
CCCAGAAGAGGCTAAAACATTAAAATCTATTAAATATGATGGTAAATTATATTTACCTGTTGGTCGCTCAATAAATACTAAAATTGAGGAAGAGGTTGGTACTATTCTTAGAGTAAAGGTTGATGAAGTTAAGCAATCTAAGAATGGCTATAAGATATTTAATGCTAAAGTAATTGAATTACCAGAAGTTGAGCATCCTGATAAAGTAGTTACTCTTTCATTATTATCTGCCGATACTAAGAAATCTATTTCATATGATGTGAGAGGATTAAAAAAAGGAATAGTTATTACTGATTCTATTCATGGTGAAGCCATTATTAAGTCTGATTTAGATGGTTTTATTACTTTTAAGACTAATAATCTTATGTCAAGAAATGCAATATTAGATATTGACCTTTGGAAAGAACAGTTTGATGAAGTAACTAAAAGAGATTTAGGAGAATTGAGAAGTTATATTTTTAATTGGTTAACAAAAGTAGGTAAACAATCTATTACGAATATTGAAAAATATATTTTAAAGGATAAAAAAATGGCTAAATTTTATGATAATTTATTAGATTCTAATATTAAAGAATTAGAAAACTATATGGTTAATAAAACAGGTACTAAAGATGAAACAAAACATTTCTTTAAACCATTGGGTAATCATATGTTTGAAGCAGAAGAGGATGTTATTGTTAAATATAAAACCCCAGAAGATATTAGGCATGGTAAGTTTAAACTATATATGCGAGAAGATGATAATTTACAATTATTAATTAGTACTAATAAATTACTAGCATGGACAATTAAAATAGGTAGTGTTGATGATATTTTTAACTTATTTGGTAAATCAAAAAAGTTTCCTGCTAAAATAGAGGATAATATATCTAAAGATAGATTAGTAGACCAAGGAAAAATAGAATTAGGTGTTCAACGACATGGTTATCACGAATATATATTAGAAGGTAATAAGTTTGCATCTAAATTACATTTTAGAGTATTACCAGTTAAAGGTAATGATTATTGGTTAGCATTTACTGGAACTCAAATTAAACCTGTTGATGAAAAATCAGATGAAGGGGTTTGGGATATATCTAATGACAAGTATAAAAGTTTGTCATTTTCAGGGCTTGAATAGCGGCTCTTTAATATAGGATAGGCTAGGTGGTGGGTAGTGTCAGCAGTAATAGACGATAAGCAACATGAGTTTATTATAATTAAGTCAGATGATTTACATATAGCAGGTTATGCATCATTAGAAATAGTAGATAAACAAAATGATTTAATTACATTAAAAGCATTAGATGAAGCAACTAAAAAATTCATTAAAAATCCAAAATACAGAAATGTAATGACTAATCATTCAAACGTCCAAGTCGGTGAAGTAGTTAAAGAATATAGAGATTCAAAAGGTAAATTATGGAAAACTGAAGTTGATGATGTTGGATTTTTTGTAGTAATTAAACTTAGAGATGATATAGAAAAAGCCAAAGAAGTTTCAAGAGATATTAGAAAAGGAACATTAAGAAGTTTTAGTATCGGTGGACAAGCATTACAAAAAGTAAAGAAAAGCCATAAAGAACACGGTGAATATAACGAAATATCAAAATTAGAACTCCATGAAATAACAATTTGTGAAAAGGGGATTAATCCAGAAGCAAGATTTGATATACTAAAAATGGACGAAAAGAAAATGAGTAAACTTGAAAAAGCAATAGAAGAATTAAATGAATTAATGAAAGGATGTGGTGAAAATATGACAGGAGAATATATGGAAACAGATGATGAACTTGATTTAGAAAATCAAGATGAAGAAATGGTAGATGAGCCAGTTATGGATGATTTACCCGAAGAGTTAGATGATAGTGTAGCAATGTCTGATACTGATTTGCCAACAGGACAAGTTGAAGCAGGTGAAGTTGGTAAAGTTATTGTTGAAGGTGGAAGCCCTAAAAATAAACATGACCAAATTACAGTAGTAAAAGGATTTAATGTTAATTCATTAGATTTATCCGAAGGTACTTTAGAAAAAGCGTATGAACAATTCAAGGCAGAAAAACTTGAAAAGATGGCATATGATAATCTAACAGATACTTTCCAAAAGCGACTTGATTCTGAAATAACAGAAAAGAATGCTGAAATTGCAAAGAGTGAGTATGATGCTCATTCAGAAGTTACTGAATTAAAGAAACAGTTTAGTGAATTACTAACCTATTTGCAAGATAATAAAGATAATACAATTATTAAACAACAAAAAGTTGTTGAAGAATTACAGGTTCCATCATCCGAAGATATTGCTAAAATGTCTTGGGGAGAATTGGATGCAGAAATAAAGAGAATGGCAGGTGAATAAATATGACACAATATATTAATACAATAAAAGATTTGGAAGCAAGAACCTACGGATTAAGCCCCGTTGGTGGTAATCAATTGCTTAAAGGTGGTGGTTTAGTTGGTGGTTTGGTAACAGGCCACGATTCAGCCATAGGATTAAATGGAACAGCAGGGCCAAATCTATCGGCTCTCTATAATAAAATCTATGGACAAAAAGTTTGGTCTATGATTAATCAAGAAATTAATCCATTAAGTGTTTTACCAAAGAGGCAATACACACAAAGCGGTTGGAGAATTATGACTAGCCGACCATTAGGCGGTGCAAATCCGGCATTTGGTATTGGCACAACTAATTGGGCGGCAGGTAATTCAATGTTAGCCCCTCATGCTGACGAAATAGGCGGTGTTCAAGAAAATGCTGCTTTAGATGCAACAGGACTTCAAGACCTTGCACCAGAATATGACACATTATTTATGTCACCAAAGACAATTGCACATCAATTCGCATACAGCGAGTTAGCGGCTGAAATGGCAAAAATTGACGATGGTATCGGTGATTTAAGGGCTATTGTTCGTGAAGATATGGGTAAATTACACGCAGAAGTACAATCAAAAATGCTAGTAATGCCATTAGAGAATTATGATTTAGATGGTGGTGGTTCCGCTTCCCCAAGTGGCGCACAGACTTATGCAGATATGGAACGCAATTATACTTCATTACATAAGATTATTGCTAGTAGTGCTGAAATTCATGAATTAGCAGTACAAAACATTATTGCTTCGGCTAATGGTGGTGCGGCTTCAACTGATATTGGTTCACTATATGGTAATACTGATAGAACAGCATCAACAGCAATGGGTTCAAGTGTTGGATTTATGGATGCAACAGTTAATTTGGGTGATGGTTATGCCGCTACTGAACAAAGAACATTAACTTTGAGTGTTCTAAACAGTTTAATTCAAGAATTGCGTACTGCGGGTGGAACACCTAAAGTAATTCTAACAGGGTTTGATACAGTACAAGCAATTGCAGACTTATTACAGGCTCAAGAGCGATTTATTGATGGAAAAGAGATTATTCCTACTCATGGTGGAGTTAAAGGAGTTAAGGGTCAAGAGGTTGGATTTAGAGTTGCAACATACATGGACATTCCATTAATCCCTTGTAAAGATATGCCAACTACTACACACGATACAATAACAACAGGTCTTTCTGATATGTTATTCTTAGATACAGACCATTTGTGGTTTGCAACGCTAAAGCCTACTCAATACTTTGAAGATGGTATTAATCATGGAAACCCATTCGGTGTTGGTACTCTTGGAAACAAGGGTATGTTCCGAACAATGGGTGAAGTCGGTTGTTCCTTCTTTAAGGGTCAAGGCAAAATTACTAACATTAAGTGAGGTGATTTAAAATGACACAACAATTTATAACAATAATTGCAGACCATAAAGGTAATTCTAGACCAAAAGTGGTCGGGGATGAATATGTCGTGGATTGCTTCGTTAAAATGACTGTATATCACGATGCAGATGTTATTAATGCTTCTGATGTGGGATTAAGTTCAATTACAGCCGCAGTAATTACCGGAACAACTGGTGGTGTTTCTGATGGTAGTATGGCGAGTGGTGCTTATATTCAAGTTCCTACCGCTAATGTTGCTACCGGCCTTTATACAAGCAGTAGTAGTATTAAAATAGTATTATATGATAATGATGGTGCTTGTGGTCTATTAAGTAATGCAACTAACATGGATGATATGACATTTAGACTCCGTATTTGGGGCAATATTTGAAGGTGATTAATTGGCAACATTAACCAATGTTGGCTCAACTCGCTTTAATTCAAATGCCAATGGTGGCTTTTGTTTATTGCCGGATGAATCATTAGAAATAACTGCTCAACACGCTTTATGCTATTTGGGTAATAATCAATTAGAAGTAAAATTTACTGCTAATGATGATTTTAGTGGCATTTCTGAATTAAGGCTTTTAAGTCTTAAGCGGACTTTATCATTAGATGATTCTTTAGATGTAAACGGTATAATTAAATTATATAAGCCTAAGAAAAAGGTAACATTACCAAAACCTTTGCCAAAAAAGACAAAAAAGGTTGAAGAATGACCGCTAACCTTATATGGTTCGGTCTTAGTGGCTCAAAATAAGGATAGTGTTATTATGGCAGGTGGTTGTAGAACAAGTGGTGTTAAAGCGGCTAGTAGTTTAATATTTAGTGGTTCAGTTAGATTAATTAGTGTTCATGCTACTAATATGCATACTACTCAAGATGCTACTTTAATTATTTATGATAATACAGCCGCTTCTGGAACTCAAATTCTTTCAATAGTATTAGAGCCAAAAAAGAGTATTGAGTGCGATATGCATGGTGTATTATGCACTAATGGATTATATGTAGCATTTGGAAATGGGCCGGGCGGTAGTGCCGGAGTTCCTGTTTGTACTGTGGAGTATGTTTAATATGGCTTCATTAAATAAAGACACACGATTAATTATGACAATTTTATTTGTTGGTACTGTTAGTGGTGCTAATGTATATTTTTATTCTAATTATGGTTATCAATTACCTTGGACAGCATTAAGCCATGCAGTATTATTTGGCCTATTAACTGTTGGTGCTATTATGGGCATTAAGGCAATATTTGATTTAGTTATGAATGATAGAATGGAATTATGGTTACTTGACCGAAAAATTGACACTTATTGGCAAAAGAAACAGCGTGAAGAACAACAGCGTGAAAAAATTAGACAATCATCTAATCAATATCGCCCTGTAAATACATACCCTCAAGTATATGAGGAACAGGAAGTTTCTAATGAATTTTTGGCTTCTATTGAACCGTGATGTAAATGGTATTTGGTTTTGATGAAACAGCAATGGCTTACGACCTGCAAAGGGCGCATTCAGCCGATGTTTGGTTTATTAAAGTTAGAGCGTGGTTTTGGGCTATTACAGCCACTACCGCAGGTGCATTAGTTGGTAATATTTTAGGAGTATTTGGTTTTAATTTCTTTGGTAGTTTATTTTCTGTAATAGGACATTTATTTGAAATGATGTGATGTTATGTGTCGGTTCTTGCAGGGTTTGCTATTCTTTGTGTTGAAGGTTTAGCCACAATTTATAAAAGAGTACACTCAATTAATTTTGGAATATATGGAGCAAGTAAAGTTGGAAAAACAACTCTTCATCAACAATTAAGAACTAGGGGCGAAGTACAGGAAATAACAGAAAGAACAGTTGGATTACATAAACCATTAAGAAAATTTGTTAAAATGGATGGAAATGCACATACAGTAAGAACATCAGATGTTGGGGGAGAATCACAATATTGGAATCTTTGGAAGAAAGACATGAGAAAAAGAAAAGTTAAATATATATTATTTATGATTGATGATAGACATTTAAAAAACCCTGCAAATTTACAAAATCAATTAGCGTGGCAATATTTAGTGGATTTAATTTGTGATGATTATTGGCGAGATGGGAGAAAATTAAAAAAGAAAAAGAATAATGAATATCCAATAGCAATAGGATTATGGGCAAATAAATTTGATATATGGGGTAAAGAATATGAATACAACACAATTGAAAAACATCCAATCTTTGAACCGTTCAGATATGGAATGCAAAAATTACAAGAACGGGGAATACCAACCTTCAAATACATAGTAAGTGCAAAATCAGACCCGGAAATGGTATATAGAGGCGTATTAACAATGGTGGATGATTATTAATGTTAGGCTTTAATCCAAATATGATTAGTACTGCCCAAACCAATTCATTTGGTTCAAATAAAGAAATGGGCAGGGCCGCAGGGCCAATTATTCCATATGAGTTTAGAGAACTTAAACCTAAAAAACAATTAAAAGAAATTCGTAAAGTATTATTACCGGAGAAAAAGAAATTTATATTTAAGTATGGTTATAAATTTAATCTTCAACATAGATGCGTTGTTTGTGGTTCACAACAACAATGGGAAATATCTGACCCAATGAGGCCCGGAATACCATTAACAGATGTTAATAAAGGCAGACCATTAAGAGGAACTTATTGTCCTAAACACGCTGGTATTTATAAACAAATGGAAATGCTTGAACAACAAATACTAGCAGAAGAACATGGTCTTGAATTTAGAGCATATTTGCCTAAAGCAAAAGTACCAACATTTAGAAGAGGGCCATTAACAGATTTAGACCAAATAGATATGACTTCCTTAATTTCAGCCGGATGGGTTATTGAACCCCCTAAAGGTACAAAAGAAACACCTAAAGAACAATATATTAGGTTAATGGCTGAAATGCAAGGTAAAATGAAACAAATAGAGAATTTAATAGGTTTGGTGGATGAATAATGGTTTTTGGAACGAGTAATAGAACGGTGTTTAGAGCCGTACAGGACACACAGCAACAGAATTTTAAAACAGTTAATAATTTATTAACTTTACAGGATAATCATGTTGAGGAATTTTTACAATATCATGGTGAAGCATTTTTAACTACATTTGAACAACTTATTGAAGATGTAGTTGAAAGAGTAGTTTCCCAAATGTTAGTTAAATTAGAATTTAGAACAGAAACTACTTCCGGCCATATTAAGTTAGTTGATGGTGTACTTAGAGAATATGAAACTATAACTCAAGAAAATATTGATTTAGATATTCAAAGAATGTTAAATGCGGCTTTAAATGAAGAGGTTGTTTTACAACGAAAAATGGCTAAACAACAGTATTTAGAGTCACAAGGATTTGCACCACAGACCCCCTTAAGCGGTGGAAATATGGCGGGGCAGGGCCAACCGCAAATGCAACCAATGGGAGGGCCACAGGGCCAACCTGCGGGTTCTTTTGCTAATCAATCCGGTTATCCTGTTCAACCGGCAGGGTACGACCAAATGAATAATCCATATTGGATAGACCCTAAAACCGGACAAATGACTTATACTGCTCCTACGGGTGGATTACATTTAGCACAAAATATAGGTAAAGTTGCGGCATGGGCTAAGTGGCTAGCATGACATATTATATTTGGTTTCCTACTTCTAAAGGGTCAATTGACCTATCAGATAATGAGGGAACTATTTATACTGATATGATGAGATATGTCTTGGGTAGTGTATGGGGAAGTGAGAATACACAAATTAATGGGAGGCGTTTAGGGGACGTAATTAATTTACCAGAAGAAATTAGAAATTTTCCTAATAAAGTAGATGAAAATTATGAAGATAATGTTAATGAGGCTAAACAAATATTCTTAAATCAATTAACACAATTAAAAGAGACTTCACTTAAAAAGGCATTAAAAGATATGGAATATACTAAAGGACAAAGATTAGGTAATTATGAAGATATTACATTAAATGAAATGGGAGATAAATTAAGAGAATTTAAAATGCAACCTGTTGGTACTTCAGAAACTAGAAGAAGTGCAAAAAAAATTATGGGTGATACATATATTCAATCCTTTGAAGATTTCTTAACACCTATTGATGGTGATGTAGTTAGTAATTATGTTGCTAAACCTGTAGAGAAAGAAGGAGATTTGATTATTAGTTTTACGTTTAATATGGTTTATAAGGAAACTAAACAGGACAATGAAAATGAATTAAAAACATTAGGTGTTAATCAACCTGAATATGAAAAAATGAATACTACATTTACTTTAGATGGAATTTTAAATGAAGGGCAACAACCTAAAATAACTGAAACTAATGAACCAAACCCTAAGAGAATTACTGCATTAACAATATCTAAATGGCATAGGGCGGGACATTTAAATCATGAATTAAAAGAATTAATTTATTATAGTATTAGGCATGATATTAAACAACAAGCAATATTAAACCCTAAATATGTCACTAGTTTTACTATTAGTGGAGAATATTCTGGTAATGTAAGGAATGAAAAACAATTTAAATTAGCATATTCTGGAGAAGGTAACACTACAAGTAAAGTAACTAATATTCCTATTTCATCAGAATCATTTGAGCCAAGAGCATTTACTAGAAAACCTACAAGTGATTTACCAGTTCCTAGTGTTCCTGAAACACAAGCATCACAAAATATAATTCTTACATATAGAGTTGATTTAATTGAAAAAATCCAAGCAAACATTAAAAAATTAGAAAGTGCTATAAGGTCGTTAACATGAAATATTCCTCACCATCTGATTATACTGCGATTGCTCCCAATTATACTACGGGGCAAGGATATTATACCAATTCTACATTAGTGGCTGATTTATTACAAATACCTGCCTTTAGTGGTACTACTAATCCTACTCATGCACAAGTAGGACAATTTATTAAACGCACAGAAGATTATATTGATGAAATTACAGACAATTCTTGGCGACCAATTCTTTATACAAATGAATTTCATAATTTTAATTTTAGTGGGGTTCTATTAAATTATCCTTTGTATTGGAATGATTATGTCGGGTTTATTCAATTACATTCTGCATATATTAGAAAAATGATTAGGTTAGAAGTATGGCAGGGAAATTCTTGGACTGATTTAGCATCTGCTACGGCTTCTATTACTTTTACTGATTATACTTCTATAACTAGTGGAACAACTCAACTCAATCTTAGATTACCTAATAATGGGTTAGTATTTAATTTAGTAGCCGGCACTACTTCTTCAAGATTTGATTCTACATATGGAAATAAAACTGCGGCTGAGGAATTAGTAGCATTAATTAATGAGACTTATCCTGCTAAAACTGCAAATATAACAGGTGCTACTTCTGCAAAATCTCAAACTGATTCTACAGGGGCTAAACAAGTTTCTGATTATTTTTATGCTACTATTGATTATGAAGATAACTCAGCCAAAGTGGTTATTTCTTCTTTATTAACTAGTGATGATGGGGCTGGTTGTTCTATTTATTTAAATGGTAGTGCTTCAACTACTTCTGCTAGTGGGTTAGATGTAGTTGCATTTACTGATAAAGAAGAAATGCGCCGTCTTGGTGATTTTTGGATGATTGAATCTGATGGTAAGGTTTTCTTTAGAAAGAATTTCCCTTATTTAGAAAGACAATCAGTTAAAGTTACTTATATGGCAGGTAGTTATAGAGTTCCGGGTATTATTACTGATGCGGCTACTAAACTTGTTGCGTGTGAAATATTACGACATGATGATTCAACGGTATTAATTGCTGATACAGGCGCACAGATTGATATTAAGAGTAAATATGATTTGCTTAAGGCAGAATCTAAAGAAATACTTGATAATATGAAAGAAACTATATTCTTAATTGAGTGATAATATGGTTTTTGATGCTTCTATCAATTATGCCAAATGGGTTAGAAAAAGATATAATGAATTGTTTGCTACTATTAAAGAACAAGAATATTTAATTGGTTTAATTAATCCTAGTTTGGCTCTTTCAGAAGATTATATTGCAGAAGAGGCAGAAAGGCAAGTTTCAGAAGAATTGGCTAAAAAATTAAATGAAGATTTAGGTGATATATTTGGATGAAGTAACTTATCTGGTTGAATTGCTTAAAGGCACAAATATTACACAATCAGATTATTCTGGTACTAATACTTGGGCTGGTTCTGCTACTGCTGCTGGAACTTCGGGCCATCAAGTTACACCAACAATTATTGATATTCGTAATATGAATAAAAATACTGCATTAAGATATGATATGTCTAATGCAACAGGAAGCACTACTTCTGATTTAATTGTGGTATTTGAGAACTCTCAAACAATTAATTATCCTACTATTAGTTGGGATATTAGAGATGAAACTTATACTCTTACAATGCATATTAGAACAATCCAAGATGATAGAGGGGCGTCTGATGCAACTTTTGCGAGGGATAGATTGGAAAGTCTATATAAGATAGCACGACATAGGCTTGAAGCGAACAGGAAGGGCGCAACTGTAACTATTAGCGGAGATGTCCTTAAAATCAATCAAATTCACTTAGGTTCACGAACAGAATCAAATGATAGAAATAAAAGAATATTTGGATATAAAATAACAATTGAAATGAAAAAGTTTGCACAATCCCTACCTTAGTCCGTTTGTATAATAACGGGAGATGTGAATAAATATGGCAGTAAATACAGATATATTTTTAGGAAGCGGCGCAAGTTTAACATTTGTGCCTGAAGTTGATTTGTGCGTAACACTAGATACTAGTAGTACCACAACGAGTTTGATAGT
>TARA_R110002012_G_scaffold301797_3_pt1 | contig 10513 bp, 6 predicted proteins | sample TARA_R110002012 | Tara Oceans TARA_R110002012 (sample SAMEA4396515) | marine metagenome | biome: Westerlies Biome; feature: [DCM] deep chlorophyll maximum layer (ENVO:01000326); material: water (ENVO:00002006), including particulate matter (ENVO:01000060) such as... | depth 40 m
CAACAAAAACATCATCTAGGACTTACGGAAAAAAACGCGCCCAAAATGCCGTTGGAAGCAAGTACAACAACCTGCAAAAGGCAAATGGATCATCGGATATCTATAAGAAGTTTACTGATCTGATTATTGAGAAACTGGAGGAATGGGTTATACCCTGGAAGCAACCTTGGCATGAGATGGCATTGCCAGCAAATTACCAGACTAGGAGAGCCTATTAAGGGATGATAAGAAAACCATCCTATAAATTATTGTCTAAATCCATAGAACTATTTAGTAGAGATGATTCAATCCTTAAGAGTTTTTCTATTGGATACTTTAAGAATGTGAGACTCTGTAAACTTGGAAATTGCAAGTTGAACACTTCACAAAGTATTTGCTTAAAAATCGATCCGTTCAATTTTTTATTCTATTTTTGTATCAATCATTACAATAATATATGAAGGGAAGACCTGCAGTTTTTAATGAAAAGGAAATATTACTCAAAGCCCAGGAACTGTTTTGGAAAAAAGGGTACAGTGCAACGTCCTTATCTGAACTAAGTTATGCAACAGGTGCTGGAGCTGGTAGTTTATACAACACGTTTAAAGGTGGGAAAAGAGAACTTTTCAAAAAAGCTTTATTGCAGCGGAAAGAGGATTTAAATGATTTTAAAGCTAAACTAGAAGCCAGTGATAACCCCATCGAATTAATTAAAGCATTTTATATTGGTGTGGCAACTGAATCAACAAAATCTCACTTGAAAGGGTGTATTGTAGCAAATACAATAGTGGAAATGACTTTTATAGACGATGAACTAGAAAGTGAAGCAATAGAGATTTTAAAAGATTCAGAAAAACTCTACACAAAGACTATTCTTGCAGAACAACTTAAAGGAAACATCAAATCAAAAATACCTGCGCATGTTTTAGCAAGGTATTTAATAACACTCTGGTGTGGGATTAACACTTTACGAAGAATTTATCCGGATAAAGAGATCCTGAAACAGCAAATTGAATTGCAATTGCAAATACTTGATTGAAATTTTTTTTGATCATTATTTTAACAATCATTACAAAAATTGAATGGATTTACAATTAAAGGGAAAAAGGGCATTTATAAGTGGGTCAACACAAGGCATTGGGTTTGCTATTGCCCAGAAATTATTAGAAGAAGGTGCTTCTGTAATAATTAATGGAAGGCAGCATGAAAAAACTGAACGAGCGAAGAAAAAACTTCAAAAACAATTTCCGAGTAGTATAATAGATGCCAAATCAGCGGATTTTTCAAAGTTTGAGGAAGTAGATAGCTTACTTCAAGATTTATCCGATATAGATATTTTGGTTAATAATGTTGGGGTTTTTGAAATTGAAGAATTTGAAAATATTGCCGATGAAGATTGGTATAACTATTTTGAGGTTAACGTCATGAGTGGTGTTCGTTTGTCTAGGAAGCTATTTCCTGAAATGCTAAATAAGAATTGGGGAAGAGTTATTTTTATCAGTAGTGAATCGGGGGTTAATGTTCCTGAAAACATGATTCATTACGGAATGACAAAAGCAGCTGTTTCAGCAATTTCAAACGGACTGTCTAAACTGACAAAAGGAACAGAAATAACGGTGAATACTATAGTGGGGGGACCAAGTTATTCCGATGGGGTCGCAGAGGTAGTGGAAACCATTGCAAAAGCTCAAAACCTTGAAGTTGAACAAATGAAATCCGTTATTATTCAACAATCTAATTCCCATATTTTATTGCAACGATTTATTAATCCAGCTGAAATTGCAAATTTAGTAACCTATATATCAAGCCCTTTGTCAATAGCCACAAACGGTGCTTCCCTTAGAGCAGATTCAGGAGTACTCAAAACGATTTGAAACGAAATAGCGCACAAAATTCGCAGTGAATTAAGAAGTGAATGCTATTCCTTAAGCGCTGCCTTTTTCTTTATAGAAAATTAAAATTTGGACCAACCGGAAGGAAAAGCCAGCAATTCAATAATTTCTGCCTTGCCAAAAGGTCTTTATTAAAACAAAGGGTTGTTAATGCTTCATGATTAGTTTGGTCAGAGTCTGAAATACAGGCACCCTATATTCAAATTTGATAAATAGAAATGGTTGAAAATTCAATATCTCCCTTTATCCTTGCTTTAAAAGCGCGCAATCTTTCTGTCGAAATTCTTCAAATACAATCAAAGAGGCAGATCCAAGCGAACTGAAATTCGTGAAATTCCCTCCTGTCTTTTTGTTGGTTGGAACGGATGAAGTATTGAATGACGATTCCAGGAATTTTTATTCGTACATCAATCCAATTCAAAACGAATCCAAAATCAAGGAGAATGATGGGCAAAAACACGTTTGGCTATTTTCCCATATTGATTCTAAAGAATCCTTGGAAGCAATAAAATACATAAAACAGTTTATATCCACCTATTAAAATTTTGATAAGGAAGAATGTAGCGACTCGGCTGCCTAATATCACTTCATTAGGAAAAGCTCAGTCGCTATTAATTTTTAAAAAGGGAGAGTAATATGGTCGCAGAACCTGGACAGGTCTGATCATTAAAAATCCAAAGACTTCAAATATTTGGGTATTTTTATTGAACTTCTAAATTATTTGGCTTAAAGGATAGATATGATACGGAGTGGATACTTGTAATAATTTTACAAGTAAAATGTCATATCCATCCATCACAATTTTTGATTTTATAACATGAATTTAGGATAAATGCGGTACAGGGCTTTTATTCACACAGTGTTAACAATTGCTCAACTTTTAAACAGTAAGTTTTTTGCGTTAGTTGCTGAAATTATGACTCATAAACTGCCTAAAATCTAAATTACAATATGGTTTTGTTGGTAAGGAAATAAGATTTAGTCAAAATTGATAGACGCTTTGACAACTTTATATTCCTAAATTCAACTTTTACAAAGAATTGGGTTTAGCCGCCCCGCTTCACAATTGTTTCACTTTTTGATAACTGGAAAGGGACTTAAATTCTCTCAGTTGCTTTCGTCCTTTGCGGTATGAAAAAGCCGCCATTATTTCTTCTACTGCTGCTTTTGGGAAGTTTTTGCTGGGGACAAAATACGCCTCAAGCTAGCTACTTGCCAGTTTTGGGAGAAAATCCTACACAAGCTAAAAATGTATACTTCCTCAGTCTGCTTGAGGAGATGCCTTACCTGAAATCCCTTCTTGAACAAGACGGGGAACTTGCGGAAATTGCCTCAGCTAAATTTGAACTTTTGACCCAATCACTTCAGGATTGTGGAAAGGATGCAGGCTGCTATCCGGCTGCTTTGGGATTCACTGCCAATGAAATTGAACGTATAGCACAGCGCATCGAACAGCTGGCCAAGCAGGACAAAAGGTTAACTGATATCACCTTAGACCACATCGCGCCATCCGGAATGTATCAGATGAATGCAGCTGATGACCCTGCACCTTTTTTAGCCAATGCCTGGAAGCAGGATGCTGCCACGCTCAACCATATCATCGCCATCTATGGAAGGGGAGAAAAACCCAACTATCCTAAGATAGACTCACTGGGAATGAACCTCAACTCATCCACTTATCTGGCCAATATCCAGGCCTTAAGTGAACTGGCTTCGGTAAAATATGAGGGTTCAAAGCTCTTTTATCAATTGACCCTTGGTTATGCCATGGACGCATTGGCAATGGCCAGATTTGAGCGGGCAGGGGACTTTGAACCCATGATGTCCTATGAAAATAGGGCTGCCTTCGATGCTGCACAAACCACAGATTGGGAAGAGTTTGACTATCCTTTGATCTTGATTCCTGGGGCAGGGACAGACAATTACCTGGACAGCCTCAGCTCTGGAGGCGTACTCAGATGCCAATTGGCTTTTAATGCTTTTAAGAAAAAGAAAGCCCCTTTCATCTTGGTTTCAGGAGGCTATGTCCATCCTTACAAGGTGCTGCACAATGAAGCCATAGAAATGAAACGCTACTTACTGAAGTTGGGAGTTCCCGAATCTGCGATCCTAATTGATCCACATGCCAGGCATACCACCACCAATATGCGAAATACTGCCAGAATCATGTTCCGCTATGGATTTCCAACGGATCGACCTTCGATTACAGTGACCACTCCATCCCAAAGTGCCTACATCTATTCTGATATGATGCATGATAGATGCATGAGGGAGCTCGGATACCACGCCTATACCAATGGCAAACGCCTTTCTGCTACCACCGCGGAATTTTTCCCTTTGATTTCCTCCCTTCAGATTGATACCGATGAACCACTTGACCCTTAAGATGAATAGGCTTATTTCTTTAATTTCCCTTCTGCTCATTTCCGCTGTAAGGTTGAGCGCACAGGAGATGTCCATTTCCAAACTTCAAACGCTTCCAGATCTGGGAGCAACTCAGGGAGTGACAAAAATTGCTGATCAGGTGTATATCTACGGCGACAGGGAGGTGGGCATGATGAAAAGTTACTCCCTAAATGATAGCCTGGTTTACACTGGGCAAGAATTCCTATTTACTGTGGATGGAAAGGATTTAATTAATCATCCTACAGGTATTGCCTACTCAGAGGGTTCACCGACTTTCATCGGAAACTCCATTCGGCTGAATACTGAAGGCACCCTTTGGAAGGCAGTCATCTATGCTATAGACTGGGAAGGATTTTTAAAAACTAAAACACTGGACGGTAATCTTCTGGCCACCATTGAGGACGATGCCTGCATTCAGGGGACCAGACCGGAATATGTAAGCTATAAAGGCAAAATGCTGGTTGCTACCTCGGATTATGGACCATCCCTCAATGAAGTGCGGCTATATGATCCCGAAAAACTTATTCACGCTCAGAAATCCTCGGACCCGGGTGTTATGGTGGGAAAATTCACCTGCTCTCCCTGGGTACAAAACTTACACTGGATAGCTGATGAGGGTATCTTGATTTTGATACAAAACCAAATAGAAGGAAAATTATGGCGCTTGACTTTTCTGGATTTTGAAGCTTCCATAAAGGCCGGAAAGGAAGTGGTGCTCAATCAGATTGACTTGGATAGAAAAGACGAATTGGAAGGATTTTGCCTGCTGAATACTTCTCTGGGATTAGCAGTTTCCTCTTCCAGAACCCAAAATGCCGCGTTGATCAACATCCCCCAATTATTAAAATTTTAACTACATGATGCAAAATTTATTCAATGTCATTTTGGTGTCACTTCTTTCCATGGGCTTTGCTTTTGCCCAGGGAACTGTAAGTGGTACGGTAACTGATCAGGATGGAAAACCACTGGATGGTGTTTCCATTCTGGAAAAAGGAACCAGTAATTACGATATTACTGATCCGGATGGTAGCTTTCAGCTGGATACCCAAGAAGGTGCTGTATTGGTTTTTACCCTAATGGGATATGGCCCCAAAGAAGTAACGGTAGGAAGCCAGACTTTGGTCAATGTTCAGCTGGTATCCCAGGATCTTGATCTGGACGAAGTAGTGGTAATCGGTTACCAAAGTCTCCGCAAATCTGATCTTACAGGGGCCGTGTCCAACCTCAAAGCAAAGGATCTGAACTTGACCACTCCGACACTGGGTCAGGCGCTAACCGGAAAAATTGCAGGTGTACAAGTATCTCAAGTTTCCGGTGCTCCTTACGAGACGACCAAAATCCGGGTTCGTGGGATTGGCTCCATAAACGCAAGCTCTTCGCCTCTTTATGTCATCGATGGCTATCCAGCTGCCAATGATGTCTATATCAACCCTATTGATATTGAATCTATTGATATTCTTAAAGATGCCGCTTCTGCTGCTATCTATGGCTCCAGAGCTTCTGGAGGTGTAGTGTTGATCACTACAAAAAGAGGACAGGAAGGCAAGGCACAAGTAGAATTCGACTATCAGTCAGGCCTACAACAGCTTGCAAAGAAAGTAGATTTACTCAATTCAACTGAATTTGTGGATCTCTTGATTGATGCGCGAAACAACAATTATAGAAACCTGATCGAGAATTCAGGGAGAGCATGGACTGACGCTATGTATTCGGATTCCAACCAGACCAGGGTTTCCAATGTGGGAAATGCAGGCGGGGTCAGTATCCCAACTGAATTCTACGATTTTGCAAATCAGAAGGCAATTGCACCTGAATATGATACGGACTGGCAGGATGTGCTGTATAGAAATGCACATACCCAGCGATACAACTTATCCGTGAACGGCGGTAATGAAAAATCACGCTACTTCCTTAGTGGTGGATACCAGCATCAGCCGGGTATAATAGAGACCACGAATCAGGATCGCTTTAATCTAAGATTGAATGTAGAATCCAAAGTGAGTGAGCGGTTAAGAGTGGGAGCGAATGTTGCTTTTACCAGTAATCTCAACCGGGAGGTGCAGGAAGGAAGGTTCAACCAAGGCCCCATTCTTGGCGCATTGATTTATATGCCGATCTTCAAAGCCTATAATGAAGACGGGACCTTGTCCAAAAATGAAGCAGCTTCCCTTTCATCAGCATACGGATTTCAAAGTATAGAAAACCCTCTAGCCTTGGCCAGTGAGACCATCATCAGCCGCCGTGGCCAGCGAGGTACTTACAATGCCAATGCGAGCTATGACATACTAGAAGGGTTGACTTTCAAAGCGAATCTTGGTATGCAGACCTACTTTGAAAAATATGAATTCTATAAGCCTACAAGCCTAAGCAGCGGAGCAAACCCTCCTTATTCGGATCAGGCAAAGAATGCTGCCTATGCTACTGCGCAGACTTATGATCGCAGGGATAAACTGGGGGAATTTACATTAGCATACCTCAAGGATTTCGACAAGCACTCACTCAACGCACTTGTTGGATACACAGTGCAGGACACGTATACAGATGTGATCAGTGTGACTTCCAATGGTTTTGAGAATGATAATATTCCGGAAATCACTGGAAAAGGAGCTGATCCTACCAATTTTCAGATGAACGGAGGCACTGGGAAAACCCAGACCCGCTTACTTTCTTATCTGGCCAGGGTCGGGTATAACTACGACAGCAGGTATTATCTGACGGCTTCATTTAGACGGGATGGATCTTCCAGATTCGGCCCACTCAACAGATACGGTAATTTCCCATCCGTGTCTGCTGCCTGGAATATTTCAAACGAAGATTATTACAACGACTGGTTGGGAGAAGGTTCTTCCCTTAAACTCCGTGCAAGTTGGGGATTAAGTGGCAACAATAACATCGGGGATTACAACTATGCACAGGTGATGTCCACTTCCCAACCTGTAGTATTTGGTAATGGCTCAGTGGAATCAGGGGTTTATCCACTGAATATGAGAGATCAGTCTCTAGGCTGGGAATCAACCAGCCAGTTCAACGTTGGGGTGGATACCGAGTTTTTGGATGGCAGGCTATCCGTTATTGCCAATGCCTATCTGAGTCGATCCTTTGATTTGCTGTTGAATAGACCTATCTCTGCTATTTCTGGAGCTACTTCTGTTCTTACCAATATGCCTGACTCCAAAGTGGAGAATAAAGGGTTTGACATTCAAATAGATGCGGCGGTTGTTTCCAAAAGTAACTTCAACCTTAACGTAAGCGGTAATATTTCCCTCAACCGCAACAAAGTTTTGGATCTGGGGGATGCAAGTACCATTCTTTCCAGAGGTGCGGAACGTTCCTATCTGACACATATCACTACCACCGGACAGCCTATCGGAATGTTTTATGGCTTCAAAGTAGCCGGTATGGTGAGACAGAGTGATATGGATAATATCGCTGCTGATGATGCTGCCTACAATTCTTCCACTCAGTCCTTCCCAGAAGGCTATGAAATCAAAGGTCCTCCAAGATCCTTGGCTTCCAGCAACCCGCTACGTCCTGGCGACCTCTACTTTGAAGATGTAAATGGAGATGGGATTGTCAGTGACGAGGATAAAACAGTAATCGGTACTCCGTATCCCGATTTTACCTACGGGCTTACCTTGAGCGGTAATTACAGAAGTTTTGACTTCGCAGTATCCATGAATGGCTCCCAGGGAAATGAAGTGTTGGATGGTCAGGATTACTACTTATTCAATATGGAAGCTTCGGGTAATCAGTACGCCGTAGTGGATGATAGATTCAGAAGCGAAAGTGATCCAGGAAACGGTTGGGTGTACAAAGCTTCAAGAGGTGGTACCCAAAGTAACAGTACGCGACTATCCACTTTCTATATTCAGGATGGTTCCTTCCTGCGCATCACAAACATCACGGTGGGGTACAATGTGAAGCCTGAAGCCCTTCAGAGAATGAAACTGTCTGCTTTCCGTATCTACATGGGAGTGGACAATGCTTTCACCTTCACGAAATATCTGGGCTACAATCCTGAAGTGGATTACAACGATGGAGCAAATCTGACGCCTGGGGTGGATTATGGTAAATATCCGCTGATGAGATCCTATAATCTCGGTGTAAAAGTCACTTTCTAATCTGATTTTAAAATTACAAAGACATGCAAAAATACATCATCATATTCCTTACATTCCTCAGCACGGCGGCACTTTTTTCCTGTGGGGAAGAGTTTCTGGATCTTTCCGATCCCAATGCCGTGCCTTCCGGGGAATTCTTAAAAGCTCCTGCGGATGTGGAAGCGGCTGTCAACGGAATTTACGAAGCTATCCGAAGCAACAGCGCTTTGGGTGAAAGCAGCAGTGTGTATGTAGACGAACGTAGTGACGACATGGGACGAAATGATAATCAGTCCAATGCAGGGGAGCCCTTTCAGTTTAATGATTTCTCCTTGATTCCAAGTAATACCTATCTTAAAAGTCATTGGTCAGCTTTGTATACCATCGTGTCCCGGGCTAATTACGTCATCAACAATATTGAAACTGTAAGTTATCCAGATGAAAACCTAAGGAGTTCTCATTTAGCTCAGGCTACCTACCTTCGCGCTTTGGCTTATTACCATCTGGTAAGAAAGTGGGGAGCGGTTCCTTTGGTTACCATAGAAGTGAAGACGCCAGATGAATTGGAAGAAGTGACTTTTCGGGAAACGGAAGCCAATGTCTATGCACAGATTATTGCAGATTTAGAATTGGCTAAGGAAAGTACTTTACCTGATCATCAGCCTATATCCGGAAAGGGTAGAGTGTCAAAAGTGGCAGCATTGGCTTTATTGGGAGAAGTATATCTGACGATGGGGAGTAATGAGATTACCGGAAAAAGCCCAAGTGAATACTTTACACTTGCCAAGCAAAATCTGGAAGAAGCTTATGGTAAAAGAACTTTTGGAGACCTGAAAGAGATACCTTACGAATCCGTGTTCGATGTGGATCAGAAATCCACCAATCCTGAATTGATCTTCCAGATAGTTTACCGTCAGGGAGACCAGAACCTGAGTTCAGCTGTGGCCAGAAACAACCAAGCTTTGGGGGAGACCATTAATTCCCAAAGACCTGCGACAGGAAGTGGTACCCGGGTTAACCTGGATTTGGTGAATGAGTTTGAGCAAAATGATCCACGTAAGGAGTTCTCAGTCAATTATGCGGAGGATTCCAGAGTTCAGGAGTTCTTTATTACCAAATACCGGGACGTAAGCGATGCGGCGGGAGTGAATGGTTTTGGGGGTAATGACCACATCATGATGCGCTATGCAGATGTAATCTTGTTGCTGGCTGAGGTAAATGAACGATTAGGTAATTCCGCAGAGGCCATTGCCATGTTGAACCAAGTAAGGGATAGGGCAGGATTGCCTCTTTATGAACAGGCTATGCAGAATCCTGATTATGCTGCTCTGTATCCAACTTTAAAACTTGCGATTTTACATGAACGCAGAGTGGAATTGGCTTTTGAACAGAAACGTTGGTATGACCTCCTTAGAGCTTTTGCCATTTCGGAATTAGTTCAGTTTTTCAAAAGTAAAGACCAGTCAGAATATGGTGTTGCCAATCTTCAGAATTTCTCTCAGAAGGATAGGTTTTATCCCATTCCTTTTGATGAATACCAGCTTGACCCAGAGCGTATGTATCAGAACCCCGGATATAATTGACTTTTAAGTCAATACTGAAAAAAAGGCTGTCTCGAAAGTAGGGACAGCCTCTATTTTGTACGGGTAGATACCTGAATCAATTTTCATACAGCCAAATCTAAAGCTCTTGAATGGACTTATGAGACAACCACTTTTTTGTTTGCTAATCCCAGCTGTTTTAATGAAACGGTCACTGTTTTTGATAAGGGAAAAAATTATTCAGGAATAATGAAGATCAAGGATTGGATTGGGAAGGTGAATAAGGAGTATAAAATAAGCATGGTCCCTCTGAAAAATTAGGCAACCAACCAAATGCTCCAAGCTAAAGTCACAGAGCAGTTTCCAGGCAGTACTATCGTGTTTAAATATCAATTTAGTAACGGACTGGTTCAATCCTTGAATATGGTCTGAAAATTGGTCTATCTATTGAGTTTGATGTGTCGAAAAATCCTGAGTATAGTATTCATTCAATGGAATTTTTTTTCTATTCCTTCTTCCGCCAATTTAGCCTGATTCCGTCACACGATGCAAGAGACTACGGCATAAAGCCAGCGCCCATGCCCATTCTTGTTTA